>WNFO01010583.1_pt1 | contig 12801 bp, 11 predicted proteins | sample 5400251 | NCBI WGS metagenome assembly WNFO01 (sample SAMN13153354, study PRJNA577476) | soil metagenome | isolation source: 100 cm saprolite under Madrone tree | place: USA:California | collected 2016-06-14
TCAAGATTCGGTGGGGCGGGCGGACCGACCTCGTCTACGTCGAGGATGTCGCGCGCGCGCTCCTCGCCGCGGCGGCCTCCCGCCTCGACGGCGCCCGCGTCTACAACCTCCACGGCGCGTCGGTAGCGATCGCCGAGCTGGTGCGCATGATCGAGGCGGCGTGGCCCCGCGCGCAAGGGCTGATCACGCACGTCGAACAGACGATCCCCTTCCCGGCGGCACTCGACGACGCGCGGTACCAGAAGGACCTGGGCCCCGCGCCGCCGACCGCGCTCGCCGACGGTCTCAGGAAGACGCTCGACGAGTTCGCGCGGCTCCAGGAGGACGGGCGACTCGATGCACGGGAGCTCGAATGAAGCCGGCCCGCCCCTGTCTGGGGCCACCCTCGATGGCGCCGGCCTCGCGGACCCCGCTCCAGTGACCGACTACCGCGTGAGGCCCGCGACGGCGGCCGACGCCGACGCGATCTGCCGCATCTACAACCAGGGCATCGAGGACCGGGTCGCCACGCTCGAGACCGAGCTGCGCACGCCGGAGGAGCGCCGCCGGTGGCTCGCGAACCGGAGCCCGCGCCACCCGGTGGTCGTGGCCGAACCGACGGAGCCGCGCTTCGTTGGCGGGCACGGCGGAGGGGAAACGGAGCCGGGGCGCACCTTTGTCAAGCCACCCACGGAAGGCTCCGGCCCCTCGGACCCCTGGCGTCAAGGCGGAGGTGAAACGGGGCCGGGCCGCACCTTTGTCAGGCCACCCACGGAGGGCTCCGGCCCCGCGGACCCCGTTACAGTGGTCGGCTGGGGGAGCCTCAACGTCTTCAACTCGCGGGAGGCCTACCGGTTCGTCGCCGACTTCTCGATCTACGTCGAGCGGGCCTGGCGCGGCCGGGGCGTGGGGCGCGCGATGCTCGAAGCGCTGATCGAGCTCGCCCGGACGCACGGCTTCCACAAGCTCGTGCTGTCCGCTTTTCCGTTCAACGCCGGCGGCGGGGCGCTCTACGAGAAGCTGGGCTTCCGCACCGTCGGCGTCTACCGAGAGCAAGGCCTGCTCGACGGCAAGTGGGTGGACACGATCATCATGGAGAAGCTGCTCTAACCGCGCCGGCGCTCAGCAGTGACGACAGGGTGGGAAGTCCCGTGAGTACACGGGCTGCTTGAGAAACTCCTCGGGGTTGTAGGTCCAGAACTGGCCCACGGCCGGGTAGGTGTGGATCACGGTGTTCTGCAGCCGGCCGCCCACGCGCTCGACCTTACGGACGTAGATGTTCTGGGTGGGGTTGCCGTACGGGTCCATCTTCACGGGGCCGCGCGGGGCGTCCTGGATCTCGACCTTCCGGAGGGCCGCCATGAGGGCCGCCCGATCCTCGACCCTGCCGCCGATGGCGCGCACGGCCTCACCGATGATCCGTGCGCCGGTGTAGCAGTTCTCCGAGTAAAACGAGGGCGTGCGGTTGTACGCCTTCTCGAACGCGGCGCGGAAGCGGCGGTTGGCGGGCGTGTCGAGGGACGCCGAGTAATGGTGCGCGCTCACCACACCGAGCGATTCGTCGCCGAGCTGGGGGAGGATGTGTTCGTCGGTATACGTCCCGCCCGCGATGAGGGGCAGCCGGTTGCGAAGACCGCTGGCCGCGTACTCCTTCGCGAACAGGAGCGTCCATCGCCCCAGCGCATTGACGAACACCGCGTCGGCGTCCTTCCTCAGCTGCGCGAGGTACGGCCCGTAGTCCTGCACGTTGAGCGGCACCCAGAGCTTCTGGACGATCTGCCCGCCGTTGTCCTCGAACGATTTGTGGAATCCACCGACCGTCTCCCAGCCGAACGCGTAATCGAGGCCGATCGTCACCACCTTCCGGTAGCCCAGGACCTTGGCCGCGTACTCGCCGAACGGATGCATGTTGCCGCCGGCCGAGAAGCCGGTCCGGATCAGCCATGTCGGCCGCTTGCGCTGGGTGAGATCGTCGGCGGAGTTGATCGGGTAGAGCGTCGGGATCCCCTGGGCCTCGATGTACGGAACGAGCGCGTACGCGACGTTCGAGAGGATGACGCCGGCGACCATGTGGACCTGGTCGCTCTCGACGAGCTTGCGGAGCTTGGTGAGGGCGGTCGCGGGCAGGCCCTCGTTGTCCTCGAGGATCACCTCGAGCTTCCGTCCGGCGAGCTGCCAGCCGCTCTCCTGCCAGAAGAGCTCGCAGCCGCTGTACATGTCCCGGCCGGCCGCGGCGATGGCGCCCGACAGCGGAGCGAGAAATCCGATCCGCATCGGTCCCTGGGCCGCCGCGTCGCCGGCGACGGCGACCGACGCCAGGGCCGCGAGGACGACGTGCCTGCGGACCGTGTGCACGGCTAGTAGCGGTGGGCGATCGGCAGCTCCTCGGCGGGGAAGAGCGTGATGATCTGGGCGCCCTTGGGAGCGACGACCACCTCCTCCTCGATGCGCGCCGCCGAGACACCGTCGGTCGCCGGGCAGTAGGTCTCGACGGCAAAGACCATCCCCGCGTGGAGCTCCGTCGGATCGTCGAACGAGTTGAGGCGGCTGATGATGGGCCGCTCGTGGAGACCGAGCCCGAGCCCGTGGCAGAAGTTGAGGCCGAACGCGGCCATCTCGGTCTCGAACCCGATCTCCTGCGCCTTCGGGAAGGCCCGGGCGATCCGGTCGGTCGTCACCCCGGGCTTGATCAGGGCGATCGCCTCGTCCATCCACTCGCGCGCCTTCTTGTAGGCGCTGATCTGCGCCGCGGTCGCGCGGCCGACGCTGAAGGTGCGGTAGTAGCAGGTCCGGTACCCGACGAACGACTGGATGATGTCGAAGAAGGCCTGGTCACCCGGGCGCACGAGGCGGTCGGTGAAGTTGTGCGGGTGGGGGCTGCAGCGCTCACCCGAGATCGCGTTGATCGCCTCGACGCAGTCGGAGCCCATCGCGTAGAGCCGCTGCGTGGCGAGCGCCACGATCTCGTTCTCGCGGACGCCCGGTCGGAGGGCCTCGGCGATATCCTGGTAGACCCCGTCCACCATCGCCGCGGCCATGTTCAGGAGCGCGAGCTCGTCCGCGCTCTTGAGCGCGCGCGCCTCGAGCATCACCTGCTGGCCGTCGCTCACCCGTACGCCCGCCTCCTGAAGCGCGAACAGGAAGGGCGGCTCGACAACGTCGATGCCGAGGGGCATGTCGACGACGCCCTCCTCGCCGAGGATCGCCTTGATCTCGCGCGCGGCCTGGGTGAACAGGCCCGCCTTCGGCGAGACGGCGCCGCGCAGGCCGACGAGGCCGGCGAGCGAGTGCTTGGGCGGGAGCCACGGCGCGTAGAGCCGGTGGTGGCGGGCCGCCGACCCGAAATCCCACACCCAGGGCTCGCCGTTGCCGGTCAGGAGGCACCAGCGCGTGAGCTTATCCCGGGCCCACTCGCCGATGACCGTGCTCGAGATGTAGCGGATATTGTGCTGGTCGAAGACGAGCAGCGCGCCAAGGCCGGAGCCGGCCAGGGCCTGGCGAACCCGGCCCAGCCGGTAGGCGTGCAGGCGGCGGAAGTCCACGCGCTCCTCGAAGTCCACCTGCATGTGGCCGGGCGCCTGGAGGGGGCGGTCCCACGCGTGTCGCGGGTCGACGGCGTCCGGCGTCACACGGCGCGGCTCGGCGGGTCGTTGCTTCCTGGCCATTGTGATTCTCCCGAACAAGCGTTCTCCGGTCGGCCGTTACTCTAGCGCATTCGGTGGTACTATCGCGTGTACCTTTCACGGTCCGCCACCGGCCCAGAACCTTGGGAGGGTGCGCCAATGAAGAAGCTGCGCGACATCATGCGTCACGGGTTCCTCTTCACGGTCCAGCGCGGCGCGACGGTCGCCGAGGCGGCGCGCACGATGGCGGCGAACAACGTCGGCATCGTGGCGGTGCTGGAGGGGGACAGGCTCGTCGGGGTCTTCTCCGAGCGCGACATCGTCCAGAAGGTCGTCGACCGCGGCCTCGACCCGGCCCGCACCCCGGTCGCTGAGGTGATGACGGTCCGGCTCGTCGTGGCCGACGCCGACGAGGACTACCAGTCCGCGATGCGCAAGATGGATCAGGCGAACATCCGCCATCTGCCCGTCGTGAGCGGCGAGCGGCTGCTCTCGATGCTGTCGATCCGTGACCTCATGCGGATCGCGATCGAGGACCGGGGCGCCGAGATCGAGTACCTGAAGGAGTACCTCTACCAGGTCCCGCCCGGCCTGGAGCGCTAGTTCGTCGAAGGGGGCGACTTCACAGGCGCGACCTGAGCGCGCCTCGAGCGCCGGCTCCGCCGGCGCACTTCGGTTCGTAGACGAGGCCGCCGAGGGTGACCGGTGGGGGGAGTTGGGGGGAGCGGCGGTCGCTCCCCCCAACGTTGACTAGTCCGTCGGCGTCGGCAGCGCCTCGACGCGCTCCGCGGCTGCCCCCTCGCGCGGCTTCGCGGGCTCGGTTCGCACGCGCCGCATGAAGGGGAGGATCGCGAGGAGCCCGAAAAAGATCATCGACAAGAGCCAGAACTCGTCGGCATACGCGAGCACACGCGCCTGGTTGACGAGGTCGCCGTAGAGGGTCGAGAGCGCCCGGCGCTCGGCGGTGAACGGGTCGGTGCCCTGCGCGACGAACTGCGCGGCGAGCCCTTTGAGACGCGCCGCCGTCTCGGCGCTCCAGATGTTGACGTGGCCGACGAGCGTGGTCTGGTGGGCCTGGCTCCGGCGCGCGAGGAGCGTCGTCGCGAGCGCGACGCCCACGCTCCCGCCCGCGTTCCGCACCACGTTGAAGGCCGCGGTCGCGTTCCCGAGCCGCTCCATGCGCACGGTCGCGAGGGCGAGCGTCTGGAGCGGGACGAAGACGAAGCCCATGCCGAGCCCCTGGACGAAGCGCGGCCACGCGAGGTTCCAGTAGTCCACGCCGATCGTCATGTTGGACATCAGCGAGAGCGCGACGCCGTTGATGAAGCAGCCGGTGGCGAGCAGCATTCGCTGATCCATCCGGGTGACCAGCCGGCCCGCGACGAGCAGCGACAGCATGTTGCCGAGCCCACCCGGCGCCAGCACGAGCCCCGAGGTCCACGCGTCGTACGCAAGGAGCTTCTGGGTGTAGAGCGCCAAGAGCAGCATGCTCGCGTAGAACGCGAAGACGGAGAGCGAGATGACGACGCTCGCGATCGCGAAGTTCCGGTCGTTGAAGACGCTGAGATCGAGGATCGGCTCGGCGCACGTGAGCTCACGGAAGACGAACCCGACGATGGCGCAGGCGGCCACCACGGCGAGCCCGGTGATGAGGCGCGAGTCGAACCAGTCCTCGCGCTCGCCCCAGTCCAGGGTCAGCTGCAGGCACCCGAACCCCACCACCATCAGCGCGAGTCCGAGCACGTCGACCCGCCCGGGCTTTCGCTGATGGGGCGAGTCGAACACGAACGCGCTGGCCATGATGAAGCCGATCAGGCCGATCGGGAGGTTGATGTAGAAGATCCACCGCCACGACCAGTTGTCGGCGATCCAGCCGCCGAGGGTCGGGCCGAGGATCGGGCCCAGCATGATCCCGACGCCCCAGAGCGCCATCGCCATCCCCCGCTGACGGAGCGGGAAGATCTCCCAGAGGATCGCTTGCGAGATCGGGATGACCGGCCCGCCGCCGAGGCCCTGGAACACGCGCGCGAACACCAGGAACGTCAGGTTGGGCGCGATGCCCGAGAGGAACGAGCTGACCGTGAACAGGACCGTGCAGATCAGGAAGAAGCGTCGGCGCCCGAGCAGGCCCGAGAGCCAGCCCGTCGCCGGGATGATGATCGCGTTCGCGGCGAGGAAGGACGTGATGATCCACGACATCTCCTCGACGCCGGCCGAGAGCGAGCCCTGCATGTGCGGCAGGGCGACGTTCGTCACGCTCGTGTCGAGGATCTGCATCACGGTCACGAGCATGACCGAGAAGGTGATCAGCCACTTCCGCACGGTGGACAGCGGGGCTGTTGCGGCGGGGTCCGCGAGTCCGCGACCCGCGTGGATGGCCTGAGCCAGGCGCGACCCGGCGCCGTTCATCGCACCCGGATCGTCACGATGACCGACATCCCGGCGCGCAGCGTGTGCGGGTTGCCGAACTCACGCGCGTCGAGGAGGATCTTCACCGGGACGCGCTGGACGACCTTGACCCAGTTCCCGGTCGCGTTCTCCGGAGGCAGCAGCGAGAAGCGCGCGCCCGTGCCGGCCGAGAGCGAGTTGACGCTGCCCGTGAAGGCGCGGTCGGGGACGCCGTCCACCCAGACCTCCGCGCGCATGCCCGGGCGGATCCGGGCGACCTGGGTCTCCTTGAAGTTCGCGAGCACCCAGACATCGTGGAGCGGGACGATCGCCAGAAGCGGCTGGCCCATCTGGACCACCTGCCCCACCTCGACCGAGCGCTTCGAGACGACGCCGTCGATCGGCGTACGCACCTCGGTGTACTGGAGCTGGAGCTCGGCGAAGGCGAGGTCCGCCTGCGTCTCACGCAGTCGCGCCTCCGCCTGCGTCGCCGCCGCGTCCTTGATCGCCACCTGGTGGAGCTGGCTCTCGGCGCGCGCCAGCGCCGCGCGCGCCTCGGCGACGCGCTGCTTGGCCTGATCCACGGCGTGGGCGCGGGAGGCGAGCTCCGCTTGCGCCTGCTGGATCTCTCGCTCGGACTGGGCGAGACGCCGCTCGGTGGCCTCGACGGTGGCGCTGGTCGTCTCGTAGACCGCCTCGGCCGCGTCGAAGTCGCGTCGCGCGACCAGCTCGCTCTGGAGGAGCTGCCGGAGGCGCTCGAGCTCACGCCCCGCCTGGCGCTGCGCGCTCTGAGCGCCGGTGACGTCGGCGCGCATCGCGGCGGCCGCCGCGCGCCGCGACTCGAGCCGCGCGCGCGCCTCGTCGACCGCCGACTCGCTCGCGCGCACCGCGACGACCGCCCCCTCGAGGGTCGCGCGCGCCTGGTCGATCGCCGCGCGCGTCTCTTCCCGAGCCAGCGGCAGCTCCGAGCGCGCCGCCTTTAAATTCGCCTCCGCCATCGACACGGCGGCGCGCGCCTGCGCGACCCGCGCCTGGTAGTCGCGCGGGTCGATGCGGAGCAAGAGCTCGCCCTGCTTCACGGGCTGGTTGTCGCCGACCAGGAGCGCGGCGACGTGGCCGGACACCTTGGCGCTCACGGGGGTGATCGTGCCCTCGACGTACGCGTCGTCGGTCGAGACGTAGTGGACCGCGTAGTGCCAGGCCCAACCCGCGTAGGTGACCGCGGCCAGGGCGGCGAGGGCGCCGAGTGCCCACAGGAGCCTCGTCCTCACGCCAGGAGCACCGCCGTCGCGACCGGGCGCGCGAGGAGAGCGTTAATCGCGGCCGATCGGTGCGAGCCGTCCCGCGGCGTCGAAAGCGAGGGGCGCGGGGTCGGTGAGCTGGGTGAGGTCGGGGCGTTTGGCGAGATCGGGCAGGAACGCTTCGGACACCTCGATCTCGCCGAGCATCAGGGTGTTCTTGATGCGAATGACCCGCGCCCGCTCGGGCGGCGTGAGCCCGATGCACGAGAGCGCGGTCTCGATCGCCTCGCGGTCGACGTCGTACGTCGGCGGCACCTTGGCCCCGCCCGGTGCACAGGCGGTGATGGCATTGATGAGCGTCGGCTTCATGTCGATCTTGTCCACGAGCCGGCGCGTGGTGAAGTCGGCGTTGCCGATGCCGACGGCGTTGCCGTAGCTCTCCGCGGTCAGGTCGAGAGCGACGATCCAGAGGATCTTCGGATCGGCCGGAAACGGCTCGTGCGGGTTGGACGGTCGACCGATGACGTTCGTATCCATGCCGGCGCCGGAGATGTTCTTGCCGATCTCCTCGACGATCAGCACGTCCATCGGGGAGAAGGGCAGCCGCGCCATCCATTCGCGCGCGTCCTTGAGCAGGCGCCGCTCGCCGGCCTCGAGATTCTCCGCGGTGAACGCCTCGATCCGGGCGGTCTCGTCGTACCCGTTCTCGACGATCCCGAGGCCGAAGCCGATCCGCGACTTCGACAGCACCTCGCGGCCGACCGATGTGATGACGGTCTCGTAGCCGTGGTGGATGTTGGCGCGATGGTACTGGATCGCGCCCTGGTACTTACCGAGCCCGATCGTCATCATCTTGAAGAGGCCCGACTCGATCGACCCCTTGAAGTCGGTATGGGGCTTCACACGGTTGACCAGGCCGATCCAGTCGGCCTCCGCCGCGTAGCGGTCGAGCCAGACGGGCAGGCCGAGCGCCTCACCCACCTGGACGACGTCCATGGTCGCCCGAATGGGGCAGCCCATGGCCGCCTCGGTGATGCCGTAGTGCGCGAGCACCGAGAGCTGCCCCTCGGGGGTCCCGCCCCCGTGGCTGCCCATCGCCGGGAAGACGAACGGCCTGGCGTTGATCGGGAGCTCCGCGGTGCCGAGCGCCTGGGCGACGGCGGCGGAGATGTCGGTCACCCGGGGACGAGGGAAGGTCTGGCGGATTTTGAGCATGCGAGGCCACGCCATAGGAGACGCCTCCTGAGTGCTCTCGTAATACCGGGCAGCCCCCCGGAAGTCAAAGAGTTTTTGGCGGCGGAATATGCTATATGTAAGTGCCGATTTTCCATGCTGAGCTGCCCTGCCCGGCGCGCGCGGATACTTCTTGCAAGCCTGCTCCTGGTCGCGAGCGGCTGCAGCTGGCTCCGGCCCGCCCCGACGCCGATCCTCCCCGCCGAGGAGCTCTACTCGACCGGAGAGCAGGAGTTGACCGCGAAGCGCTACGACGCGGCCCGCGAGAACTTCAAGAAGATCGTCGAGCGCCACCCGAACTCGTCCTACGCGTCGCGCGCGCGCTTTCTGATCGGCGAGGCCTATTATCGCGAGGCGGAGTTCGACAAGGCCATCAAGGAGTTCGAGGCGTTCGTGGGGTTCTTCCCCCGCCACCAGATCGCCGACCTCGTCCAGTACCGCCTGGCGATGAGCTATTACGATCAGATGAAGCCGGTCGAGCAGGATCAGGGGCTCACCCAGAAGGCGGTCGACCAGTTCCGGAAGCTCGTCAAGGAGTACCCGGAGAGCCGCTACGCGACCGAGGGGCTCGCCAAGATCGACGTCTGCCGGGGGCGGCTGGCGCAGAAGGAAGTGTGGGTCGCCAATTACTACTTCACGCAGGGCAATCCGAGCGCGGCGCGCCAGCGGCTCGAGCTCGTGCTCAAGCGCTATCCGCGCACGCTCGTGATCCCCGAGGCCCTCTACCTGCTCGCCGAAGTGAACTTCTACGAGGGCAAGAACGCCGAGGCCGCCGACCTCCTCCGCGGGCTCTCGAGCGAGTACGGCTACACCGAGTGGGGCCGGCGCGCCGTCCAGCGGCTTCGGGCCCAGCGGTGAGACGAGGCGAAATCCCGTGCACGACATCGTCGACCTGCGCTCCGACACCCTGACTCTCCCCACGCCCGAGATGCGCGAGGCGATGGCGCGCGCCGAGGTCGGCGACGACGTCTGGGAGGAGGATCCGACCGTCAAGCGCCTGGAGGCGATCGCCGCCGAGCGGCTGGGCAAGGCGGCGGGCCTCTTCGTGGCGTCGGGCACGATGGGCAATCTCGTCTCGGTGGTGAGCCACACGCGCGCGGGCCAAGAGGTCGTCCTCGACCTCGACTCGCACATCTTCAACTACGAGGTCGCCGGCGCCGCGGTCATCGGCGGGGTACAGACGCGCCCGGTGAAGACGGCGCGCGGGTTCCTCACGCCCGAGCAGGTGCGTGAGGCGCTGCGGCCGGCCAACATCCACATCCCCCCGACGGGGCTCGTCTGCATCGAGAACACGCACAACCGCCACGGCGGAACGTGCTGCACGCCCGAGGAGGTCGGTGCCGTGGCGGCGGTCGCGCACGATGCGGGCGTGCCGGTCCATCTGGACGGCGCGCGCATCTTCAACGCGGCCGTCGCGCTACGGCGCCCGGCGAGCGACTTCGCGCGGCACGCGGACTCGGTGACCTTCTGCCTGTCGAAGGGGCTGGGGGCGCCCGTGGGCTCGGTGGTCTGCGCCTCGCGCGAGCTCGTCGCGCGGGCGCGGCGCGTGCGCAAGATGGTGGGCGGCGGCATGCGGCAGGCGGGCGTCCTCGCCGCCGCGGGGATCGTCGCGCTCGAGCGGATGGTGGACCGGCTGGCGGAGGACCACGCCAACGCCCGCCGGCTCGCCGAGGGCGTCGCGAGGCTGCCGGGACTCGCCGTCGACCCGGTGACCGTCCAGACGAACATCGTCATCTTCGGCGTCCAGCGTCCGGGGGAAGTCGGTGCGAGCCAGGCGGCGACGAGCGAGCTCGTGGCGCAGTGCGCCGCGCGGAAGGTGAAGATCCACGCGATCGGGCCGACCTCGATCCGCTGCGTCACCCACAAGGACATCGACGCCGAGGACGTCGAGCGCGCGCTCGAGGCGTTCGGCGAGATCACCAGTCGATGGTAGGGCGAGTCTGTGACCCCGGTAGTGCGAGCCGGAGGACGTCGCGGGGCCGCAGTGCGAGCCGCAGCCAAAGGCGAGGCGAGTCTGTGATCCAGGCCCCGCCGTCCGAGGCGAGCCAGTTATGGTAGCGGGCTAGAGGGGGCGTCATGGCCGAACGGCTGCTCGAGGTCAAAGGGCTGAAGACGTACTTCTTCACCGACGAGGGTGTCGTCCGCGCCGTCGACGGGATCGACTTCCACATCAACCGGGGCGAGACGCTCGGCATCGTCGGTGAGTCCGGCTCTGGCAAGAGCGTGACGGCCCTCAGCATCATGCGGCTGATCCCGACGCCGCCCGGCCGCATCGTCGCCGGCGCGATCACCTACAACGGCCGGAACCTGCTCGAGCTGCCGCCCGCCCAGATGCGCAAGATCCGCGGTAAAGAGATCTCGATGATCTTCCAGGAGCCGATGACCTCGCTGAACCCGGTCTTCACGGTCGGCGAGCAGATCGCCGAGGCCGTCCGCCTCCACGAGAGGCTCGGGCGCCGCGACGCGATGGACAAGACCGTCGAGATGCTGAAGCTCGTCCACATTCCGAACGCCGAGCGCCGGGCGAAGGAGTACCCGCACCAGCTCTCGGGCGGGATGCGGCAGCGCGTGATGATCGCCATGGCGCTGTCGTGCAACCCCAACCTCCTCATCGCCGACGAGCCGACGACGGCGCTGGACGTCACGATCCAGGCGCAGATCCTCGAGCTCCTCAACGAGCTCAAGGCCAAGCTCGGCATGGCGATCATGCTGATCACCCACGACATGGGCGTCATAGCGGAGACGGCCCAGCGCACCCAGCGGCAGAGGCTCGAGGCGATCCCCGGCACGGTCCCGACCCTGCGCGGGGACATCAAGCCCGGGTGCCGCTTCGCGCCGCGCTGCGCGCTCGCCAAGCCGATGCACTTCGAGAACGATCCGCCCCTCAAGGAAATCCGACCGGGCCACAAAGTGGCCTGCTTCCTCTACTGAGGCCCGCCATGCCAGAGCCTCTGCTCCGGGTCAAGAACCTCAAGAAGTACTTCCCGATCCGCGGCGGCCTCCTCTCGCGCGAGGTCGCGCGCGTGCATGCCGTGGACGACGTGTCGTTCGAGATCCTGCCGGGCGAGACGCTCGGCCTGGTCGGGGAGTCGGGCTGCGGCAAGTCCACCACGGGCCGCTCGATCCTCCGGCTCATCGAGCCGACGTCGGGCGAGGTCTGGTTCGGGGCGCAGAACGTCACGACGCTCGACAAGCGCTCGCTGCGCGCGCTCCGCAAGGAGATGCAGATCATCTTCCAGGACCCGTACGCGTCGCTCAATCCGCGAATGACGGTCGGGTCGATCATCGGCGAGGCCCTCGTGATTCACAAGCTCGCCGCGACGCGGAAGCTGCGGGAAGAGCGCGTCGTCCAGCTCCTCGACACCGTCGGCCTGGCGGCCGACCACCTGCGTCGGTACCCGCACGAGTTCTCCGGCGGTCAGCGCCAGCGCATCGGCATCGCGCGCGCGCTCGCGGTGAGCCCGAAGCTCATCGTCGCGGACGAGCCCGTCTCGGCCCTGGACGTGTCCATCCAGGCGCAGATCATCAACCTGCTTGAAGACCTCCAGGCGAAGTTCGGGCTCACCTACCTCTTCATCGCCCACGATCTGTCCGTCGTCGAGCACATCTCGACGCGCGTTGCCGTCATGTACCTCGGGAAGATCGTCGAGATCGCTCCGGCCAAGGAGCTCTACACGAACCCGAAGCATCCGTACACCGAGGCGCTCCTCTCCGCCGTACCCATCCCGGACCCGACCATGAAGCGCAAGCGGATCCTGCTGGAGGGCGACGTGCCGAGCCCGATCAACCCGCCCTCCGGGTGCCGCTTCCATACGCGCTGCGCGCTCCGCGTGCCGTCGTGCTCTGAGAACGAGCAGGTGCTCAAGGAGGTCTCCCGGGGCCACTGGGTCGCCTGCCAGGTGCGCACGGGCGTCGCGATCCGTTGAACAGGGCGCGGGCTCCCGGGCTGTCGCCACGCCCGCGCCCCGCCGCGATCACCCGCTTCCCCTGTTCTCACCGCCGATCTGAGAAGTCGTAACCGTTCGAGCGCCGGCTTTGCCGGCGCAATCCTGATCTGGGGGAGGCAGGGAGGAGCGCGCCGTGAGGCGCGCGACGACCGTCGGAAGGGGGCGAAGCCCCCTCCGAGTGAACTAATCCCAGAGATAGGCGCGCGGGTTGACGGAGTGGCCCTTCACGAGGATTTCGTAGTGGAGGTGCGGGCCCGAGGAGCGACCGGTGTTCCCGCTGTACGCGATCACCTGGCCCCGCTCGACCCGCTCGCCCTGCTTCACGCCGATCTGTGAGAGGTGGCCGTAGAGCGAGCGCACCTCCTGGCCATGGTCGAGGATGACCGTGTT
>WNFO01005359.1_pt1 | contig 12799 bp, 16 predicted proteins | sample 5400251 | NCBI WGS metagenome assembly WNFO01 (sample SAMN13153354, study PRJNA577476) | soil metagenome | isolation source: 100 cm saprolite under Madrone tree | place: USA:California | collected 2016-06-14
CGAGGAGGCGCATGCCTGCGTCTCCCGATTTTTCAGGATGGAATTGACAGCCAAAGACGTTGTCTTTGCGCACGGTGGCGACGAATATCTCTTGGCCATACTGCGTGACGGAATGCACCCACTCGGCGGCGTCTGGCTCGCGTTCCGGATCGTATGTAGCGCGATAAGAGTGTACAAAGTAGTAGTGCAGTGCTTCATCGAGGCCCTCATCGGTGTCCTGCTGGGGACCGAGGAGATGTATAGAGTTCCATCCCATGTGAGGAACAGTCTTGTCCCCGCTAGAGAACAGGTCGATCTTGCTCGGGATGATGCCCAGACCGGGGACGGAACCCTCGGACGAGGACTGGAAAAGGAGCTGCATGCCGATGCATATCCCAAAATAAGGCCGACCAGAGGTTATATACTGTCGTAGAGGTTCGAGAAACCCGCGTGATTTCAGGCCATCGACAGCAGTTTGGAAAGCTCCCACACCAGGGAAGATAACACACTGGACGGGGATCGGGATGAATATACGAAGGGAGGATAGATAAACAGATTGCAAAGCTCACGGTTGCGTCATCAAAGTCTGGTGGTGATGTGATCCATTTGAAAGAATGACCAAGCTTCCCGAGGGTGTTTGCAAGGCTCTGCACGTTGCCTGCTCCGTAATCAAGGAGAAAGAGACCCATCGACGTGGGAAGGTCAGTAACACATAATAAACGACAGAGAAATTTTCAGTCGAATGAAAATTGCAGTGTCTCGACCGCACTATAATTACTAGTACGACAACTGACGGGACATCGCTAGAGTCATCCCCAAACATGCCATCCAGTCCTATCCCAATCCCCACCTCGTCCGTCCTTGCCGCCGTCTCCGTTTCCCCCCAAGCGCTCCCACTGGTCCTGGAGCGCTTTCATAGCAATTCGTGGGCTTCCCTCGGAAAAGTTCGGCAGCCCAAAGTATTACATCCAATCGACAATGGAGATTTGCGCATACTTTTATTAGAAAATATTAGCCTAGACGCCGTTAAAGCATTTGAAGCGAATGGCTGGCGGGTCGATCACCACAGGAAGGCGATGAGCGAGGATGACCTCGTTCAACAAATTAGCCAATATCACGCTATTGGCATTCGTAGCAAGACCAAGATCACTGAAAGAGTCATAAAGGCTGCCTCTAAGGTACCTAATGTCTAATGCTTGCCATCCTCGCCCAGATATGATGGTCTCAACTGACATCTTGCCTCTGTCTGCTAGCTCCTCGTTGTCGGATGCTTCTGCATCGGTGTAAACCAAGTTGATCTGATCACCGCTGGGAAAGCTGGCATTCCCGTCTTCAACTCCCCCTTCTCCAACTCGCGTTCCGTGGCGGAGCTCGTCATGTCGGAGGTCATTGCACTCGCCCGCCAATACTTCGAGCGTGCCTTCGAGCTGCGTCAGGGCATCTGGAACAAGCAGTCCAAGGGCTGCTGGGAGATCCGTGGGAAGACCCTTGGGATTGTCGGTTACGGTCACATAGGCTCCCAACTTTCTGTCCTCGCGGAAGCGTTCGGGATGCGCGTCATCTTCTACGACGTCATCAACCTCATGCCGCTCGGTTCTGCTCGCCAGGTCGAATCGTTGTCAGTGCTCCTCAAGCAGTCGGATTTCGTCACTCTTCACGTGCCAGACCTCCCCGAGACGAGGAATATGATTTCGGACGTGCAGTTGGCGCAGATGAAGAAGGGCTCGATCAGGACATATAGCCGGCGCCGCTCTGGACGTTTACCCCCACGAACCTGGTGCAAACGGTGCGCCCTTTGACGACCAACTGAATCCGTGGGCAAGCGAACTCCGCGCATTGAATAATGTCATCCTCACGCCGCACATCGGGGGTTCCACCGAAGAGGCGCAGAGGATGATCGGCGAAGAAGTCTCAGGCGCGCTTACTCGATATCTCGATTTCGGTTCAACGGTTGGCGCTGTTAATTTCCCGGAGGTAGACCTGCGTGCCATCACCACCGAGCAGCCCGATCACATCCGCGTTTGCCACGTCCACATCAACCAGCCCGGCGTGCTCAGGCAAGTCAACGAGGTGCTTTCACCCTATAACGTGGAAAAGCAATACTCCGATTCCAAGGGCGATGTTGCCTACCTCATGGCGGACATCGCCGATGTCAGTCCACAGGACATAAATCGCCTAAAGGACATGATTAACAAGACTAGCTCGAATATACTAACACGACTTCTAGCTTGAAAATGAGCCCACGATATGCTCTATAATGACATTGTTTTCATGGGTGTTGTTATGGTCAACTACGGCAAAAGTAACACCAAAAGGAGTCCGGTTAACGGTACTTCAATTCCCCACTCCCACTCAACTGGGACCTCTTGTATAGCGGAGTAGAATGTAGAGGTTGTAGCATACAGACCGCAGTTCGAGTCATGTAGCATAAACTTGCTTTTCCGCTTCCGCATGCCCCTAGCACCCACTAACCGTCGTTTGGAGGCATTTCCTGAGATGGTGCCTTGTCTGACCAACTGGCCAAGGCTCTACAGGGATGTCCCGCACAAAGGGACCAACACAAACGCAAGCAACGGCATTGAAAAGATCTTCCAAAGCCCAGGTGAGCCGGAGACCAGTGAGCTCTATCGCGGGTTCTGCGTTTAGTTCGAGAAGTTTGACACAGAATTGTGGATGTAACTCTGACGATGCGATGTGTTCCACGAGGAAGTCGACTCCATAGAGTTCGAAAGCGTTAGCCAGTGGCTATGAGTTTCTAAGTAAGTATTCCATGCGACCATTTCTGTGGAAAATGAAAGGACCTGAAAGTGTATGGGCGACTGGAGCGCGGCCGTGAAGGTTTCCGCAAGGGCGTCTGCTATTTGGTCTTGAATGTTCGCCAGATGGTCCGAAGTCAGAGTTGAATCGGGATCGCTACCGGGTAAATCGGGAGCACCGCGGGACAAGATGTGGCAGCCAACCAACTCATCAAGTAACCGTACGCCGTCTTCTCCTCGGTCTGTTTGCAGCGACGAATTCGTCAAGTGAGGTGCGAGATCAATTATATCGCCGGTCGCGGGCGCGGGCAGTGCGAAGGGTTTCGATGAGAACAGCGCCAACACACTCGTATAGAAATAGACGGTGAGGGCCCCAGAGGCAATACAATACACCCGGAGGTGGAACTAGATGGTCATGAAACAAAGTTTTGGACCAACGTTGGACATCACGCGCTGTCACGATCAACACTAAACGTTACGAACCTTATGGCCTTGCAGTTGATCGACGGGCCGTGAAGGGGCTCCATACGGGGGAACTTCTTGCGGATCTAGTAGGAGAGGTTTGGTCAGGTATTCCTAATGGTTTTGAGATGTGACGCAATCAAAATACGTGCAAGATGACAAAACGACTGCTTGCCTGAATAACGAAGTGGCGTAATTGAGAGATTGCGATAGAAATGTTATTGTCCGCGGTGACCTCATCATCATCACCATCATCACTCTCGCCACTCAGATTATCGTCATCAAATTCCTCAAGTATGTGCCGGAGACTGTCCTTTGAATTGAACAGTCTGATCCCCATACCACGGTCAGCCATTCCTGGTTTCAGAATCCACCACCGGTCATCCGTTTTCGGCGGCGCAATCACCAAAGTGTCCAAGACATCAGACAAATCCCAGAGTTCGTCCGCCCATAATTCATCGAGTTCATCGGCGAAGGATATTTCTATCTCCCATGTCTTTGGCACCGCAGTTCGTAGAACCGAGTCGGGGTGCTTTGTCAAGTACAAATGAATACAGCGGGAAAGGAAATGCTTCCTGATGAGGGCTTTCCGGATGACATACGATGATGATCGAACATCATGATGGGCAGAATGAGTCAACGCGTGGTCAATCTCGTCATATGAAGACCACTGGATGAGTTTGCTGAATGATTGAGGCTGAATAGAATGGATGGATGCACTATTTACGTTCGGGAGTGCGAGGAGAGCCTTTCTGACGAGGGATTCAGTGAGAGGCGCGGAAGGCCACTTGACGAAGAAGAGAGGGTCCATACATTCAATTCGCCCGGAACTCGGCCCACCCACGCATTGACTAATATAAATCTAGATGTCATGATTACGCTCGTGGCATCTGCCGTAGGAGTGCTATTACGTCATTCATGTCTGCATCTTCTGCCCTCGCACGGCTGTATCCACCTTCCGTGCGACTCCAGAACCAACCACGCTCCTGTATCTTAACACCCACTTCTGCCGAGGGTATTTCCCTTTCTTCGGGCTGATTTCTTGTGACGGCCGTGGCGATAGGATTTGCTAAGTCGTTGTAAGCAATGCCGAAGAATCGAGACAACTTGGCTGCTTGTAACCGACGTCTGCGAAATGTCGCGGTAGCGCTGTCACCCGATCGTTCGTGTGGATCTTGCGTTGTTGCCGAGTCCGGATCGTCATCGGAAGTTCGAGGCTGAACTGCGGGCGTTGCTGGTCTCTGTTCGCTCTCGGATTCTTGAAATGGGTCAACAGTAGAGCCAGAAGATGGGAAAGATGCCGAGATAGGAGATATGGTTGAGTGAGAGAAGTGCATCGAGGAACGGTCGTCTGGGTATATGGAAGATAAATCGGTCGAGGAAAGAGCAAGATACGTCTTTAACCTCTCTCCCGTGATGGAGCTCGGTGATGCCGGTTCATCCTCAAAGGGGGATGTCACCCTGTACAAGGATATTGGGGGCTCCGCCCCAAAGAGCTGCAAAATATATTTCGTGACTGGGCACAATAGAAACTCAAATCAGGTCATACCTGCGTCAGTTTCCTCCCTTTGCGGATACTCTGGATCCTCTGGGCCTCCGTTAATGGCCGGTGCAAATCAGCTGAGCCATCATCTTCCCGAGCCTGATCAACCATGGGACGATGCTGATGCGCGGGGTCGTCTTTCGCGATTCTCCTCCTGGTCCAGAGCGACACACTCCTTCTCTGAGAATGCGTGGGAGTGAAAAATTCGGTGGACCTTCGAGAGTGCTCTTGAATAGCATCAATGTCTGGGTTATGAACAGTCCGTCGTCTCGATTTGTCTTTCAGTCGTGCCTGGGGATTAACCATGCGAAGGCTGGAGGACCTGGTCGGCTTGTTGTCTACGATGGACAGATGACTGGCGCCTTGAGCGCTCTCATCAGACCCGGTCGATCTCGTTGACCCCGCTCTGCGCAACCGACCAAGACCAAAACGTGCCGATTCGAGATGACTCATATGAGAAGGGTGAGTCGGTTGACGTTTCGTAGACGTGCTCCGTCCCAGAGCGTCCCGCGAGGACCCTGGAAGCTGAGGAGACATTGTGTTCGCTTCTGCAGAGCGGGAATTAAGTGGGAAGCGAAAGGGACGAGAGGGGGAACCTGAATCAATTAATGAGTGTTTTGAGAGACCAACGTGTTGCCGACGTTCCCGTGGGTGATCCGTTGATACTGACTCCACGGCTGGCGTACTGTAACCTTCCGGATGGGGTTGCTCTGTATCCTCCCGAGGTAGCTCCCCGAAGATCTGGCTCAGTTTCCGGTTTTTCCTCAGTAGCCGGTTCTTCGCCTTGATATCAAGCTTATTCGTGGTAGGAGGCAATTGCACAGTCATTGATGATACGGTGGTTCGGTCTGGAGTGGAACATGAGGCATTAGATGATGGCAACAGGTACGGGGAAAGTGTGTCATACAGACCTAGTGGGAATCACGGGACCGAAAGGAACGACGAGCGATGGTTACCCTACCGAGTGGGAGGGTTGCTCGACCGCGAGAAGGGTAGGGAAGGGAAGCACGAACGCAGAATGCGACTAAATATCGTTCAGTGTGAACAGTGAAGGTTAAAGGGCAGAAAGCGCCCTGCCACCCGTACCTGTCATTTGTGCGATACAGTATGCCAAGAACCGATTGCATGGCCACCACTTCGTTTAGGTTAATCACCGCTTACACAATTTGTCGTACGTAACAAGGCGGCAAGCCACGAAAATCCCGCTCTCGGCCATAAAGTGACTTTCGTCTGTCGTCGTGGAAACCATTTCCCTGCCCTTCACACTGTAGACAAGGTAGCAGTTGCTAATATCCATTATTGTCGAGAGTATAACTACTATATTACAATGAGTACACAACATATAAAATCCTGTCTAGACATGGGCGTAAGTAAAGAAAATGAGCGTACTCGTCCAATATAATAAATAAACAAGCGTTAAATATTGTCTCGAGAAAGATGTCATGGTCAGAATGAGCAGACTGTGCTGGACAGGGTCATGTCACAGGTTCAGGCTTGGGACTGGGGCGAACGTGTGGAGGTACTTCCAAAACGTCCGAGAGACACATTCAAGGTGGACGGCATCCTTACAAGTGATACCCGCTTAGCTGCACGTGTCTTGTCCCACTCTTCCGCCTCTTCGTCTGGTTCCTCTTGAGGTGTATTGGAGGTCTCGTGTGATGACCCCGGTTCAGGTGTAGCCGTCCCATCCGCTGTTCGAGCTGGCGAGAGCGGCCTCGGAGTGTCAGTCGGCGTACTGTTTCTCATGGAGACGGCCGGTGAGTAGAGCCCTCCTTCTATTGCGGAAACCGGCCAGTCGAAATCGAGCGCGGAGTGAAAAGAATCGGCGACCGACGACTCTGGAGGATGCGAGTCCTCAGGAGGGCGGTGTGAATCGTCAGAAAGATTGACCATAGGTTGATCCAAACGTGCTGGTACAATGAGGGGAAGGCTTGGTTCAGGTTGACTTTGTAAAGTGTCAGTTGCGGCCTTCAGAGCGATTGTCTTAGCTACACGCCATTCCCTCTCTTGGGCAATGAGGTCATTAGACAGAACTTCTCTGTGACAAAGTTGCATTTCGAGCTCCAGTCGGATCGTTTGTATTCGTCTGGACGTCTGTAGAACGATCATCCCAAGTCTTTCGCATGTCGCGCGTTGAAAGGGTGTAAGGACGGCAACGTTGCGAAGCAAACGCAAGTCAGATTCCTCTTGAAGTCGCAACGAATGTATCTTCGAATCAAGGTCTGCGAGCCTGGCTTGGATGACCCGAGTACGAACGGACACTCGATGACATTCCAAATCCTCTGGGAGGGAAGCGGACGACAGAACAGCGCACTCTAAGCTATGCGCACGAGGGCGTCCATCAGATCTTGTAATGGGTGTATCGGGAGGAGTCAACCGCCCTGCGGCCAAGACGGCCTTCACTTGATGAAAAGTGGCCTTAAGTTGATGCGCGCCGTTATTCTGGCCACTAAGAACGTCAAGGTCCATATCCTCCCGACCATTAACTATTTTGGGTCGTTGTGACCTGGAGACAGTGTAGGGAGCGTTGGGAGAGCTTGAAAGCCTATCAATGAAGTCATCCGAGTTCCGGTTCCGGGTACAAATTAGCGACGTTTGAGAATCGGAGCTGGCACACTGTATATCTCGCAAATGAGATGCAGCGGCTGCCACACCCATTAGCTCAACATCCTTTCCAGACATGCCGGGAGCACGCATAGAGACACCTGTGGTCTTGAAGGCACTCGCATAGTTAATGCATGAAACCCAGCTATTCATTTCCTCCTCCCCAGGCGCTTGGAGAAGAAAAGGTCGCCGATCGCCCGATATAAGGAGAAATGAGTAATGCTGGCAAATTTTGATCTTAGCAATGGAGAAAGCGATAGTGTCAAACAGATCAAACCTTGTCATGGGAGCGATCATGTAGGGCCACGGAATCCTTTAAGGACAGCACTTCGTCTGGCTTTAGTAGGGGAACGGGGGGGACAAGAATCCGTTTGTCGCGGTATCTCATTTGTTCTTGCAAACTGGTAGCCCAGGCTTGATCCCGGAAGAATAACAACTGAGAGTTTGTGAGAATCACACTCCACAATCGCCACTTGCCGGCCTTGACCCGTTTGCCAATGTCCAGCGAGGCGTCCCTGCGACTAAGTAAACCGGCCTTGACAACCCTAAGCACTGAACCCTGTTGAGGGTATGTAGAGACCGAGAGTTGGCGACTATTTTGATGGGTAGTGGCAGTGCCTCCAAAGTTGAGTCCAAACCCTAAAGTGGACATTCGCCGATCTGACCCAACGACTTCAATCACACCAGCTTCGATGAAGATTTTGTGCATGTTCTCTCCATTCCATACTCCTGAACTGTCTTTGTAGGAGTAATGGCTTTCGAATGGAATGTATTTTTCAACATTCACACGCAAGGGATCAAGAAGATCCTAAATATGGACGGTGGTCAGAAGTCTAAAATGTCAATGCTGAACGTAGCTCGCCTTCACGATCAGATAATATGGGTCAATCTTATTGGTCTTGCTGGTCTTGCCCAGAAGCGTTACAGTGCTGCCATTTCCTGGCAAGGTATGCTGCACAGGGAATCTAGAAAGTGATCGGCAGCGGGCACTGTCAAGGCTACCCTTGAAATTCGCCTCTACGGGATCTTCTACGAAAATGAAAGGAGCGAATACGATGTTGTCATAGTAGTACTGGAAAAGTGGTGTCAGCAAGGGAGTAGCTACGCCATTCTTCCACTTACCTCGAGGACCTCAGGGTAAATTCCCGGGAGCTGGGTATTTTTGATATAATCAGCCTTCGTCATCTTTCGTTTGTTGGACTTGTTGAACGCATCCGTGTGAAGCATGATCAAACTGAAGGCAAGGATATAGGGATGATCTTGTGATAATGAGTATCGCAGCTTGCATTATGGTGGAATGGAGACATACCACCGGAAATGAACAGGTTTCGGTTGCACACGAGATATCTGTTTGCAAACGTTTCCATGACACGGTCAATTTGTTGTGTTTCCCGCGGTAACCCCACGTCCATGAGTAACTTCCGTAACGCAACGTCTAGAGGATCCTCGTCAAAGTCAAAGCGATTGATGTATGCTTGGAGTGCATTCGTATAAAAGCTCTCTCTACTTCAGGGCCAAATATCATGATCAGGATTCAATCTCGCACACAAATGGGCCATACCTAGAAGCCAGCACAGACGCAACGTCCGCTTTGCTAATCGTACCGAGTAGTCGGTCCACATAAGCCACAGGGGACTCCTCGTTCGGGCGCGGCTTCGGAGGGGGGTGTTTTGAAGTTGAAGCACGGGGTGAAGCTCCAGGGGAGTGGTTCTGATGAACTCGGTTTGCTCCGCTGGTTGGCGGTGACAGCGAGGACGAGCCAAACGAAAAGATATTGGCGGAAAGTCGATTAAGAAGTAATGCAGGATTTGTTTGAGAGCGCGGTCGGACGGTCCGTCGAGGGGTAGCTACGTCCGAGTTCTGTGGAGGTGTAGGAGCTAGAGGAGAGGAATGATCCGGAGGATGTGCATAGGGAGGATGTGCATAGGAGGATAATGTACGAGAACGACCGGCAGCAGACTCTGTTGTAGCAGGTCGTCTTCGACCAAGAGACCGAGTTTGCAACGTTTGCACAGAGAGATCTGGACTACTGGCTGCAGGGTTCGGAAGAAGGGGGCGGGTGTGAGACTCGCTATGTCGGTTCAACCCAGGAGGCGAAGGCGGCAAGTGTTCTCCTGTTTGTGATGAATGAGAAGAGCCTGAGATTTTGGTATCGAAGTGGAAGGGAGTCATGGGTGGAAGTAAGGGTAGCACATGATCAAAGGAATTGCGAGAGTGTTCTGCCGGCGGTGGTGCGACCGCGGGTTGTTTTGAGGAATCATTGTGTTTTCGGTTCCAAAATGAAGGTCGTTTAACAAGGGATTTCCTTGGAGGAGTTACGTGTGAAGGAATATCCTCCACAGCACTCCCATTTCCCTTCCCAGCCGAATCAAGAGCGTTAAGAGGACCAGAGGAGATCCTGCGAGGTCTTCTCGGCCTTTCAGGACTAGCATGTGTGTTATCATTACTATCTCTCCAGAAGGTTCGTGATAGTTGGTGAAGACTCTTTGCTCGTCGTACGCCGGAAGACGGGACCGGGAGTTGATTGTGTTGGGGAATAGTCACGAAAGCCGTGGAGGTGACATCCGAGCGGGAAGAGGAGGCAGAAGCTTGGAGCATACCATGGGGAAGCCCGATCGCCAAAGTGGCTTGAGCTAACGCGATTTTAGCCTGGGACGGGGAAGCTCGCGCGGGAGGGGAAGCCGTGGTTGGTAAAGGAAATTGGTTACTTGGCCTACTCGACCACGATTGGTTTTCGATAGACTCTGTGGGCCGTATGTGATTGACATGGATGTCCTCGTTGGAGGAAGTGGGGGTAGGAGGAAGGGACTTCTCCCTCGGACTGGATGTCCCTTGCGCCATCTGATGATCCAAGCCTGCTTGGTAAGGATGCCGCATATCGTTTATCCTCAGGCGCTGCGGAGGGTCGATTCGTTGGTCCTGCGGCTTTCTCGAGATGGGTAGTGAGAGAAAATGAGTGGTTTGAGAGGTGTTTGGTGTTGTGTTAGGGACAGCGGAGGTGATGGTGTCTGGAAAGGACACAGTTGAAGCATGACGTTCTTCCTGGTACCGAGGTGGAGTGTACGCGTTTATCCCCGGAGGTGGCACGGAATATTTAGTATTCTTGACAGGCCAGCCGAACCAAACCATTCGCTACGCCGCGATACACCCTGTCTTGCAGATCGAATCCCGACACGGATGATGTGCCAGTGGACAATGCGGTTGTATTATGTAAGGACCGCTTATGTGTACATTACAGGACCACCGCCAAGCCTCGCCCAGTTAGCCCATCCGTTGTGCCTTTCGTAACTGCTTTCTCTTTTGCTCGAGTTTAGCGTTCTGTCAATCAGAATAATCAGCCATATAACTATCAGCCCGAGTTTCTCTCTAAGCCTACCTCTGCTTGGCGTTTTCGTTGGCTGTACTTGATCTTCTCGTACAGCTTGCGTTGTTTGTTGCTTAACATCATCTTGTTCATGTCCTCCACGCCATTAGCTGGTTCCTCCACTCGCGTCGCCTTGATCGCCGACTTGGCAACCTTTCTCTCGAAAGTCCCATAGTCAATTCCCGCAGCTTCGGCGTGCAGCTCCGCAGCCCGTATATCGGCAGGATTGGAATGAGCAGCCTTCATCGCTGTTGCCAGCGGCTCATCTGTAGAGCGCTCGCTCTCGCTCTTACCACCATCTGGTTCGTCCTCCTCCGTAATTCCATTCTCCTCCCCTTCGTCTTCCATTGCAGCATCTTCAGTGATAGCAGCTCGTGGGTCATAAGCTCCCTCGCGGTCGCCGAAAGGGCTGAGATGTGGCGGTAGAGTCTTGCCTTGCAAGTAGGGCTCCTCTAACAAAATCTTTCCACTGTTGATGCAATCCACGATCCACTGTGGCTGCACATATTTTCGTTGTTGCCTACGGCTCCGCTCGGTCTCTGTCTCACCCGATCGTTGAATCGATGGGCGATCAATGATGACATGCGTGATCGTGTCATCAGTCTCGTCAAAGGGTGATCCGCTCCCAGATGTATGAGACCAGCTGATCCGGCCACCAAAGCAACGCACAATGAATTCGAAGATAGGTCTGGATGTTTCCCGTGATAGGAAAAATGTATACGGTGCGAAAAGGTGGGACGGATGTGATTGTGGAAGAGATGATAAGGAATGGAGTGTGGGAAGGTTGGCAGCGTCCTCAGGATGTGATGCTGAGGGTCGTGAGACAAACTCTTCGTCTTGGTCTTCCTTTTCAGCGCTACGCAGGAGGACTTCGGCCTCCTGTCCCCCCTCTGATACGCTAGATCGTGCGAGAGCCTCGATTGTCCGACGAACAACCTTACTTGAGACTTTCTTGTCCAGGCTTTGTCCATTACTCGCCGGTGGTAAAGTAGAGAGCAGATTGTTACGAGTATTGTCTTCAAGGATGAAAGCACCTATGCCTGCCCCGGAATCTTGCTTTTTCAGGTCCAAAGGAGGAGGATAAACCAGACCAATGTCTGTATATAATTTAAAGAAGACGAATCCCAAAAGTGTTTGATAGAGCTCTAAGAAAGTGAGCATCACCCGGACATCAACGTCTGAGGGTATCTGTGTACTGCATCAACATCAAGCGAACAAAAAGACAGAGTGAACCTACGTTTTGAGTGAATTGGTAAGGAACAAGCCATGTGACCGGTTGGTCCATAACCTCCGCCTGGTAGTAGACACCTTTGATTGAAAGGAACACTTTGCGGAGAGAATGTGTACGCATAACATATAGTTGCCACTCAGCAGCCAAGCGAGAGCAATTCTCTACCAAGGATGCGGAAATCCGGTCTTTTGAGGGAAGTGAGGCAAACAGAAAGATCATGCATAACGCATCATCGATGTCGCGGATGGCATCGGTAAACGTAGGATACCTGTGGAAGAACACCGGCGGTTACAGGCGATTGTCAGGTCAGGTCATTAAGTATTCACCTCTCCTTGATGATATGGTCTAAGCGGTATACTGGTTTATTGTCGTCCAGACTTTTCGCGCTACTCCACTCTCCCCTACCTAATGCCCGAGCAAGTTTCTTGGCGAAAGCTTTGTGCTCCCTTAGTTTCTTCAAGATAGGTTCATGCGCAAGATAAGCGATATCTTTCGCGTAATAGAAGGATGTCGGTGCAGAGGACCCTTTATTGGCACGTTTTCTGTGACGCGGTTCACGAGGGAAGATACCTAAAAGGCAGAGATGGGTGGATCGTCCTGGCGCAGGTAAAAATAATCATCGCACCCTTCAGTATACACAACCGGCGAAAATCCGCAAGAGAGCATTGAAGCTTTTTGACTGCCTTGGACCGCGTAACGTAGGCTTTTGCAGCACCAGCCTTTCCCTTTTGTCGCAAGCGCCCCATGACCAGCTAATTGCGAGTTTGAGAACCTACTAAAGTTTTTTGAGTAGTTTTTGGGACGTTCGGCGCGGCCCCAAAAACTATTCAAAAACTTCGGCGCGGCCCGTGAAGCCCGTG
>WNFO01003902.1_pt1 | contig 12796 bp, 14 predicted proteins | sample 5400251 | NCBI WGS metagenome assembly WNFO01 (sample SAMN13153354, study PRJNA577476) | soil metagenome | isolation source: 100 cm saprolite under Madrone tree | place: USA:California | collected 2016-06-14
CCTGCCGCTGGACCTCCAGCCGAAGCTACTTCGCGTGCTCGAGGAGCAGGAGTTCGAGCGGGTCGGCAGCGCGCACACGATCCGGAGCGACGTCCGGGTCATCGCCGCGACGAACCGTCCGCTCGAGGAGCTGGTCGAGGCGGGAGAGTTTCGCGCCGACCTCTACTACCGGCTGAAAGTGTTCCCGATCGATCTCCCGCCCCTTCGCGAGCGGCCCGAGGATATCCCGCTTCTCGTACGCCACTTCGTCGCGCACCACGCCCGAAGTCTCGGCCGGCGCATCGAGTCGATTCCGCCCGAAGTGATGGAGAGGCTCGTGCGCCACCCGTGGCCGGGTAACGTCCGCGAGCTTCAGCACGCCGTCCAGCGAGCGGTGATCCTCTCGCGCGGCGCGAGCCTCCAGCTGCCGCCTTTGGACACCGGGGTGAGGATAGCCCGGACACCTGCCCCGCAGGCCGAGACCTTCGATGACGCCGTGCGCGAGCACATCATCGAGATTCTCCGCGAGACGAACGGCGTCGTCGCAGGTCCGCGTGGCGCCGCGCTCCGTCTCGGCCTCAAGCGCACGACGCTCATGTCGAAGATGGAAAAGCTCGGGATCGGACCGGGGGACGTGACCACGGCGCACGCGCAGCGTCCCGTCGCGCAGTCCGCGCCATCGATCGCGCTCTGACGCGTGGAATGGCGCCGTGAGCGATCGCGCCGCGAAGCCGCAGTCGCATGTCGTTCCCTCTGCTGCTGCTCGTCTCGCTGATCGCCGGGCTGGTCGGCGCGATGACCGGGATGGGTGGTGGCGTCGTCCTCATCCCGGCGCTCACCTTCTTCGGCATGGACATCAAGCGGGCGATTGCGATCAGCATCGTCTCCGTCATCGCGACGTCGAGCGGGTCGGCCTCCGCCTACGTCAGGGATCACATCACCAACCTGAAGGTCGGGATGTTCCTCGAGATGTTCACCATCCTCGGAGCGCTGGCGGGCGCCGGGATCACGGTCTCGGCCAGCGAGCGGCCGCTCTACCTGCTCTTCGGCATCGTGCTTCTCGCCTCGTGGGCGGCTTTGTGGGCCGAGCGCGGCACGCCCTGGAAGCCGGTCACGCACCAGGACGACCTCTCCCGCTGGCTCGAGCTGGAAGGTAGCTACGACGACCGAGCGACCGGCGAGCACGTCGAGTACCGCGCAACGCGCGCGTACGCGGGTGGCCCGCTCATGTTCGGCGCCGGGATGGTCGCCGGGCTGCTCGGCATCGGCGCGGGCGCGCTGAAGGTCGTCATCCACGACCTCGTGATGGGCCTGCCGCCCAAGGTCTCCACCACCACGAGCAACCTGATCATCGGGGTCACGGCGCTGGCGGGCACGAGCGTCTACCTCGCGACCGGCCTGATCGACCCCGGTCTGGCGGCGCCCGTGATCCTCGGGGTCGCGGCAGGGGCGTTCCTCGGCACCCGCGTCCTCGTCCGCCTGACCAACGAGACCGTGCGCCGGGTCTTCCTCGGCGTGCTGATCGTCCTGGCCGCCGAGATGATCGTCCGGGGGTTTCGCAGATGAGCGAGCCCGCCGGCACGGGCTCTACCGCCGCCCGCAACATGGACTTGCTGGTGGGGTATGTCCTGATCGTGGGTGTGCTCTCGAGCCTCGGCCTCCTCGCTGCCGGTCTCGTGTGGCACTGGTATTCGACGGGCACGAGGCTGGATTACGACCTCGCGGGGACGACCGTCTTCGGCCTCGTCGTGACCGACTTCCGTCAGCTCGCCGCCGGAGTCTGGCGTCCCCGCTTGCTCGTCAATCTGGGGCTCGCCGTCTTGCTCCTGACGCCCTATGCCCGCGTGCTCGCCTCGATGCTCTACTTCGCCTTGGTGGAGCGCAACCGGAAGTACACCGCCTTCACCACCTTCGTACTCCTGACGCTGACGTACAGCCTGTTCCTGCGGTGAAACGATACGGGCATCGGCTCGGGAGAACGGCGTCGTGGCAGGGCCCTCGGCGCAGCGGCGCGTCTGGGCCTCACGTCATCGCGTACCTGTGGGTCACTCCGTCTACCGCGCTGTCTCGGTGCTCGGCTCGATCGCCACGAGGCTGACCACGCTCACCGACGTCTCGAAGCGGCCGTCGGTCCGGTGCGGCAGGGGCGCAGAGGGGCGATATGTGAAGTGGACCTGTCCCCCGGGCGGGATGGTCTGCTCGGAGGTATGGAACTCGGCTCGGCCGGGGTCGTCGGTCCCCGGGTGGAACTCCTTGGCCCACAGCCACGAGCGGTCGACGAGCAGCCGCACGTCGCGCACCGGTTCTTTCGAGATGTTGCACACGGTCCCCGATACCGTTCCGTCGGCGGCGACGGTCAGGTCGCGGATGGCGACGCGCTCTGCCAGCTCGCGAGGCGGCACGATCTCCGTCGGCTCCTTCACCAGCGCCGGGTCCGCGAATGCAGGCGCCGCGGCGAGCAATGCCACGAAGACCATACCCCTGATCGATCGTCTTCTCGTTCTCATTCCTACCTCCGAAGTTGATGGCGAAGCGGTCAGCCGCGCCTCGTTCGCTCAAACCCCGTGCACCGCCCGCCGCTCGGCGAGCCGTCCGGTCGTCCGCGGGTGTCGGCATCTCGTCATATCTCCGCGCAGGTCGCCCAACGGCGCGCGATCTCGCTTGACCCACCACGTGCTGTTGAGTTGCGTTGATACGAGCGGGTCGCCTCCTCACCAACCGCGATCATGAGGCGTTGCTCCGGCGGCCTCGCCTCGTCGTTGCGCAGCAGTTCGGGGCACGACGACCCGAAATCCGGCGTGAACGGGCGCTTCCGCCGGGTGCGCGGGATGAAAGCTTCGACACCGAGCCGATCCAGGGCTCGATTGATGTCCGTCAATGTGAGCATGCGCGCGTTCTTCCCCGCGGACGACTCGGACGCCGTTCAGCGTCGGAGCGGGCGCACGTCGACGACGTTCCCGTAGATGAAGTCCACCTCGCTCTCGACCGCTCCTGCGGCCGCCGCCGCCAGCGCCGGCGGAATGGTGGGCGGGAGATCGCCCGAGAACTGAGCCGCGCCTTCGGGGTCCACGTGGACGCTCAGCCATCCCGCGTTGCCGGCCCCGGCGGACTGCAGAGTCGCGCGGTACGTCCCCTTGAGGGCCTGCCAGGTCGAGGTGCCGCGGGTGAGCGCGGCAGCCCCGCCGCCGGACTCGCGCTCGAACACGGTCGTCCGCACGGCGGCGCTGCCCGCTGGCTCGATCGTGAGGCTGAGCTGGTCGTCCTTCCAGGAGGGGACGATACGGCCGAGGACGGGCGCCTTCTCGGTCGTCCCGCTGCGCACCACGGCAGCACCGGGGCCGTTCTCCCAGACGCCGGCGACTGCCACGCCAGCTTCCCGGTAGACGAGCGCGGGCTCGCCGGGCCGCCGGAACCAGCCGTTGGCGACGAGCTTCCCGGTCGTGCCGTCGGCGTGGTCGATGACCAACCCCCGATGCGTCTCCCGAGCCGAGAACGTCGCCGCGGACGCTGCCGGTGCGGCCGTCGCAATCCCGCAGGCGACGATTGCGCCGAGCAGGACCGTCCGCTTCCGCCCTTCTTCGAAACGAGCTCTCATGAGATACCCCCCCTTTCTCGATCCGCAGCTGCACGCGTTGTGCCAAAAAGGAACGCCACGCGGCAGCTCACCACCACCACGGACCCCAGAGGCCCCAGTCAATGGCCGCGCTCTCCTCGGCCTCCGCCGCCTCGAGCCGCTCCTCGGCGACCTGCTTCTTCAGGGCGAGACGCTTGTACTCCGCGTACGCCTGCTCATCGCCGACGTAGAGGCAATCGCAGCTGTACGGGTCGGCATAGCGGTAGACCAGGTGCCCGTCCTTCGACTGCGACACCATCTTGAGCGGAAGCAGCTCGCGGAGCTGCTGTTCTTGCTGCGGCGTGTCGGCCGGCTTCGAGCTGAAGCCGGCGGCCACGAGGAGGTCTCCCGTGTCCCTCGCCTCGTGCCGGCGCGTCGCGGCGCAGCCGCCCACCGCGAACGCCGTCACAAGCACCAATAGCAGCCGCCTCTTTCGTACCGTGGTCATCCTACTCTCCTCTCGCGGACCATCTCCGCCGCCGCGTTCAGTAACGCGTTCGCGTCGTCAGCTGGATGATTCGGCTCAGCGGCAACCGCTCAGGCAGTCCTGTTCGCCGGAGTGGCAGTCCTCGAGGCAGCCGTCGAAGTCGCGACTGTCGATGCACGCGTTCCTGCAGGCCTCCAGGTCGAGCGCGCACTGCCTCCGGCACTCCTCCGGGACCTCGGCGTGGACGAGGGAGAATCCCCCCAACACGGCGAGGAGGCTAAGGGCAGCCACCATCATCGTGGGCGTCATTGCGGTTCCTCCTGCCCGGCGAGGAGCTGCAGCCGGCGTGCCAGCGGACCCTGCAGGCGGCCGACGGCGTCAGGACCGTCGAAGCCCATCCGTCAAAGCGAGGGGTCGAAGCGGCGCTCCCCCGGCCGCTGCGAAACGGAGGACGGCATATCGGCACCGTGCGCCGACACGTCGGCACGTGTGACACGCTCTTGGATGCCGGGCTTGCGCATAGCAGCCTTCCCGGCCGGAGCGGAGCTACCGAGTGGCCGCTGGTGGCGCGAACGTTGCTTGGATCATCGGGCCATGGACACTGATCGACGGCTTCCGAGCCAGGCAGAGCGCGTCACCAGCGTGGGCGTCGTCGGGACGGGATTGCTCCTCTTTACCGTGCTCGCGGCCTGCGCGCCGCCATACCGTCCGCGCGTGGCGCAGTACCAGAACATCGTGCTCGACGCACGCGAGCTCGGCGCCAAGCAGCTCGACATCGAGATGCAGCGGGATCCCGCCATCCGGGATTACGTGGCGCGCAACGGCAACCCCGATTTCATCTACGTCCCGAGCGCCACGGTGGTCGAGCTCATCTACTTCCAATCGTCGAAGCTGATCCTCTTCTACCGCGACCAATCAGGCGCGGGCAGCGTCACCGGCGAGCTCTCCCCCCTTCCGCTGGAGGTGACGAACGTCCTCCCGGTCGACATCCGCGCGGGCACACCGGGCCCGATCGCCCGGGACACGCTTACCAGTTGCTGGACGGTGTCCGCGGCCACGCATCGCTGCCACACCTGCTGCGAAGGTCCACTCTTCTGCTCGACGAGCTGCGAGGAAGAGCCCTCCCAGTCCGCCGGGCGGGCATTGTCCACCCGCGCAAGGAGACCGCAATGAACGGACCGATTCGAACCCTGCTTCTCACGATCGCCCTGGCTCTCATGACCACCGCTGCGGCCGCGCAGGACCTGCCCTCGGACCGCTTCGGGCCGCCGCTCATCCTCAGGCTCAAGGGCGTGGTCGAGCCGACGCGCGAGGCGGCCCGCCACACGGACGGCTTCGCCGTCGTCTCGCTCGGCTTCCTCGGCGACGGCGCGCCGGCTCAGAGGTGGCTCGGCGTGGACGACGCTCGCACCCTCGGCGACGGCCCGCTCGGCAAGGACGTGCTCGCGGTGGTCGAGCCGTTCCAGCCGAACCTCCTCGTCGCCGGCCCCGCGGACGTCGTCGCCGAGCTGCGTGATGCCCCGCCCGGTACAGTGCTCGACATCGAGGGTCTCGTCGACGGTGACTCACGGATCTACTACCTCCGCCGCGTCGAGCGTGAGGTGGCGGTGTGAAGCCGGGCCATCCCCGCACGCCACTACACGCCGCGCACCAGACCACTCGCTCGCATGACGGCAGAACGGATCGCAGAGGGGCCCCGCCATCGAACACGAGGACCTCGTCACGCGACCGATGCACCGCCTGACCCTACCCGGCGTGACTTCATGAGAAGCGTGGGGGCGCTGGGTGCAGCGGTCGGTCTCAGTGCCCATGTGGGCGCGCTGGATTCCGCGGCCGCGACGCGCAAGGGCCTTGATGCCGGCTCCGGCGAGATCCCCCGGCGGCCGCTGGGTCGCACGGGCGTCCAGGTGTCGGCCATCGGTGTCGGCGGTCACCACCTGGGCGATCTCTCGACCGTGGACGACGCCGTCCGGCTCGTCCACGAGGCAGTGGACGCCGGTATCACGTTCTTCGACAACTGCTGGGAGTACTACAACGGCAAGACCGAGAACTGGCTCGGGCGGGCACTCCGGGGCCGGCGCGACAAGGTCTTCCTGATGACCAAGGTCTGCACCCACGGGCGGAGCGGGCAGCTCGCCCTGCAGATGCTCGAAGAGTCGCTCCGGCGGCTCCAGACAGATCACCTGGACCTCTGGCAGATCCACGGGATCGTCTACGACAACGACCCCGAGCTCGCGTACGCCGCCGGCGGCGTGCTGGAGGCCTTCGATCAGGCCAAGAAGCAGGGAAAAGCGAGATTCGTCGGTTTCACCGGCCACAAGGACCCGGCCTTCCACCTGAAGATGCTCGAGCTCGGGTACCCCTTCGACACCGTGCAGATGCCCCTCAATCCGTTCGACGCCGGCTTCCACAGCTTCGAGAAGCAGGTGTTGCCCGAAGTCAACCGGCGCGGAATGGCGGCGCTCGGCATGAAGAGCATGGGGGGGACCGCGTGGGCCGTGAAGAATCGTGTCGTTTCCGCCGACGAGCTCCTGCGCTACGCGATGAGCCTGCCCGTCGCCGTGACCATCTGCGGCATGGATTCGCTGGACGTGCTGCGCCAGAACCTACGGATCGCGCGCGGCTTCACGCCGATGACCGACGGCGAGATGGATGCCCTGCGCGCGCGCTGCGCGCCCACAGCAGCCGACGGTCGGTACGAGCCGTACAAGGTCTCGCTCCGGTACGACAATCCCGTGACCCGGCTACCGCACGGCTTTCCGATCGATCCGACCCAGCGAGAGGTCAAGGACATGCTGGACAAGGGCACTGGTACCTGGGAGCCGCGGTAGCAGCGTCATGCCATACCGCGAAGAACAGCCGCAGCGAGGCGAAGAGGTCTTGGACCCGGATCGGCGCCGATTCCTTCAGGCAGGCCTGGGTGCTGCGGGGGCGATCGTGGCGGCGAGCTCGTTCGCGCGCACGGAAACCGCCGCTTCGCTCCTTCCGCTCGATATGACGACCACCGGCCCCGAAGACATCCCGCGCAAGCCGCTCGGGCGCACCGGCGAGCGCGTATCCGTACTCGGGCTCGGCGGGTATCACCTCGGCACGGTCGGCTCCGCGACGGAGGCCAGCCGGCTCCTCCACGAAGCGGTGGACGCGGGGGTGACCTTCCTCGACAACGCCTGGGAGTACAACGGCAGCCGCAGCGAGGAATGGATGGGGCAGGCGCTGCAGGGCCGGCGCGACAAGGTCTTCCTGATGACGAAGGTCTGCACCCACGGACGGGACCGGAAGACCGCAATGCGGCAGCTGGAGGAATCGCTCGGGCGGCTGCGGACGGACCACCTCGACCTCTGGCAGATCCACGAAGTCATCTACGAGAACGACCCGGACCTCCACTTCGCCAAGGGCGGCGTCATCGAGGCCCTCGATCAGGCGAAGAAGGAGGGAAAGGTCCGCTTCGTCGGATTCACCGGACACAAGAGCCCGGCGATCCACCTGAGGATGCTCGCGCACGACTATCCGTTCGACACCGTACAGATGCCGCTCAACTGCTTCGACGCCACGTATCGCAGCTTCGAGCAGCTGGTGCTCCCGGAGCTCGCGCGGCGCGGCATCGCGGCGCTGGGCATGAAGAGCCTCGGCGGTGACGGTCAGCCGATCTTTCACGGCGCCGTTACCGCGGAGGAAGCGCTGCGGTACGCCATGAGCCTGCCGGTCGCGACGACGATCAGCGGCATCGACTCGCTGGCCGTGCTCCACCAGAACCTCGCCATCGCGCGCGGCTTCACGCCGATGACGCCCGAAGAGATGGACGTCCTCCGTCGGCGCTGCGCTTCCCTCGCCGCGGATGGGCACCTCGAGCTCTTCAAGTCCACGAAAAGGTACGACGGCGCCGTGGGAAGAGAGCAGCACGGCTATCCGCCGTCGGCCGAGCTGCCACTGTAGGAGGAGACTGCCATGCGATACGTACGGCTGGGTAAGACTGAACTCGCGGTCTCAGCGATCGCGTTCGGCACGTGGGCCTTCGGGGGCGACTGGGGATCGTTCGACGCGCACGAGTCCAAGGCGGCGATCCACCACGCGCTCGATCTCGGCGTCACGTTCTTCGACACGGCCCAGGCCTACGGCTTCGGCGTGTCCGAGCGTCTCCTGGCCGACGCGTTGTGGGAGCGGGTGCGCCGAGACGAAGTCATCGTCGCCACCAAGGGCGGGCTCCGCATGGAAGGCCAGACGCTGCTCAGGGACGCGAGCGCCCGCTGGCTACGACAGGGCGCGGAGGCGAGCCTCCGCAATCTGCGCACCGACTACCTCGATCTCTACCAGGTCCACTGGCCCGACCCGAGAACGCCGCCGGAGGAGACGGCGCGGATCCTCGAGGACCTGGTGCGGGAGGGAAAGATCCGCCACGTCGGCGTCTCGAACTACGACGCCAGGCAGATGGACGAGCTCGCTCGGTACGGGCGGTTGGAGGCCCTTCAGCCGCCGTACCACATGTTCCGCCGCGACATCGAGGCGCAGGTCCTGCCCTACACGGCCGCGCACGACATCGGTGTGCTCGTCTACGGCCCGCTCGCCCACGGGCTGCTCTCGGGGCGCATCACGCCGGAGACGAAATTCCCGGGGGACGACTGGCGGAGCCACAGCTCCGATTTCACGGGGAAGTCGTTCCGGCAGAACCTGCATGTGATCGAGCGGCTGAAGAAGTGTGCCGACGGGCGTGGCATCACGCTGCCGCAGCTCGCGGTGGCCTGGACCATCTCCCACCCGGCCGTGCACGTGGCGATCGTCGGAGCGCGGCGGGCGTCGCAGCTCGACGGAACGCTCTCCGCTGCCGAGGTGCGGCTCTCCGAGGGGGACCGCGGCGAGATCGCGCGCATGCTTGCCGAGGCCGTGCCGGTCACCGGTCCATCGCCGGAAGGGATGTAGTGAAGACCCTCGCCCAGACAGCGTCATCGAGCAGAAGATCCATACTGGAAGTTACGCCCCCCGGCGGCCCGAAGTAGGGCGGTCCGGGCCGCGTCAGCGGCGCTCGCCGGGAGCGGGCGCCGCTTCGCCGTCGCCGAGCAAGGGTCGAAGCCACGACCAGAGCTGGTTCTTGATCACCACCGGCGTCGGACTCGGCAGCGCGGTCACCGAGTGCGTCCCGGCGGACCCTTCCGGTGCGAGGACGCCGACCGTGAGCTCGCCGTCGGTGAAGTAGCGGTCGCCGCCGCCGTTTCGCCCGTTGACCGTCGGCCCGACGCCCGTGACGTCGTAGAGGGCCGTGAGCCGACCCGCGCTCGTCAGGTCGTGCATCAGCGTGTCACGCTCGGCGTCGATGTCGGCCCCGATGTGGTGCGTGATCTGCCCCGAGGTGTGGCTCACGCCGACGCCACGGTCGAAGGTCGCCGCGCCGACCCACACGGGCCGCCCGCCGTCGGTCGTGAGATCCGTGCGCCAGAAGCGGACGTGGTTGCGCTCGCGTGCGCTCGTGCCGACCTCCTTCTCGAAGGCGAGATCCTGGTGGCGGCCGAACAGGAGGAGCGTGCTCATCGGCGCATCCGGATCGGGACGGTCGAGGACGACGCTCTCGGCGATGCCGAGGCTGCTGCGCAGCGTGATCGGGTCGGCTGGGCGCCAGCCGGCGGCGGCGAACGCGTGCTGGATGTCCGCCTCGCTGCCGACGAGCGCGACGTTCAGCGGGTCGCCCGGCACCCCGTTCGGTGCGCGGCTGAACTTCGGCGTATCCGCCATCGGCGGCAGCTGCTCGTAGTGGCGCCAGAAGGTCGGCAGGACGAGGTAGGCGAGCGCAAGATAGACCCCGATGGCCAGGATCACCCGGCGGGCAAGGCGTGATCGGCGCCGGTCCTGCCGACGCGCGGGCACCGTGTCGCACCGGAACCCGTCGCGGCCTTCACGACTCACCCGCCGAAGCTCGCGTGGCGACGTCATGCTGCGTCCACGCTCTCATTCGCGTCGAGCACCTGTGTCATGAAGGTGGTCTTGCGCCGCTCATCCAAACCAGCCCGACTCGCGCACGAGAGCCTGCCTACTATCGATGCGCGTGCCGCACCGGCGCCGACGGCCGGGCCTGGGCAGCCAGGATCCAGCGCACGCGCTGCCGCACGTCCGCCGACTCGTCGTCCGCGCGGGATGCAAGATCAAGCAGCGTCGCGTCGTCGAGCGGAAGCCGGCGGGTCAGTGCGTACGCCGCCCACGAGCGGACCGATTCGTCGCCACCGTCGAGCGCGGCGAGCAGGCGCACATTCAACGCGGGATCCGGCGGCGCGAGGCAGGCGACGAGCCGCAGGCCCTCGGCTCGCTGGAACAGAACGTCTGGCAGGTCGGCGGAATGGAAGGCGCCGCCGACCGGCTCGTGCCGTGTGATCGCGCAGGTGACGTCGACCAGCTCGGAGGTCAGCCTGCGTGCGAGCAGCTGTCGCACGCCGTCGGATGCCAGGAGGCGAAATTCCTCGGGAGTCATCCACCCAAGCCGCTCCGCAACCTGCGCGAGCTCGATCCGGAGGGCCGATACATCGAGCTGCTCGACGAGGCGCAAGACCTCGGCTCGGGCGCTGTCGCTGCGCTGGACTTCCGCGAAGGCGGCGCGCTCCTCGGCCCCGAACGTGGCCGGATCGTGCTCGGCCAGGAACGCCTCGACCATCGGCAGGAAGGAGAGCGCATTCTCGCGGGCCATGATGTTCCGGACGACACGCAGGCGGTCGACGAGCGGTGCGCCGTCGTCATAGAGGCGGCAGACGAGGTCGCGGTCGCCGGCGGCGGAATCGGCGCGACTGAGACCCGACACCTGGACCATGCCGGTGTGCACGAAGGCAGCCTTGAGCGGCGGATTTGGTCTCGATTCGTTCCAGGCTTCCAGGAGATGGCGCGCATAGTCGCCGCGGGACTCGAAGTAGCGCTCGAGCTGCACCGCGGTCCGCTCGCCCCGCGCGGCGACGGTCGAGAAGCCGTAGAGACGCGGAACGTCCGCGAAGATGCGGCGCGTCGTTTCACGGAAGGTCTGGCCGAGGGGACCGTAGCGAATCGCGACCACCCGCTCCGCGTCGGCCTCCTCGAACCCGTGATTGCGCAGCACGGCCAGGTAATCGGCCGGCGTCCGCTTATCCTGATCCTTCGTCGCCAGCGTGTTGCACGCGAGGAGGAACACCTCCTGGGGCGCGTGGAAGAGCCCCGCGCAGCGTGGCTGGCACGACGCCTCCTCGAGCTCCTGGAGGCTCAGCGAGCGACCGGAGCGGCCGAAGAAGTGACCACCGAATTCCGCCGAGACGACCACGACGTCGCAGTGGAGATCGGCGGGACAGCGGGTGGCCAGCGACGCCGTCGTGCCGTCGGTCGGCGCAGGCGCGAGCACGGAGCTCAGGTCGACGATCTCGAAGTCCTCGGGCCGGAGGTGTGTCCTGAAGACGTCGACCTCCTCGGGACCGTTGAAGGCGAGTGTGCACACTCGCAGGCGTGCCGCGGCAGGCGACGCGAGTCCGACGAGCAGGAGGGTGGCGATGAGGCGTCCCATCGCTGGTCAGCCCCCCAGCTCGTTCCACAGCGGCGACGCCGCCGCCTTCGACAGCTGCGCCGGCTCGAGGAGCGCCTCGGGAACCGGGACGTCATAGCGCACCGCGCTCACGTCGATGTCGGTTCGGGTCTTGGCCTGCAGGTCCTCCATCGAGACGCGGAGGACGGTCGGCACCCCGTCGACGGCCGACGTCCCTCCCCAGCGTTCCACTTTCCAGAGCCGCTTCGCGGGGTCGTACAGCTTCCGCTCCAGTGGGCGACCGGAATCGGAGGCGACCGACGTCACGGTGCGCCCGTAGTACCAGCTCTGCTTCGGCAGGCCCTCGATCTCGAGTGCACGCGTGCCGTCGTGCGTCTTCGTGCCGAGAAGCCTGTAGCGGGCGCCGGTGTCGACGAAGCCGAGGTCGGCGTAGGTGAAGTCGGAGTTGAGGAATGCCGAATATGCTTCGGGTGACACGAGCTGGCGCACCCGGCCGATGGCGGGGATATAGAGCCACTGGACGTCGCTCGCCGCGCCGTCGTCCTGCACGAGAAACGCGGTGCCACGCAGGCTCTCGGGGGCGAGCACGACGTTGAGGGTCCGCCGCTCGGTCCCGACCGTACCGCGAGCCTGGCCGAGGACCACCTCGGACGTCTCGCCGAACCCGCCTCCGCTCACGCGCATCGTGAGCTTGCGGATGCTTGGCCGCGTCGGCTCGAGCACGCTCTTCATGCCTGCGACGACGGCCCGGGCGTCAGGGGGCTCCGCTCGTGCGGTCGCGGTCAGCGCGCCGAGGATCAGCAGGGCCGTCATCGTTCGCATGGATCAATCCTCCGCCCCCGAAAGCACGCGGCGGGCCAACGGACACTTCACGCCATCGTCGCTCTTCCGCGAACACTCTGACGCGATGTCGGCACCCGTGCCGGCCGGCCGGCCCGTCGCACCGTAGCGTGAGGGATGCGGCCGCCGCGCGCGGTACGTCGCGTCGCACGCAACGGCACGTCATTTGCGTGTAGCGCGCCAGGAGAACCGCAGTGTAGCGGAACTCGAGAGCCAAGGAGGGAACGATGCGCAAGGAGTGGATCGTTGGATCGGTGACGTTGGGGGCGGTGCTCGGTGGCGTGATGGCTGCCGGCCCGGTCGGAGCGGCGTCCAAGGACAAGCAGGTGGATCGGATCACGTGCGAGGAGTTCCTCGCGCTGAATCCGGACGACCAGCAGCGGATCGCGTACTGGGTCGACGGCTACCAGGTCGCGAAGGGCGAGGCCGTCGTCGGCTCGGTGGCGTTCGACAAGTTCGG
>WNFO01003903.1_pt1 | contig 12796 bp, 9 predicted proteins | sample 5400251 | NCBI WGS metagenome assembly WNFO01 (sample SAMN13153354, study PRJNA577476) | soil metagenome | isolation source: 100 cm saprolite under Madrone tree | place: USA:California | collected 2016-06-14
GAATCGCCGCAGGCCGCGAATGAAAACGCGCCCACAGCCCCTGTCGTCTGCGCTGCGGCCGGTAGCAGCGCTCCGCCCAAGGCTGACATCGCCGCGATGCCGGACAGGAGCGCACGGCGGTCGATACCGGAGGCAGTAGTACCGTCTTCGGTCATTGTCGGTTCCTCCCTTTGCTGCCGGCAGAATCCGCCCCCGCGGACTCCTGCACTCGTCAGAGGGTCACGCAGCATTTGTTTCAGAAAGCCACACGACGCTTTTTTGTGGTGATTGTATGGCGGATGCAATCGGGGCAACAGTTGGACCTTGGTCCCATCTCCCGTCGGGTTGGCAGCGTCAGCATTGTCCCCAGTTTTTCTAAACGTCAAATGTCCGGTGGTTGCACTAGACAAAGGAGTCCCCACCGTGACCGCTTATGAGCCCACGAGGTTCAGGGTTAAAGCGAACATGGGGCCTTTTGGGACCGAAGGCGGACCGGAGAAGGCTGACTACGGTAGTTTCCTGCTACCGGGGCCTGCATTTTCTCTGTTGGCCGATTCCAGGGTCCGGTTTGGTGGATGATGAGCCGGGCGGTTCTGCGGCGCCTGCTATGTGAACCAAGGGCTTGCTTCTGAGACTGCCATTCGAGCGGCAGGTGGATGCGGCGGATCAGCTTCTTGGCTGTGAGGTCCTTTGGCTGCGTACCCCTCACGATGGCTTCCACGATTTCAGGTGCCAGGAAGGCCAAGGGCCGCAGACTGCTGACATATCGGCCATGGGTGCCTTCGCGCGCGGCTGACACCGCGATTGAAGACGCGCGACCGAAAAGGAGCGCATCGAAGCAGCGATGTGCAGGGGCGACTTCCTTGAGCAGGATCGGATCGGCTTTCGCTGGCGACGCGTTGTGGCTGTCACTGACGAGCCGCATTTCCACTCCCCGCCGCTTGATTGCCAGGGGAAGCTCGCGGGCTAGTGTGACCTCGGCGTGCCCACCGCCTAACATTGCGCCCAATAAAATCGTCACCCGGAAGCTACCTTGCCCAAGTTCGACCCGATCGATCAAAGAGAGGAGGGCGGCGGCGATCCCGGCTCCGATCGTTGAGCCTTGCTTGACAGCTGTCGGCGGCGCTTATATCTTTTGGAACGCTCCAAATCTCAAGAAAACCATGGTTGCCCTGAAGCTCAAGATCGGTCTGGTAACAGAGCCGCTGGCAAGCAAGCCGCTCCGCGAGGTCATGGACTGGGTGATTTCGGAGGTACCGGAAATCAGCGGGCTCGAGATCGGCACCGGTGCCTACGCGCCCACGAACCATTGCGACATGCCGCGGCTGCTCAAGGAGGCCGCTGCTCGCCGGGCATGGAAGAGAGAGATCGAAGCTCGAGGCCTCGAGATCGCCGCCTTCAACTGCTGGGGCAATCCGCTCCATCCGGACGAGAGCATCGCCCGCGCGCATGACGCCGCGCTGCGCGACACCATCCGGCTCGCCAGCGAGCTCGGCGTCGACCGGATCGTCGCCCTCGCCGGCTGCCCGGCAGGGTTTGCCGGCGATGTGACGCCGCATTTCGCCAGCGGCGGGTGGCTTCCATATCTGGAAAGCGTCTATCAGCACCAGTGGAAGGATCAGGTCCACGACTACTGGGCGGAGATCGGCGACTTCGCTGTCCGAACCGATCCGGCGCTGATGATCTGCCTGGAACTCCACCCCGGCACCATTGCCTACAATGTCGAAACCTTCGAGCGGCTGGCGGCGCTATCTCCCGCCATTGCGGCGAACATCGATCCGAGTCATTTCTTCTGGATGCAAATGGATTCCAACCTCGTCGTGCGACGGCTGGCCAAGCGTATCGGCCATGCCCATGGCAAGGACGTGGTGTTCCGCGCCGAGAAGCTCGCGCTGAACGGGCTTCTGGATCACCGCTGGCCGGCGCCGGCCGCGGAGATGCCCTGGAACTTCGCCGTGGTCGGCCGAGGTCATGGCCTGCCGTGGTGGCAGGCGCTGCTGGTGGATCTCGCGGCAGCCGGACGGGTGAAGACCATCGCGATCGAGCATGAAGATCCCTTCGTAGTGCCCGAGATCGGCATTCAACAGGCGGCTCGCCTTCTGGCCGTGGCCATCGGCAGCGCTGCGAGGACGAGGTTGGATGCATGAGCGGGGTTCGGGCGGCCGTCACCGAGCGTCCCGGCGTCATTTCGCTGCGCGAGTTTCCGATGCCCGATCCCGCGCCCGGCGCTGTGATCATGAAGGTGCACTACTCCGGAATCTGCGGCACTGACAAGCACACCTTCCGCGGCGAGAGCAAGCAGTATGCCGGCACCCCTCACGAGCGGGATCTGACATATCCCCTCATCTGCGGTCATGAGAATGTCGGCGAGGTGATTGCCACCGGCGGCGAGGTTCACGACAGCGAGGGGCGCCCCCTCAAACCCGGCGACCGCATCGTGCCCGCCGCCAATGTCACCTGCGGGGATTGCCATTTCTGCCGCAACGGCTACCCCTACTACATGTGCGAGAACCTCGAGGACTATGGCAACAGCCTGCACTGCGGCTCGGCGCCCCATCTCTTCGGCGGTTGGTCCGAGCACATGTACCTGCTTCCTGGCACGCAGCTGTTCAGGGTTCCCGACGACCTGCCGAATCACGTCGCGGTCCTGACGGAGATCATGTCGGTGACCCATGGCGTCGAGACGGCCCAGACCTTGCTGGGTCTCATTGGCGGCAGCCGATTTGCGCAATCTGTCGCCGTCCTCGGCGTTGGCCCTTTGGGACTCTGCCACCTCGTCAAGGCGAGGCTCTTGGGCGCTGGCAAGCTGATCGCCACCGACCGCTTCCCATCCCGCCTCGCGCTCGCCGAGGCTTTCGGCGCCAGCCTGACCATGTCGGTGGAGAAAACCGACATGGTGGAGCGCATCGCACGAGCCCGCGAGCACACGGGCGGGATCGGCCCTGATATTGTGCTCGACTGCAGCGGATTTCCAACAACCTTTGTCGAGGCCATCCGGATGGTGCGAGTCGGCGGCGTGGTGGTCGAGGCCGGGACCTTCGTCGACATGGGACCGGTCGCGATCAATCCCAATTCCGACATCTGCACAAAGAACGTCAGCGTCATCGGCGTGGGCGGCGAGACCTCGACCTCCTATCTGCCCTCCATGCGGCTCATGGCCGCGAATCTCGACCGCCTGCCCTTCGATCGCATCGTGAGTCACCGTATGCCGCTGGAGCAGGCGCGGGAGGCAATCGAGCTGGCGCAGACCGACGCCGCCATGAAGGTCGTTGTGGCGCCTCATGGCGCCACGGCCTGAGAGCCTCGTCCGAAGGATCGGATCGATGAACGGTGGAGTTTGATGGAGAGCGAGCCTCCGGCCGCCAAGCCGCCGACGATTCTCGACGTCGCCAAGCGCGCAGGCGTGTCGAAGTCCACCGTCTCGAACGTGGTCCGAGGAATTCGGAGCATCACGCCCAAAACCCAGCTCAAGGTCACCAGGGCGATCGAGGAACTCGGCTATCGTCCCAACATCCTGGCGCGCCAGATGGTCCATCAGCGGACGACGATCTTCGGCGTCGTCGTCGGCGATCTCGCCAACCCCTTCTATGCCGAGATGGCAAAGCAGATCGAGCGCTTCGCGGCGGCGCGCAGCTATCGTGTCATGTTCTGCAATACCCAGGGCGAGGAGGCGGTCGAGATCGCGGGCCTCGAAGGCCTGCTCCAGCAACGGGTCGCTGGAATCGTATTTCTCGCCTATGCCGGCGGCTCGACCCGTTCCAGGGCCTTGCTCGAGGGCCGGATGCCCGCCGTCTTCGTCACCTGCTCGGCCGAGTGGGGCGATGTCGTCTGCGCCGACGACGAGCGCGGCGCTAGGCACGCCACTGAGCATCTGATCGGGCTCGGCCATGAAAGGATCGCCTATTGCGCCGACCCGATCGTCGAGGACGCCACCGATCGGGCACGCCAGGCAGGCTATCGCCAGACGATGGAACGCGCCGGCCTGACCCCAACGGTCTTCCATTGGGAGCGGGCGGAGGATCGGCTGCTGCGCGAGGCGCCGGTCGAGCAGATCCTGACGGGACCGCGCCAGCCGACCGCCTTCGTCTCCTCGAACGACCTAGGTGCCATCGACCTCCTCGACTGCGCCGACCGCCTGGCAATCCCGGTGCCCGGCAAACTCTCGGTCGTCGGGTTCGACGATGTGGTGATGGCCGGCCTCGCCCGCATCAATCTTACCACCATCGCTCAGCCCAAAGAGATGCTGGCTCGCCTCGCCGTGGATACTCTCGCGAGCCGGATCGAAGGCCACCTGAACGGCGATCCCATCCGCCAGACGGTGAGTTGCCGTCTCATCATCCGCGGCTCGACCGCCCGGCCGCCGAGGTAGCGGTGCTTGACAAGGCGAACGACTGGTCGCTAGCATTTTGGAACGTTCCACAAAATGCACCCGCAGAGGAATGGATCGATGCCGGAGAGGCTTAAGGGAAAGGAGTGCTGATGCCCGGGTTACAAGAGGTTCGGATCGGCATCGTCGGCTATGGCATGATGGGCAAGGCCCATTCCTATGGTTATAGGGAGGCGCCACGGCTGCGCAACCTGCCGGTGCGCCCGCGCCTCCAGCTGATCAGCGGCCGCGGGCGCGAGCTGGTGGAAAAGGCGGCATCCGCCTACGGGGTCGAGGAAGTCACGACCGACTGGCGCCGCGTCGTCGAGCGCAAAGACATCGATATTGTCGATATCTGCACACCCCCCGGGACTCATGCCGAGATCGCGGCTGCGGCCGCTGCCGAGGGCAAGGCCGTGATCTGCGAGAAGCCCTTCGCCACCTCCTATGCCGAAGGCAAAGGCGCCCTGGAGGCCGCGTTGCGGGCCGGTGTGCTGAATGCGGTCGGCTTCAACTATCGCCGCCTGCCAGCCGTCTCACTGATGAAGCGCATGATCGACGACGGCGCCATCGGCCAGCTGCAGCTCTGGCGCGGCTGCTGGCTGTCCGACGAGTTCGTCGATCCCCATATTCCCTTCGACTGGCGCTTCGACCGGCGGATGGGCGGAACCACCATCGCCGATCTCGGAAGCCATCTGATAGACATGGCCATCTGGATGGTCGGCGACGTCGCCGAGGTGAGCGCCCAGTCGGCCACCTTCGTCGCGGAGCGTGCCGATCCGGAGAAGCAGGGGGCCACCCGGCCTGTCACGATCGACGATGCCTCCTCGGCCCTGATGCGGTTTGCCAGCGGTCCCCGCGGCGTGCTGGAGATGGCGCGCAGCTGCGTTCGCCGCCCATGCGACTTCACCATCGAGGCCAACGGCACGAAGGGGACTCTGCGGTTCGACTATGCACGCCTCAACGAGCTCCAATACGGCGACGGCGGAGATGCCGCTGACCTCTACGGCATGCGCCGCATACGCGCTGAGCATCCGAGTCATCCTTATGCCGCCAGCTGGTGGCCGATCGGCCAAGGCGTGGGTTACGGCTCCAGCTTCGTCAACCAGTTCGCTGATCTTCTTCAGGCCTGGCCGAACGGGCCCTGGGATCCTGACTTCCGTCAGGGGCTCGCCGTCCAGGGCGTCTGCGACGCGATCGAGCGTGCGGCCGCCGAGCGGCGCTGGGTAAGAGTTGAGGAAATCGTCAGCCCTTGACCACCCTGCACGGCGGTCATCGCGAGTCCTCGTGGAAATGCCCGGGCGCACCGGCGACCTCCGAGTCCTCCAAGAAGACGATATCCTCGGGGCGCCAATGCAGTTCCACTACCGATTCCGGGCGGAAGTTATCCTCGCCGAGCGTCGCCACCTCCTCGATCGTCAGCGCCGCCCGAACCTCGAGCTGCTCGCTCACGCGCACGTGTATATTGAAGATAGATCCGGTGAAGATGAGCCGTTCGACAGTGCCTCGCACCGCATTCCGTTGGTCGCTCGAGCCCTTCGCGATGCCTAACTTGATCCTGTTGCGAGGAAGCATGGCGGCGACTGCCTGCACCTCGTTCAGGTATGACGGCAGCCTTCCTCTCAACTCGATATCGGGATGGGATACCTCGACGGAGCCTCCGTGACGGGTGTTCCTGCCTCGAACTATCGTACCGGCGTCGATGAAACTGGCCACGTAGCAGTTGCGAGGTGCCCTATAGAGAGCCTCGGGAGTATCGACCTGGACGATCATCCCGTTCTTCATGACCGCGATACGGTCTGCGATGGCACAGGCTTCCTCCTGATCGTGTGTGACGTGGATCAGCGTGGTGCCGGTGGATTGCTTGATGCGAACAAGCTCGTCCTGCATCTGGCGCCGTACCTTGAGGTCGAGCGCTCCGAGTGGCTCGTCGAGCAGCAGTACCGCCGGCCGCTTCACGAGCGCGCGCGCAAGCGCCACGCGCTGTTGCTGACCGCCCGAGAGTTCTGAAATCCGGCGCCTTTCCATTCCGGAAAGACCAACAAGCTCGAGTGCCTCCTTTACCCGCCTTCCCCGCTCAGCCCGCGGCACGTTCTCCATCTTCAGGCCGTAGGCCACATTTCCCTCGACGCGCATGTGCGGGAACAGCGCGTAACTCTGGAAGACAGTGTTCGTGGGTCGCTCGTATGGCTGGCGGCGCGTGACGTCGGCACCCTCGATTTCGATCTTTCCGGTGGTCGGATCGTCGAAACCGCCGATAATGCGCAACGTGGTCGTCTTGCCGCATCCACTCGGGCCGAGCAGTGCGAAGAGTTCGCCGTGGTTGACCGAGAACGAAACGCCGACCGACGCGGAGCCCACGGCGTAGAGGTCCTGGCCCGGATAACGGACCCTCAGGTCGGTGCATCTCAAGGCAGGGCCCGAGGGCATCGTCTGCGCTTGATCGGATTGCGTCTTCAAGGCGATGTCTCCTCAGCGAACGGGATCTTCCCAACCACCCTCGTGCGCCCGCGTAGCCTCTCCCGCCCGATGGCGATCAGCGCCCCAATGGTCAAGAGCGCGAACGAGGCGCCGAGCATCAGCGCCGAGATAGCGTTCAGTTCGGGCGTCACCCGGATCCGCAGCGAGCCGAAGATGTAGAGCGGCAGCGTATTCTGCGAGCCGGTCACGAGAAAGGTGAGGATGAACTCGTCCATCGAGATCGCAAAGGCGATCATCACTCCTGCGAGAATGCCCGGCAGGGCTTGCGGCACCGACACGGTCAGGAAAGCGCGCCACGGTCGCGCTCCCAGGTCCATCGCAGCGGTCTCCTGGTTGCGGTCGAGCCCCTCAAGCCGCACGAGGATCAGGAGGGTCACCACCGGAAGCGTGAGGATGGTGTGACCGGCGACGATGGTCCACAGCCCCCGCTGAAGTCCTAGCGCGTTCAAGCCGACGATGATGGCAAGGCCGAGTACCAATGGTGGCAGGAACAAGGGCACCGCGATCACCCAGAGATTGAACGAGCGCAAGCGACCCTTGACGCGCACAATCTGCACCGCCGCGAGGGTGCCAAGGACGGCACTGATGAGGACCGCCGTAACGGCAACCTGCAGGCTGGTCCAAAGCGCGTCGAGCAGCACAGGGTTGTTGAACACTTTGGTGAACCAGCGGGTGGTGAAGCCGACGAACGGCAGTCCGCTGTCGTCGGAGTCATTGAACGCCAGTAGGACAAGCAGCGCCGGCGGCGTGTAGAGGAAGACGAGATACAATACCGAGTAGCCGAAAAGAAGCGGCGCCCGCCGCCGTGTGAAGCCGCCGGTGTACTCGCCGGCTGACTCGACCCCGCCGACAATGACCCGGAGTACGGCCACGAGGAACAGGATGGCGACCAGGAACAGCACCGCAAGAGTGGCACCGAACCCCCACTGAAGCGAATAGCCAAACTGGTTCGTGATCAGATTCGCGTAAAGGGTGCCGTTGGTCCCGCCGATCAGCTGTGGTGTCGCATAGTCGCCCAGCATTGCGATGAAGGCGAAGACGAACCCGGCAACGATACCGGAGCGAGCGGTTGGGAGCGTTATTGTGAGCAGCTTTCTCCAGGGCCTCGCACCGAGGTCGGCGGCAGCATCTGACATCGCCGGGTTGAGCCGCTCGATCGCGATGTAGGTTGCAAGGAAGGAGAGCGGGAACAGCAGGTAGACGAAAGTGATCACGATCGCCGGCTTGCCGAAGCCGAAAAAGGCGATTGGTGAGTCCACGAGGCCGAGGCCGATCAGCGCCTTGTTAATCAGCCCTTGGTCCCCGAACATGTTGAGCCAGGCGAGGACCCGGATCAAATAGCTGGTCCAGAATGGAATGATTGCGATCAATATCCAGGCCAGCCTCCGGGACGGTCGCACCTTCGCCGCCACGAAATAGGCGAACGGGAAGCTCAGTAAAACGGTGAGCGCGGAGGCCAATGAGACCAACCCGAACGAGCGAAGCAGCATCCGCCAATAGGCTGGCGCGGTGAAGAACCGGGTGTAATTCCCCATAGTCCAGTGGTGTACGATCTGTCCATCTTCGGTCGGCCAGAACGAATACTGAATAAGGACGGCCAGGGGCACAAAGAAGCCGACCGCCACCACAAGCACCGCCGGGAGAGGGAGCAGCGGATTCTCAAGGCCGCGATGACGGACACGGTCGGGCAACAGGATCGATGCCTGCCCTTTGGCGTTCGATGAATGATCCTCGCCTGTCAGCAACCGGGGCACGCGGAGCAGCCGTCTAGCGCGCCCCTGGTTGCGAATTCGCGGGGAGCTAATCTGCCAGTACCGCGTCGTACGCCGCCGCCCACTCCTTCGGATAGTTGGACGGCGCCTGGAAGACCATATTGGTCGCGAGCTCCGGTTTCCCGCCGCCGAGGGCATCGTAAACGGGGGCGTTCAGCTGCGCGCCAGACTTCAGGATACGCTCTGAGGTAGTCTGGCTCGCCATCCCGAAGACGTTGGATTGCCAGAGCCAGTCCTGCATCGCCGAATCGCCCATCAGGAAGTCAATGAACTTGAGAGCGTTCTCGCGGTTCTTGGCGCCCTTGACGAGCTGGGGACCGTCGACCCAACCGAGGGCGCCCTCACTGGGAAGCTGAATGTCTGCCACGTGCTTGCCGGCCTTTTCGTTGATCCGGTAGGCGAGGCCGAGGCTCGTCGCCTGGCCCACGACGGCTTTCCCGGTCCGGATGGCGTCGGCGGTCACGAGGTCGGAGCTGGCGCTGATCTGGAACGGCTTCAGCTGCCTCAGGTAGTCGGCTGCCTTCTTGAGGGTGGGCCCGGTCATCGCGTAGATCTCGGATCGGGGCACACCCAAGGCGAGGCCGGCGAGTGAGATGAAGTCGTCGCCTGCGCCCTGCAAGATCACCTTGCCCTTCGGAGCGTCCCAAAGAGACTTCCACGAATACGGAGCCGGGACCTGGAACTGGTCGACGTTCCAGCAGATTCCGAAGGACGCCCACATGCTCGGGTAGAGCAGCGTCTTGTTCGCCTCAAGGACATAGGGAAAGTCGGTATTCGTTTTGAAGATCGGCCAAAGGTTCTTCGCGGCCGGTACCTCGTTGAGATCAAGTGGCTCAGTCAGGCCGGCCTTGTGGTAGAAGGGACAGAAGCCGGCGTTGGCAAATACGATATCGTATTGCTCGCCGCCACCGGCCTTCAGTTTGGTGAACATATCCTGGTCGGAGTCCGCCGCGACGCCTCGCATCGTGATGCCGGTCGCCGCGTGGAAGCGCTTCTGGATCTCCGCATCGACGTAGTTCTCCCACGCCATCACAACCACCGTGCCGCTATCAGCTTTGCTGGAGGCAGGGAAAGTGCAAAGTCCGCTGAGCGCCAGAGCAGCGCCGGCCGAGCCCTTAACGAAGACCCGACGCGAGATCCTTAGCGTCACCCCAAGGCCGACATGCGGTCGCGCAGATCCAGCCGACGTTTCATTCATCGGTTTCGACGGATGGTGCCATTGCGATCCAGACGAGCCCTTTGCTTTCTTCGCCATCGCTAGTACCTCCCTCTTCTTGATTTTTGTGGAACGTTCCAAAACCTTGCGAGGGTATATAACGCGATGTTCGATGTCAAGATCGCCGGACCCACGTGTGTCGCTGACACACGTGGGTCCGGTGTAATTCGGCTCCGAATTTTGACCCCTTTGGTGAAGCCCCGCGATGCTGTCCGCCAGCTGCCGGATCTGTCGCCGGGAGTGCGTACGCGCATTGCCCGCATAAGGCCGCAATGTCGCGATGGACCGCTCGTCCACGGCCTACCCAGTTATGGAGTACTGAAATCCCTGTTTTGATCGGAAAATTCCCTGTTCCGTTGCGTAGGGAATTCCACCGAAAGACACCGTGATGCCAGCACTTTGCCGGACAGAACGGTGGCGCATTCGGCCCAAATTTGTAAGAGATTGCCTGTTGTTGGCCATAAACAGGGAATCGACTGCGGAGAGGGGTTCGCATATGACTGCCAGCACAGCCAGCCCGATGCCAGCCACGCTTGCCTCGCCGAGCGTCTCCTCGCTAGTGTGCCAAGACGCATCAACGGAAACATCGCGCCATGCAGAAAATCGAGATAACGGCCGTTCCTCTGACCCGGGATGCCTTCAACGCCTTCGGCGATGTGGTCGAGACCGAAGGGGCACAACATTTCGAAACCAACGCGGGCTACGCCGAGCGCTTCCACGATCTTGCTCGAATCGAATGCTCGGCCGAGGGCGGCAGGCCCTTGCTCAGCATATTCCGGGCCAAGCCGTTCCCCTTGCCGTTGCGCGTCGTTCTGCTGGAACGCCATCCGATTTCAAGCCAGGCCTTTATTCCCATGGGGCAGGCCCCTTTTCTTATCGTGGTCGCCGATCGGTCGAGAGAACCGCAGCCGGCCGACCTTCGAGCCTTCATCACCAACGGCCGCCAGGGCATCAACTACCGCCCGGGAACATGGCATCATCCGCTGATTGCTTTCGAAGCCGCTGATTTCCTGGTGGTCGATCGCAAAGGTCCTGGTGAAGGCCACGATCAGGATTATGACGAGATCGGGCTTACTGGATGCGAGATCATCGTACATGTGGGTGAGCAGGTGGCGCATTAGTGCTTGCCGCCGTCATTTCCGAGCCGGGTGGCGTAGACCGGCTTGAACTGCGCGATGTTCCGGAGCCTGCACCGGCGCCGGGCGAGTTGCGGATCGCGGTTGCCTATGCCGGCTTGAATTGGGGTGACATCCAGAAACGCCAGGGCGTCTATCCGGATCCCATCGCCTATCCGGCGGTCATCGGGGTCGAAGTATCCGGGATCGTCGACGCCCTCGGACCGGGAACGCGGGGGTTCCGCCTGGGCGAACGGGTCGCGGCGATCACGGGGCCGCGCATGCTCGGCGGCTATGCCGAGAAATGCGTCCTGCCGTCCAGCTATGCCTTCAAGCTGCCGGAAAGCATCCCATTGGAGCTCGCCGCGGTCTTTCCGGTCGCCGCGACGACAGCCTATCATCTGGTCAATACGGCCCTGCAGCCGCGCAAGGGCGAGGTTCTGCTTGTCCACGCCATCGGCGGCGCCGTGGGCCTCATGGTAACGCAGTTCGCCGTGGCAAAGGGAGCGAGCGTTATCGGCACCGTTGGATCGTCGGGAAAGGCGGCCCTGCCGATGGCTTACGGAGCGGCCCGAGTCATCGATCGATCCCGGGAAGATTTCGTCGAGGCGGCGAATTCGTTTACCCGGGACAAAGGGGTCGATTACGTCATCGACTCGCTGGGCGGGGATGTTCTGGAGCGCAGTTTCGATGCTCTGAGGCCGTTTGGCCACGTGGTGAACATCGGCGAGGCTGCCGGTTATCCCGATTTCGACATCCGCGCCAAGCTCTATCGGCGTTCCACGTCTCTCGCCGGCTTCGAATTTCTCCACGCCGGCCCCGGCAGCAGGCGATGGAAGAAAGCTGCGCGGGAAATCATTCACGGCTTCGCCGAGGGACGATGGAGACTTCCCTTGGAACGGGTCTATCCGCTGGCGGAGGTTCGCTCGGCCCATGAGCGGCTCGAATCCCGGGGCGTGAGCGGGAAGCTCGCCCTTCGCATTGGGGGGCAATAGGCGGCGGCGGTCCGCCGCCAGGTCACTTGGGCAGGCGCCTGGCCGGTTTTGGCGCCGCACGCTTCTTGCGCCTTTCCACCCAGCGCGGCTGATCGCAAATGTGACCGAGAAATTCGATTACCGTATGAACGCCAAGATAGGACGTCACCCCGGTGCCGACATCAAGCTGGGGATTTACCTCGACGAAATCGAAGCCGATCACGTCGGCGCGCTCGGCAATCGCCTGCAAGGCATCGCGCAACTCGGCATAGCTCATGCCATTGGGCTCGGCTGAAACGCAGCCTGGCACCAAGGAAATATCCAGCACGTCGACATCGATACTGACGTAGCAAGGCGCGTTGGCGGGAACCACTTCTGCCAAGCCCTTGGGCGTCAGTCGGCGAAATTCCGGCATCGTCACGACGCGATTGCCGTCGCGTTTCGAACCGCCGACCATCTCCTCCGTTTCGCGAAGGCTGCGGATGCCGACCTGGGTCAGGCTCAGAACATGCTTCATCGGCGAGATGTGCCGAAAGGGGTGCTGATTGGTGAAGCGCAGATCGTGAACGAACGGCGCATAATCCGTATGGGCATCGAAATGCACGACGTGCAGCGGCGTATCGAAAGCCTTCACCACGGGATAGGTGATGGAATGGTCGCCACCCAGCACCAGCGGCATGGCGCCCCGATCCAGAATGGCGCGGGTCATCGTGGTGACGTTCGCGAACGTCTTTTCAACATTGGTCGGCAGGATATCGGCATCGCCCGTGTCGACGATCAGGCCATGGGCCATTTCATATTCGAGAAATTGCTTCGCGGTTTCCGGATTGTAAAAGCCCTTGCTGCCGCCGCCCACGAAGCGCAGGGAATGCTCGCGCAGCGCGCGGGGGCAG
>WNFO01003908.1_pt1 | contig 12788 bp, 8 predicted proteins | sample 5400251 | NCBI WGS metagenome assembly WNFO01 (sample SAMN13153354, study PRJNA577476) | soil metagenome | isolation source: 100 cm saprolite under Madrone tree | place: USA:California | collected 2016-06-14
GGAATCCCGACTGTCACTCGCCCAATTTGGGCACTCGTCCGATTCGGACTAGTCATTTTGACTCTTCGAACGCTTTGGAGTCTACTGGCAACCTCGAGAGTGGAGCTTTTCCGTACACTCCTGGCTTGAACCGGGAAGGTCTGACAAGAGAACATGGCTACCGCCGTCACCAAACCGAACCCGGCAATTACGCTTCTGCCTCTCTCTAACCGCATCGTCCCCGTCAATTCGGCCCCCGCGGACTTTGACCCCGCGCGCGATCTGCCGGAGGGTTTTCTTGAATTTCTTGTGCCGCTTCACGCCGCGCTCACGCTTCGCCAGCGCGCGCTTATCCATCGCCGCGAATACGCTCTGGCCGAAGCCTACACCGGCAAGCTGCCCAATTTCCTACCCCCTTCCGTCGCCACCACGAATCCCTGGCGCATAGAGCTTCCCGATTGGTGCGGCGACCAACGAAACCAGATGACCGGCCCCGCCGACGACGCGGAGCTTGTTGTGAAAATGCTTAACTCCGGCGCCCCGGGCGTCATGCTCGATCTTGAAGACTCCACCGCAAACGCCTGGGATCATCTCACGCGCGGCGTTCGCAACATTCTCGAAGCGCTGGTGGGCCGCCTCACCTACTTCGATCGCAAGCGCGACAAGGTCATTGGCATCGCGCCGAGCAAGACCGTCATCTTCACGCGGCCCCGGGGATTGCATCTTCATCAAGCCGGCGTTCTCCCTGGCGAGCTCCTGCCCGCCCCGCTGTTCGATGTCGCCATGGTCGCCTTTCAAGCCGATTTCAGCGCGCTCAAGCATCCGCTTTGCATTTACATCCCGAAATCCGAGTCCGCCGACGAAGCCCTCTGGTGGCGCGACCTTTTCCAGATGATCGCCCGCGCCAAAGGTCTCCCCGCCAACGCCATCAAGTGCATGGCGCTCGTCGAATCACACCCTCTCGTCTTTCAGATGGAAGAGTTCGCCTGGAATCTGCGCGATCACATCGTCGGCCTCGACCTCGGCCGCTGGGACTACATGGCCAGCCTCATCCATTACCATCTGGAAAAGCCCGAGTGGGTTCTCCCCGATCGCAATACCATTCCCCACGATGTCGCTTTTTTCCAGAATCTTCGCGAGCTCATGCCTGAGATTTGCCACAAGCACGGCATGCTCGCCATTGGCGGCATGACCGCGCTCTTCCCCAGCCGCGAAGACGCCGAACTGAACGCCCGGGCCCTGAGAGTTCTCGCCGAAGACAAGAAGAATGAAGCTCTGTCTTTGATGGACGGCGCATGGACCGGCCATCCCGACCAAAACCAAATCGCCGTTTCTCAATTCCCTGTTCCCAATCAGCTGCAAGCGCGCCCTGCAAATGCCAATGTGCATCCTGATCTCCGCCCGCTTCCCACGGGCGTCGGCACGCGCACGCTCGCGGGAACACGCGCCGCCATTCGCACGGTCATCCGTTATCGCAACGGGGTGCTCAACGGCCGTGGCGCGAGCCTCCTCGATGGCTACATGGAAGACCTCGCCACCGACCGCATTTACCGGCTGATGATCGCCCAGCGCGTCAAGCACGCCAACACCGTCGAAATTCTCGATGGTGACGGCCTACCCGTCCGCCACTCTCCCGAGTTGATCCGCGCGCTTTTCGACGAAGAGCTGGACCGCCTGCTCCACGAATCGGCCAAGGAAATCGATCCACAGCAGGCCGCCTCATTGCGGGAAGCCCGCAGCATCAGCGAGGAGATGATCCGCCACGCCGAGTTCGATCCGGTTTGAGAAAGGTTTTGGTGGCACAGCCCGCCGCGGCGGGCTGTGCTCTTACGAGCAGCAAATTCACAACGCGCGCAAGTCGCCATCGAACCACGGACGAAAGCGCACGATTCATAAGGAGCCACAAATGTCATCGAACGGAACCAACGGGGCCAATGGCAAGAATCAACATTTGAATGCGGACTGGACCACCAATCCCCGCTGGTCCGGCATCACTCGGAATTACACTTACGACGACGTACTTCGCCTGCGCGGCTCTTTCCAGATCGAATACACTCTGGCGCGCCTCGGCGCCGAGCGTCTCTGGAACCTCATGCAGTCAGACCCTTACGTCCCCTCGCTTGGGGCCACCACCGGCAACCAGGCCATCGAAATGGTCCAGGCCGGGCTGAAAGCCATTTACGGGAGCGGCTGGCAAGTTGCCGCCGATGCAAACACCGCCGGCGACGTCTACCCGGATCAGAGCCTCTACCCCTCCAACAGCACGCCCGACCTGGTGAAGCGCATCAACCGCGCACTTCTGCGGGCCGATCAAATCGACAGCGTCGAAGGCAAGACGGGCACCTACTGGCTGGCTCCCATCGTCGCCGATGCCGAAGCTGGTTTTGGCGGCTCGCTCAATGCTTACGAGCTGATGAAATCCATGATCGAAGCGGGCGCAGCCGGCGTCCACTTCGAAGATCAGCTCTCTTCGGCGAAAAAATGCGGGCACCTCGGCGGAAAAGTCGTCGTCCCCACGCGCGAGTTCATCGAGAAACTCACCGCCGCGCGCCTGGCCGCCGATGTCTGCGGCGTGCCCACGCTTCTTATCGCCCGCACGGACGCCAATTCCGCGGGCCTGCTTCTTTCCGATGCCGACCCGCGCGACCGTGAATTCATTTACGGCGAGCGCACTCCCGAAGGCTTTTATCAGTTTCGCGGCGGCTTGGATGCGGCCATCGCGCGAGGCCTCGCCTACGCTCCTTATGTCGACATGCTGTGGTGCGAAACCTCCACGCCCGATCTTGCCGAAGCGAAGACATTCGCCGGCGCCATTCACGCCAAGTTCCCGGGAAAATTGCTGGCTTACAACTGCTCGCCGTCCTTCAACTGGAAGAAAAAACTCGATGACGTCACCATTGCCAACTTCCAGCAGGAGCTCGGCAAGATGGGTTACAAATTCCAGTTCGTCACCCTTGCCGGCTTCCACTCGCTCAATATGTCCATGTTCCATCTCGCGCGCGGCTACGCGAATTCCGGCATGACCGCCTATACCAAGCTCCAGCAGGAAGAATTCGCGGCGCAGGAAACCGGCTACCGCGCCATTACTCACCAGGCGTTTGTTGGAACGGGTTTCTTCGACGCAATCGCGCAATTGGTTTCCGGCGGCAGCTCTTCGATCACAGCGCTGGCTGGTTCAACGGAGGCCGCCCAGTTCCACGGCCACGAGAACGGTCCTGGCTCTTTTGCTGCTGTACCGGCAGGCCCCGCGGCGTAGAACTCACCCCACAGTTCGTACAAAAGGGCGGACTGAGGTCCGCCCTTCTTTTTGTCCACTGCATCCTTCCGCGGGAAAAGTGAAGCCGAATCCGGTTTGTAGCTTCTGCAGTGATCAGAACGGCGGCGTAATGCCAGTATAGTCGCCGATGACGTACGCGCTATACGGCCCATTCATCACATTGGCAGTGGTGGTGTTATAGCCAGAGACGTTGATGGTACCGTAGCTGGCGACGATGACCCCTGACTTAATGTCCGGAAGCGACATATCGACCCTAATCACCTGATGATTGAACTGATCGCTGATCAGCGTGTCGCCATTTGCTAGGCGCACCGCGCGCGTCGGCAGCGGCGATGGATTGCTGCCCGGACGACTATTACCGTTGGTATTGTTGGTGAAGTACTGCCAGAACACGTCGCCGGCTTCATTGGTTTCCACAATGCGGCTGTTGTTGGAGTCGGTGATGAGCGTATGGCCGTTGGGGAGGCGGCTGGCAAAAGCCACGCCGCTGAAAGCCAGGCCGCCAGCGGTAGTGTACGTGTTGACGACCGTGCTCGGCATGGTATGCGTGACCTCGAGGGCTTGGTTGTTGTTCTCGTCGGAGATGAGGATGTTGCCGTTGGTGAGGAGTTCGGCGGCGTTGGGATTGTTCAGCCCATCGTATTCCCACACGATTGCCTTATCGGAGCGGCGCACCTCGATGATGCGGTTGTTGCCCTGATCCGTAATCAGTATGTGGTCGTCTCCGTTCGACTGAGGCAGATACGTGTTCTGTACTGGCGTACTGAGCTGGTTGAACCCAGACCCAGTGACACCGAACGTTCCATACTGCCAGACGATTTTGCCATGGTGGTTCACGAGCAGGACGCGGTTGTCGATGCAGGTGGACGGGCAGGCCGGACTCGCGCCCGCTGGGATGCCGGTGCCGGACATCAAAGTGAGACCACCGACGCGCTCGGCGTCATTGGTGCCGACAATAGCGGTGGGGCCAACGTTCGCGGGGCCTCCTCCGAATTGCCACACGATGTTGCCAGCCGGATCGATTTCGATGACGCGATTGTTGAATTGATCGGTGATAAGGATGTTCCCGGGGTGATTGAATTTGCTGGAACCCTGCCCCGTCGAGGCTGTCACCGATAGCAAAATCGCACTACCGATGAAAACCGTGGCGGCAATGAGTCCAAAGCGGATGAAACGTGATTTCTTCATGGTCCCTCCTTCTTTCTACATTCAAGCGATCTTTGACGGGCGAATTCTGATGGGGACTCATCAGAAAAAAACTTGGACTTTCGAACTGTACAACCCAAAAATTGGGCAAATTCTTCTCGGATTGTAAAATCTGCGTAAATCTATGTCAACAAGCCAAGGGGATGCCGGGGCTGGCCCGAGTAGAAGTGGGCGGGCCTGCTTCGCGGAAGAGGACGAGCGAGGCCCCACTTTCCCGGTCTCTTCCACGAACATCAGCCGCTCGTACCGCAACGAGCCAGCGTTGAAAAACAGGGTTGCGCTTCTCGTGTCAAGCTGATATCACAGTGGTCGCCTCCCGGCGAACTCATGTTCGACCTCAGGGATCCCTTTGCGGGCCGGATAACGAGTTTGGAGTAGAACAGAAAACCGCCGTTCTGTGTTCTGCATAAATGACAAATGAGGAGTTCGAACAACATGAATAAATCAGTCTCCTTGCGTTCCTTGGCAGCCCTGCTCTCCGGCGGCCTGTTGATCGCCAGCGTGCCGTCGCGCGCCGACGAAGGCATGTGGACGTTTGACAATCCGCCCATCAAGCAGCTCCAGGAGAAGTATCACTTTACGCCTACGCAGGAATGGCTTGATCACGTGCGGCTCTCTTGCGTGCGGTTCAATGACGGCGGCTCGGGCTCCTTTGTGAGCCCCCATGGTTTGGTTTTGACGAACCATCACGTGGCTCGCGGACAGTTGCAGAAGAATTCAACGGCGGAGCACGACTACATCAAGGACGGATTCTACGCGGCGACGCCCGAGCACGAGATAAAATCTCCCGACCTGGAAGTGAATGTTCTCGTCTCCATGGAGAACGTGACGGAACGCGTGCACGCGGCGGTGAAAAATGCGAAAACGGATCAAGAAGAGTTTACGGCGCGCAAAGCGGTGCTGGCGGACATCGAACGCGAAAGCACGCAGAAGACCGGCCTGCGCTCCGATATTGTGACGCTTTATCAGGGAGGCGAATACTGGCTGTACCGCTACAAGAAATACACCGATGTGCGCATCGTCTTCGCACCAGAGGACCAGATCGCCTTCTTCGGCGGCGATCCGGATAACTTCACCTACCCTCGCTACGACGTGGATTTCGCGCTGTTCCGCATTTACGAAAATGGGAAGCCCATCGAAAACAAGGACTATCTGAAGTGGAATTCCAAGGGCGCGAGCGAGAATGAATTGGTTTTTGTGACAGGTCATCCAGGCTCAACGCAGCGGCTGGCCACGGTTGCCCAGTTGGAGTTCGAACGGGACCATTTCGAACCGAATTTCCTCAAGCTGCTCAGGCATCGCCTTGACGCGACGAAAGCCTACGCGGCCCTCGGCGAGGAGCAGGCTCGCCAGGCGAGTACGCGCATCTTCGGCCTCGAAAACAGCTTGAAGGCCTTCGAAGGGCGTCACGCGGGCCTGCTCGATAAAAATGTCATGGCCAAGAAAAAGACCGATGAAGAGGAGTTCAAGTCCAAAGTAATCAGCAATCCCGAATGGAAACAGGCGTATGGGGGAGCGTGGGACGCCATCGCGGAGGCCATGAAAAAGGCTTCGACGAGAGTCAAACAGTCTCTGTTCGAAAGCACGGATTCACAACTTGCGAGCATTGCCGCCAGAATCGTGGACTACGTCGTGGAGATCAAGAAGCCTGACGCGGAACGCCTCGAAGGTTACCATGAGGCGCAGCTCGATTCCCTGCGATTCGACTTGTTCTCTCCCGCTCCGATTTATCCTGGATTTGAAATCGCGCGTATGACCGCTTCCTTGGAGCAAGCTTTGCAGGAGTTGGGACCCGATGATCCCTTTGTGAAGATCGCCCTCAACGGCCGCTCCCCAAAGGAAGTGGCCACGGAGATCATCAGCGGCACGAAAATCGCCGATCCGGAAGTGCGCAAAAAGCTGGTGGAGGGAGGAGAGGCCGCGGTGGCCGCATCCACCGATCCGATGATCGTGTTGCAGCGGAATCTCGATCCGAATCGCCGCGCCACCATCAAGTGGCAAGAAGAGAATGTGGACAGCGTGCTGCAGCAGGCAGGAGAAAAGCTTGGGAAAGCGCGCTTCGCTGTGTATGGAAAAAACACTTACCCTGACGCCACTTTTACCCTGCGCCTTTCCTACGGCCAGGTGAAAGGCTACCCCATGAACGGAACGAAGCCGCCTTACAAGACCACCCTCTATGGGCTGTACGACCGCGCGCAAAGTTTCGATTTCAAGGGGCCGTTCGCGCTTCCGTCACGCTACGTTGCGGGACGCGACAAACTGGATTTGTCCACGCCCTTTGACTTCGTCTCCACCAACGACATCACCGGCGGCAATTCCGGCTCACCGGTAATCAACCGCAATGCGGAAATCGTCGGCCTCATTTTCGATGGGAACATTGAATCGCTGGTGGGAGATTTCGTCTACAGTGATGAAGTAAACCGCGCCGTCTCCGTACATACCGGTGTGATGACGGAAACCTTGCGCAAGCTGTATAACGCGCAAGGCCTTGCCGATGAATTAAGCGGAACCAGCTCCAGCCGATAAGAAACGCTTTGCAACGCCGCTACTCGAATCGCAACGCCTTAGAGGGGTTCGCCTGCCTCGCCCGGCGGCCTGACGGAGTCTGCATTGCTTACTGCGCCGTCGCCTTGGCATCCGTAATTCGAAACTTATACAGCACCGTGCCCGCCGGATACAGCACGTCTCTGACTTCCGGACTTACTTGTTCGCCGGGGCCGATGCTCTTCGGAATGACGCCTTGGTTGACGAGCAAGGCCTTGTCGTTTGGGCCCAGATAAGTAGTCTCGTACTTGATGTTGCTGTACGCGTACCCCGTGGATCTATTCTCGATCGTGACGGACCAGACTGCCGTGGATCCCGTGGGGTCCTTCTGCATCGTTACGCGCTGGACCTTCAAGTCATGGGCGGGGTCGGCGTCGCCTTTGGGGGCCTGCGCCGCGCCGGCCGTAGCTACAGCTGGCGCGGGTTCCTTTGTCGTGCCCTTCGTCATCGCGTAGTACAGCGCTCCCAACGCTGCGACGGCCACAATCACAAAAATACTGATCCACATCTTGGTTGAAGTGTCTTGCTTTTCTTCCTGCAATGCATCAAACATAAATCCCTCCATATCTCTGCCTCTCGGCGCTCCACACAGCCCGCCTCCCACGCTGCCGGAACAAGCATGGAATCTGCGCGCCTCTCGAACCGCACCCCCTGACGATTCGAGATAGAGCCTCTCCCCTCTTGGCAGCGCAAGTCTTTGTGGAAAATCCGAATTGGCTCGGGAAGTCCATCGATGGCGACACGCTTATACCGCTTATATCGCATCTCTCGTAAGTGGACAAGTTTTGAATTGATTTTTCTGCGGGTGCGGCAGATGAGCAGCGGCAACACGAACTGAGTGCCGAATCCACTGAGAAACACTCACTCACACGGATTTAATGAGGCAGAGGGGTCGAGGCGAAGCTTTCTTTAGCGGCCGCGTCGTAGAGGTGTAGGAGATCGGTTGCGCGTCTGAGCAAATCCGAAGGCAGGTCACCTTGTTGGTAGTCCACCCATCCGGTCGTGTAGCCGAGCGTTAGCTTCCGTCCGGAGCAGGTTGTTTCCAGAGGACCGACCCGGTTCAAAACGACTTTGGCTTCGCCCAAATTGCATTCCGGCAGCACCAGCAGGAAATCCTCGGTTCCCAGGCGCACCGCAAAATCAGAGCCCCGGCAGGCCTTCTTCAAACGCCGCGCCAGGTCTTTCACTGCCTGGTCCCTCGCCGCCGGGCCATACGTCTTGCTGACCTCTGCGAAGTCATCCAGATGGATCGTCGCCAGGCTCAGCGCGGTGTTTTGCCGCCGCGCGCGCGCAATCTCTTTCCCAAGCTGCTGCTCGATGAAAGCGCGCGTGTACAAGCCGGTAACCGGGTCCACGGCGGTAGGGTCGCTGATTTGCTCGGCTTGCCCTGGCGCGCCGGCGCCCTGCCCGGTCAGCTCCATACGCTGACGGCGAAGCGCCCATTGACGGTACACGAGCCGGCCGTTGAAAAGCAGCAACAAGCAAAAGACTCCCCACCGGGCCTGATCCGATCGAATTTCGTAGAAATGCTCGCTGTGGAGGAAGAGCGAGCGGAATGAGGTGAGCAAAAAAGCCGCTGCGGAAAGTGTGGTTACGAAAATCGCGGACAGCCAGAGCCACCACTCGCGTCGCGCGATCTGCCTCAGCTCGGATTCCACTTTTTGCGCGCGGAAAGCGCCGAATCCTTCCAGAGGTGAAGGGTTGGTGTTGTTGGCGCGGTTGCCGAAGATGGATAACATGTTCCCTGTCGAAAGACCGCTTACCGACTACATTAGGCTGCTGCTGCGAAAGAAGGCAACCGCGAAATGGTACAGGTTCTTGCAGTGCAAGAACCTGACCTGACGGCCAGAGTCCGGGCCACCCGGGAACAACTTGCATTTCACTTCTGGCAGGCGGAGGATTTCCATATAAAGAGCGATGTTGCAACCAGGCCAACTCGTGCGCGTGAATCTGGCCGGCCTCCAGGCCGAGGGCGTAATGTTCCAGGCGGCGGTCACCGACGCGGTCGCACATATCGTGAAGCAAACCTCGGAACAGCCGCCCAAGTACCTCGTTAAGCTGCTCTTCTCCTTCCGCGGGGTCACCGAAGTCGAAGTCCCCGCCGACCGCATCCACGCCGATAAGTAGCCCGCATAGAACCTGCCCCGGCCCGGTCGGGTAGGCCGTTCGCGAACCCGCTCTTTTACAGGAATTCCGGAGGGCCAGCGTTCACCGATATCGTCAGCCCCGCTTCGACTGTCGCGGTTGTGCGGACGAACTATGTCAACGGCGTGGATGCGAGCGCCGGGTTGGTCTCCCGATTAAGAACTATGAATCAGACGCTCAGCTTGCAAACTACGCCTGGCTGCGACGACGTCACCGGGCTCGGCACGCCGACCACCGCCTTCTTGGACTTGCACTGAGCGGTTCAGCGGCAAAAGTGCGCCGCGACTCATCATCTGAGGGGAGGCGGGTCGCTTCCTCCCCTCAAATCCTCTTCTTTCCTAATGAAGGAAATCGGCCTTCACGTTCAAAGGATCTATGAAGTAAGTTCTACAAGTTCTAGGACTTCTTTCCGTCTTGACATCACTTCTTAGGGAGCATAGCGTGCTCTGCACCGGTGAAAGAAGTAATTCCACAACAAGGGACCGCATTGAGGTCGCGCAATGCAGGTCCAAGGGAGAAAACTATGATGTCCTTGCGAACAACGAAGCGTCTTTTGAAATGCTTTCTGCCTGCCGGAAGACACATTCCGCAAAGGGTATTGGCCCAAGTCGCTGGGGTACTCGTTTTGAGCTTGGTTGCTGCAGGAGGCGCATCGGGCCAGAATGCTAGTGCCGATGACTTCAATAATGCCGCAACTATCGATACCACAAGTGCGATCGTTCGGCTCAAGAGCGACCCAGTGAGCACTTATCCGGGGACGAAACCACCTCGGGGCCAAAAAATTAGTTTCAATAGCACCACCGTACAATCGTACAGGGCACAGCTCGCCGCTGAACGTAACGATTTCAGGGATTGGCTGCGAACCAATGCACCCAAGGTCGTAATAACTAGTCACTACGATATTTCGCTGAACGCGGTCGCCGTGCAGCTCAACGGGACGTCGCTGGACACGATCGCAGCCGCGCCGATGGTGCAGCAGGTTCAGTACAACGCGCTCTACCACCCCGACCTGAGCCAGAGCTACAAGGTCATCAATGCGTCGGGCGCCTGGTCCGCCGCGGGCGGCAGGCCCAATGCTGGGGCTGGGATCAAGATCGGCGACATCGACACAGGTATCGACCAGAACCACCCGTTCTTCGACCCGACTGGGTTCAGCTATCCGGCCGGCTTCCCCAAGTGCGACGCGGCGGATAGCACAACGCATACTCCGGACACCAACTGCAAGTTCGTCTCGCCGAAAGTCATCGTCGCCAAGGTCTTCTTCAACAAGGCGGCCGTGTCTGGCCTCGATGCCAAGGCGGTCCAGGACCACGGGTCGCACACGGCTGGGATCGCTGCCGGCATGACCGGCAAGACTGCGGTGGTGAACGGCGTGAGCATTAGCGACATGTCCGGGATAGCGCCGGGTGCCTGGCTGGGTAACTACAACGTCTTCCCCGGCAGCGTGGTGAGTGCCCGCAGCGAGGACATTCTCAACGCGGTTGACGCCGCGATCGCCGATGGGATGGATGTCCTCAATCTGTCGCTCGGTGGTTCGCCCGGGAAGAGCGCGCCGGGTACCGCGGCCGGCATCGACGTCCTCTCGATCGGCCTCGACAACGCTGTCGATGCGGGGCTCGTGGTCGCGGTGGCGGCCGGCAACAGCGGGCCGGGAGCGGAGACTGTCGAGTCGCCCGGACGCGCGCCGAGGGTGATCACCGCTGGCGCAAGCACGAACCAGCACTTCATCGGTGAGCCGTTCACTTATCCTTCCGGCGGCAGCACGACCATCGGGGCCGCTGTCGGCCAGTTCCCGGCATTGCCCACAACCTCGTATTCACTGTTCGACACGGGGAACACCGCCTGCACGAGCATTTCGAGCTCGGCATCAGGCCAGCTCACGATCGTCAACCGTGGGACGTGCACATTTAGCACGAAGGTCCGCAACGCGATCGCCGCCGGTGCGGTTGGGGTCGTGGTCGTGAACAACGTCGCCGGCGATCCCACGGCCATGGCCAAGGACGGCCTTGGCGGTGACAACCTGCCGGCCGTCATGATCGGCCTCAAAGAAGGGGCCGCTCTGCGTGCATCGGGAGCGACAACGGCGTCAGCGGTTGTCACATTCAGCGAGTTCATCACTGCCAACAAGGACATCTTGGCCGGATTTAGCAGCCAAGGTCCGACGACCCCGGACCTGCTCATCAAGCCCGATGCGACTTCGGTCGGCGTCAACGTGCTGAGTTCGATCACGTGCGTTGGCAAAGCTATTACGTGCGGCGGCGAAGGCTCCTGGGCCTTCTTCAGCGGCACCTCGATGGCGACACCACACCTCGCCGGCTCATCGGCCGTCCTGCTCCAGCTCCATCCGGATTGGTCGCCGGACCAGGTCAAATCGGCGCTAGCCAACACCGCCGATCGTGTTATCAAGGACGCGAAGACGGGAACGATGGATGTCGGGCCGACGGCCCAGGGGGCCGGTCGTGAGAATCTGACCCACGCCGCGGCCGCAACGATTTTGTTCGAGCCAGACTCGGCGAGCTTCGGCCGGATCAGCAGCTCAGTCACGATCCCGACCCTGTTCACATTCATCCTGTCGAACACGACGGGCGCTTCCCAGACGTTCTCGCTGACGGCGTTGAGGTTCACGCCGAGCACGAGCGAGTCACTCTCCCCGTTCGACGCTGGAACGACGGCGTCCGGCGACGACCGGATCAATTTCCCTGACTCAGTGACGGTGCCAGCCAACGATGTGACGACCTTGACCGTTTCGGTCAAGCCTGGCTTGGCACCTGGGGCTGTGGTCCAGGGCTGGATCACCCTGACCGGCCCGAGCGGCCCGTACCACTTCGCCTACCACGCGGTCGTCGGCCCATAGGCGCGAGCTGATCAAGTAATCGCAAGATAGTTCTACGAGGCAGGGACGCGGATAAAACCGCGTCCATGTCTTTCCGTAGCCGGCGCACTTCCGTTCTCTAGCGCGCTGGCTCGCAACTACACGACGCTGGATCACTCCAATCCTCGGCCCGACCTTTCCGAATCGTTTCTTTCTGCACGCGGCGCAGACTGACAGGCTCATAAACGCATTGCTGCCGACGAACCTGCCAACCATCTGGGACAACTTGCTGGCTGCGGACGTGAGTGCGCGGTATTACTGGTCGAACATCCCAATCCTGTTTTTCTGGGGTAATAAGTACTTCTTGAATGGGATCACGACTCCGTTTCCAAACATAGGGTCTTTCGTGAGTGACGCTCAGAATGGAACGCTGCCCGCGGTTTCGTTCGTTATGGCTAGGGACACCGCTGCGAATCTGCGATAGTGTGGAGTGAACGTCTGGTAGATCGCTAGACGCTCGTGTGTGAAATCAATTTATTCAAATTGTTTCGCATGAGATAGATAACGCATCCAGCGATTTCTCAGAAGAGCTCCGAATGAGCCGAAACTCGAGGTTGAAATCGAAGAAGAACTTACCGTAAACTGTTGACAGTGAAGTGTTTTGCTGTGCGCCCGTAGCTCAGTTCGATAGAGCGTCTGGCTACGAACCAACTGGGCAAAAACTCTAAACCGTTTCCCTGGCGTCGCTTACGGGAAAATGCTCGGTTCTTTCCCCTCTTTAACTGCACCGAAGTTGCACCAAAACTTCTCATCGTCGCATGTCTG
>WNFO01014952.1_pt1 | contig 12788 bp, 15 predicted proteins | sample 5400251 | NCBI WGS metagenome assembly WNFO01 (sample SAMN13153354, study PRJNA577476) | soil metagenome | isolation source: 100 cm saprolite under Madrone tree | place: USA:California | collected 2016-06-14
GTCACCGCCTCGCAGGACTCGGCGATCGCCGTCACCGCGCTGAAGGCGGGCGCCGCCGACTATCTGGTAAAGGACGCCCAGGGCGATTTCATCCCCCTGCTCCAGGTCGCCGTCAACGGCGCGCTGCGGCAGGCGCGGATCCAGAAGGCCCGCGACGACGCCGAGGCCGAGGTCCACGCCTCGCGCGACCGCTATGCCGCGCTTGCCGCCGAGCGCGAGGTGCTGCTGCGCGAGGTCAACCACCGGGTCGGCAACAGCCTGCAGATCATCGCCTCGCTATTGCACCTGCAGGCCAATTCGAGCACCCAGGATGACGTCAAGGCGGCGCTGACCAACGCGATGGGACGGGTCGCCGCGGTGGCGCAGGTTCACCGCCGGCTTTACACCTCCCACGACCTCAAGAGCGTGCTCCTGAACCAGTATCTCGACGCGCTGCTCGAGGATCTCAGGAGGTCCGCCGAGGGCAACAAGATGTCGCGGCTGACCTTGAAGGCCGAGCCGGTGGAGATCGATCCGGACCGCGCGGTGGCGATCGGCATCATCGTCAACGAGCTCGTGATGAACGCCGTGAAATACGCCTACCCCGAGGGCGCCGGACCTATTCACGTTACCCTCCATGCGCAGGGCGACGATCTCCTGTTGGCGATCGCCGACGACGGCGTCGGCCTCAACGTCAAGCTTGACCCGCGTTCCACCGGGATGGGACAGCGCATCGTCTCCGCCATGGCCTCCAAGCTCGAAGCCAGCGTCGAGCGCGACCCCGGCCATGCCGGCACCCGGATCCTGCTGCGGTTTCGCCGCGTCAACAAGCCCGCGGCGAAGCCCGGTTGTGTGGCGGCGAGCTAGCCGCCGCGGCCCTCACCCTGCTATCCTGTCGTGCATGACGTCACGCGACTCCGCCTCGTCCGAAATTACCCCCGAAGTGCTGCTGCGCGCCTATGCCTGCGGCATCTTCCCGATGGCCGAAAGCGCCGACGATCCGACCCTGTTCTGGGTCGAACCGGAAATGCGCGGCGTGATCCCGCTCGACGGCCTTCGCATCCCCTCGCGCCTGGCGCGCACCGTGCGCTCCGACGCCTTCACCGTCACCGTCAATACCGCGTTCAAGGCGGTGATCGCGGGCTGCGCAGCGCCGCAGCCGGGCCGCGACGACACCTGGATCAACAAGCGTATCCGCGACCTCTACATCGGGCTGCACCAGCTCGGACATGGCCACAGCGTCGAGGTCTGGCAGAATGACGACCTTGTCGGCGGATTGTACGGGGTCAGCCTCGGCCGCGCCTTCTTCGGCGAGAGCATGTTTCATCGCGCCCGCGACGCCTCGAAGGTGGCGCTGGTGCATCTGGTGGCGCGGCTGATCGCCGGCGGCTTCCAGTTGCTCGACACGCAATATGTGACCGAGCATTTGCGCAGCCTGGGCGCCATCGAGATCTCGCGGCGGCGCTACCGCGGGCTGCTCGACAAGGCGGTCGCAGGCGAAGCGGATTTTGCGAAATTGCCGGTCGATCGGCCGATCGGCGGCGCCAAGGCGCTCGAGATCATCGCGGAACGCCACTAGCACGAGCGCACGCCCCAAAAAGCGCGTTACCGGCCAAACGGCGGGAACAGACTCTGCTGTCGCTGCGGCGGCGGCAGGTCCTGCGGCGGCGGCTGGAATGGCTGCGGCTGCTGACGCGGCGGCTGCTTTTGCGCGCGCTTCTGGGCGGGAGGCGGCGACGCCACTCGTGGCGCATCCGGCTGCGCGCTCACGACCGTGGCGTCAGGGGCTTTGCAGTCGGTCAGCCAGATGTCGTAGATCGGGTGCTCGACACCATGCAGGCCGGGGCTCGCCGCATACATCCAGCCCGAAAAAATCCGCTTCACCTCGCCCTGCAGCGTGATCTCGTCGACCTCGACAAAGGCGTCGGTATTGGCGGCCTCGGTTGCCGGACGCGTGTAGCAGGCGTCGGTCTTGACGCGCAGCGCGCCAAACTGGATGGTCTCGCCGATATCCTCATCGAAGTTGATGATGCGCCCGGTGATCTTGTCGAGCCCGGAAAAGCTCGCCTTCTTGTTGACGATCTTCTGCGCCGGCGGTTCGGAAACCACCTCGTCGCCGGGCTGCAATGTGGCCGGCGATTGCGGCACGCCCTTGGGCTGCTTCTGTCCCGGCGGCAATCCCGGCGGCGGCGCGGCGCCCGGCGGCGCCACCGCGACGCCCTGGTTGGGTTGCGGCGGCGCCACCGCGACGCCCGGTGGCGCATTCTGCGGAACCACGGTCGTGCCCGGCGGCGGCGCCAGAGGCTGCGACTGGATGTTGCCAGGTGCCGGTACACCCTGCCCCGGCGGCAGACGATTGGGGGTCGGCAGCAGGCGGCCCTGTGGCAGTTCCGGCACTTCCTCTTCGTCGTCGGGTGGCGGCTGATTGCCGCCACGGGGAATATTGCCGGGCGGGCGCGGCGTCGGTTCGGAAAATATATTGCCGATCTGCGCGCGCGCGGGCGGCGCAAGCGAGATCGTGGTGGCGGCAACAAATGCCGCAATACTGGTCAGGGCAATGGTTCGAAACATCTCGCGGCTTTACAGGCGAATCGGGCTCGCGACATTTTATAGACTTATCCGCCGATCGCAGGGGCCCGGTTAACACGCCGAATACGGCGGGGAAAGGGCCGTTTACCGCCGGTTCCGGCCACTGGTCAGCCCCCGCCGCAGATGAAATAGTCGCCCCGATCAACGTTCGCGCGGCTGCGCCGGACCGTCAGAAATCCGGAAACAACCGGAACAGCAGAGGAAACCTAACCCATGTCCGATCGAATTCGTCTGGACGGCAAGGTCGCCGTCGTCACCGGGGCCGCCGGCGTCATCGGCACCGCCACGATGCGGCTGTTGGCCGCGCGCGGCGCGCGCATTGTCGCGGTCGACCGCAAGGCGGCCGATCTGCAAAGCGCGGTCAAGGATCTGCCGGCCTCTGCGCAGGCGCTCGCCGTGCCCGCCGACGTCACCAGCGAGGACGAAGTCGCCGACTACGTCCGCGCCGCCGTCGACCAGTTCGGCACCGTCGACGTCTTCTACAACAATGCCGGCATCGAGGGCGACGTCGCGCCGATCACGAAATATTCGCTGGAGACGTTTCGCAGGGTGATCGACGTCAATGTGGTCGGTGTGTTTCTTGGGATGAAGCATGTGCTGCCGGTGATGCTGAAGCAGGACAGGGGCAGCATCATCAACACCGCATCGATTGCCGGCTTGATCGGATCGCCGCACATCGCGGTCTACAGCGCCAGCAAGCATGCGGTGATCGGGCTCACCAGGAGTGCCGCGTGGGAATGCACCGCGACCGGGGTGCGCGTGAATTGCGTCTGCCCCGGCATGATCGACAGCCGGATGCTGAGCGCGATCATCGAAGGCCGTAATCCCGGCAACGCGCCCACCCCCAACGAAAAAATCGTCGAACGGATTCCGGCGCGCCGGCTCGGGCATGCGTCCGAGGTCGCCTCCATCGTGGCGTTCCTCGCGTCGGACGAAGCAAGCTATGTCTCCGGCTCCGCCTACACCGTCGACGGCGGACGAACCGCGGCCTGACTTCACCGTCATTCCGGGATGGTCCGAAGGGACCAGACCTCAGATGTGCAATTGCACATCGGGGAATCTTGAGATTCCGGGTTCGCGCTTTGCGCGCCCCGGAATGACAACGTTACAGCTCAGCATCAACAGGTCTTCTCACCATGCCCGTGACCCTCGATCCCGATGCCGCCGCCGTCTTCAAGGCCTTTCAGGAAGCCGGCCGTCCGCCCTATGAGACGGTTTCGCCCGCCGAGGCGCGCGAGTTTTATTCTCAGGCTCGCTTCGTCAGCAACCCCGAACCGCCCGAACTGGACCAGGTGCAGCCGCTGACGATCCCCTCGCCTGCCGGGCCGATCCCGGCGCGCATCTACACGCCAAGGAAACTCAGGAAGGCCGACGGCATGGCGCCATGCCTGGTGTTTTTCCACGGCGGCGGCTGGGTGATCGGCGATCTCGATTCCCACGACGTGGTGTGCCGCAAATTGGCCGATGAAGGCGAGCTCATCGTGATGTCCGTCGATTATCGGCTCGCGCCCGAGCACAAATTTCCCGCCGCCGTCGATGACGCGATCGCCGCGACCAGGTGGATCGCCGAACATGCAAAACAGCACGGCATCGACGCGTCGCGGCTGATGGTCGGCGGCGACAGCGCCGGCGGCAACCTCGCGGCCGTGGTCGCGATCGCGGCGCGCGACGGCAATGGGCCAGACATCGCAGGCCAGGTGCTGATCTATCCGGCAACAGACTTTGCGATGACGCACGCTTCGCACCGCGAGCCCGAGACCAGCATCCTGCTGACGCATTCCGTCATCCGATGGTTTCGCGATCACTATCTGAACGGCACCGCCGACGTCCATGATTGGCGGGCATCGCCCGCGCGCGCCGGGACGCTCGTCGGATTGCCACCGGCCTATGTGCTGACCGCGGGCGCCGATCCCCTGCGCGACGAAGGTGACGAATATGCACACCGCCTGACAGAAGCCGGCGTGCCTGTGACCTACCGGCATTTTCCCGGCCAATTCCACGGCTTCTTCACCATGGGCAAGCTGCTGCCGCAGGCCAATGTCGCGGCGAGCGAAATCGGCGTCTGGCTGAAGGCGCTGAACTAGAGCGTCGAAGAAAAGCGTCAGCGGCGCTTGGCAAGCGCCAAACGGATGGCCAGGCCTGCGAAGACGCTTCCGAGCAGGAATTGCGTCGACAGGCATCCCGAAATCCTCATGAACGAAGGTGCAGTCTTAGTTGGTTTCGAAAGGTCCGTACAGACTCGTGCTCTAAGGGGGCTGGTTGATGATTCCTGATATGGCAAACGTCCCGAGATTGGCGGCGACCTTGCCATTTCACGGCGCGTAGGGCAGCGTCGCGGCCTTGCAAATCATGATCTGCGGAAATGGCGCGCACCAGCTATTTCCATCGCCTGGTGAGATAACGAATTGGAAACGTCGGCCTCGATCGAAATCGCAAAACACACGCTGCTGTCGTGCGGGCTGATCCTGGCGATCGGCACGGTCGCCGGCCTGCTGGCGCGGAAGATCCGGATTCCCGATGTCGCGGTGTTTCTCATCACAGGCATCGCGATCGGCCCACAGGCGCTGGGGCTCGTGCATATAGGCGCGGATTCGGCGCTGAACCAGATCATCCTGCTGTTCGGCGCCAGCTACATTCTTTTTGATGGCGGCGCGTCGCTGCGCTTTGACGTCTTAAAGCAGGTCTGGATCACCATTGTCGTGATCGCGACTGTCGGCGTCATCATCACTGCTGCTATCACCGGCATCGCCGCGCATTACATTCTTGGCGTCCCCCTGATCGTGGCGCTGCTGCTCGGCGCAACCCTCGCCTCGACCGATCCGGCAACGCTGGTGCCGATTTTCCGCCAGGTCCGGATTCGCGATCGGGTGGCGCAGACCGTGATGAGCGAATCGGCATTCAACGACGCCATGGGTGCGATCGTCACCTTCGGGGTGCTGGCGGTGGCGACGGGGAGCGGCGAGTTCTCGTTGGCCTCCTCGATGTTCGACCTGCTCAAGCAATCCGCCGTCGGCATCGTCGCCGGTATCGTGCTCGGCTATGTGGCTGCGTTCCTCATCGCCCATGAGAAATGGGCTTTCCTCGCGGAATACGCGCCGGTCGTGACGCTGGTCGCCGTCATCGGCGCCTATTTCGCCGCCGATGGCATGGAGGCCAGCGGCTTCATGGCGGTGTTCGTGTTCGGCATCGTGCTCGGCAACAAGGAGACGTTCGGCTTCAAGATGGAAGCCGGCGAGGCCCAAAAACTCGACGAATATATCCTGACCACGGCGTTCATCATGCGCCTTTTCATTTTCATCCTGCTCGGCGCGCAGGTCGATTTTGCATTGATGAGCAAATACTGGCTCGGCGGCGTCGCCGTCGTCACCGTGCTGATGCTGGTGGCGCGCCCGGCGACGGTGTTTTTGTGCGCGCTGCCGGATCGTCGCGCGCGCTGGAGCGTTGGGGAGATGCTGTTCATGTGCTGGACCCGCGAGACCGGCGTCATTCCCGCTGCACTGGCCGGCCTGCTGCTCGGCATGAAGGCGCCTGGCGCCCAGATGATCGCCTCCGTCACCTTCATCGCCATTTTAATGACGATCCTGATTCAGGCCCCATCGACCGAATGGCTGGGCCGCAGGGTCGGGCTGTTGGAAACGAAAGCCCGGTCGTAGCTGTCTTTGACGGCGCGCCGGGCAGAGTTTGGCTGTGTGTACACGATAGGTTCGGGTCCCAAGCGGATTTTCGTTTGCTCGGACCCCGACCACCATGATGCCGAACACCACGCCAGCGCGCCTTGAATCATTGCACTGAACAAGCGGTTGATGTCAGTTGCTGAGGGCTGAACGAACCCGGCGCGGACGGGAATCGGGTGGCGACGGACCCTCCGGATTTGCAAGAGTGAGCGCTCTGGAAACGGCGAACCCGCGTCTGTCGGCGCAAGACGTCGCTGTCAGCAGTTGGAGCAAACCAATGAGAAATCCATTCGGCGTCATGGACGTCCCCGATCCCAATGACGAGGAGGTGATGCTGTTCGCCGGCAGTACGACGCTGGAGGGGTCCGCAGACGACGAGAATGCAAAGTCCTGGTGCACCGCTGACAACGGCGGCCAACACGACATGATCGAAGGCCCTTGGTCGAGCCGCTGGAACGGCGGCGCGGACCCCACCATAGCGGGCGATGCCGCGAATAAATGGAAACAGGGTCGAGCCGAAGCGAGAACAACGGGAGAACGCGTCTACCTTCTGTTCGACTGGGATTCCGGCGCACGCAAAGGTCTGATCGATGCGAGGCGCGAGGGCCCGCAACGGCTGGTCGGCAAATACATTAATTTAAGCAATCCAGCCATCACACGTCCCTGGATCGGCTTGATCGTGAACAATCAAAGAATTGACGGACGTTGGACCCAAGGGCGTCTGGATTTCCGCAGATAAAGCGTTCAGTTCCCGCAGTTCGGCTCACCCCGCCCGCGCCGCGCGGCGCAGCGATTGCGGCGGCTGGCCGAAGGCGCGGATGAAGGCGCGGCGCATCCGCTCCGGATCGCGAAAGCCGGTTACCTGCGCGACCCGCTCGATCGCCTCGCTGGAGGATTGCACGCGCTGTCGCGCCAACGCGCTGTCGCGCCACCTCGATCCGCAATCGCTCCACGGCGGACCTCGGAACTGCGTCCAGGTCTGAAAATAACCCAACCAGACATCTAGGCTCCGCGACATTCGGAAGCGCAAATGAAGCCATTCTTGATAGTTGTCGTGCGCTACGAGAACCTTCCCCATGCCCGCTCGGTAGCCCACCATATGAGTCCGCTTCCCCCGAGGATGATCACGCCCAAACAAATCCATCCAAGTAGGCCGACGGGGACGAGCCCCGCACCGAGCGCCGTCACGGGCACGATCATCGCCAGATAGTAAGGTCCGGTGTAGCGGCAGTGCGTGCGATTGCAGCGTCGCGCATTCAGCAGGCACGCCGCACCCATCCAGCCAAGAGCGATGACCCAGCCGGCAGTTCGCAGCGATACCGAAACGAACAAACCGGCAAGGATTGCGGCAAGTGGAATCCACCACGCGAGCAAATTGGTGCGTTTGCTGCTGAGCCAGTCGCGCGAGGCGTGCATCGTCGGGTTGCACATCGCCGGCTAGGCACAACACGATGCGACGCCTGGCTCGCCGGCGCGCTGGGCCTGAATTGGTGGACACGGCACCGAGCCGTAGGAACAGAACACGCAGCAATCGCCCGCCTTAGGCTTCAGCTTTGTCCCGCAGCCGGTGCATTCATAGAAGAACTGACAGGCATCAGTCGGCATGGTCTCCGTTTTCGCGGTGGCGCAGTGCGGACAGGTGATGGTCGATTGAAGAAGCATCGGATCAGCTCTTGGGTGCGGACGGATAACCGGCCTTCGTGGTGGCCGATGTCAGTTGGTTCACATCGGCTTTAGCGTCGTCATAGATGACCGTTGCCGTCTTGTCCTTGTAGGACACCGCAACCTTCGCAACGCCGGGAACGGCTTCCAGGCTTCCTTTGACGATGGAAGGGCATGCCGCGCAGTCCATGTTGTTCACGGCCAACGTGATCGTTTTATCTGCGGCCATCGCTGCTGGCGAAGCGATGATGCCGACGGCAAAAGTGGCTTGGGCGAGAAGCCTGTTCATGGGAAATTCTCCAGTCACGAGTTGAGAAAGAGCGGCGCGATGAAGTCGAGGCCGAGCGCAGCGACGACGAGGATCGTTGCGAGGATGAGGCTTGTCTTGACGATGCGATTCGGTAGCGGGCGCGCGCAGGCCTCGCCATCGGCGCAGGCGCGCGGTGCGGATCGGTAAACCGACCAATAGCCGTACCCGAGGAACGCGAGCGTCGCCGCAATGAAGCACGGCTGGTAGGGGGCAAGCCGGGTGAAATTCCCGATCCATGCTCCGCTGACCCCGAGGCCAAACAGGGCGAGGGGCAAGATGCAACAAGACGACGCCGCGAGCGCTCCAAGCAGGCCGCCTGCCGCCATTAGACTTTGCCGCCGGTTGTCGGCAATGTGATCAGCCTGATTGATTACCATGGGCTAACCCATGCATCCTGTAGCGACTACAGGATCAAGGACAATTTCATGCCCGCCATCACGTCTTCGAGAGCCGAAAACCTCTCAATCGGCGAACTGTCCAAACACAGCGGCGTCAACATCGAGACCATCCGTTACTACGAACGGGTCGAGATGCTGGCCCCACCGCCGCGCACGGCTGGCGGCCGTCGCGTCTATGACACGACGGACCTTCGTACTCTTTTTTTCATTCGACGTTCGCGCGAGCTGGGTTTCTCGCTTGGTGAAATCCGCGCCCTTTTGCGCCTGGGCGGGCCTGGCAAGGCTTCGTGTCGCGAGGTACGCGAGATCGCAGCGCGCCACCTGGAAGACATTCGGGCCAAACTGAGCGACCTGAAGAAACTGGAACGCGTGCTGTCGAAGACGGTAGCGCGCTGTTCCGGCGGGACGGCGCCCGATTGCGCCGTATTGGATATCCTCGATATCCAACGCGCCAGCTAGTCGGCCGGTTCACCGTTGCAGCGTGTCTCAGTTCGGATGAGGAGCGGACGCCTCGGCGATCCGCCAAAGCACCCCGGAGGGATCGACGACGCCGGCCACCAAACCCCAATCCTCCATTTGTGGTGCTCGCGTTTTGACACCGTAGCGAGAGGCGAGGTCGAGGCGAACGATGTGATCCCACCAGAGCTTCACATCGGAGACGCGCATGTGCATCACGAAGTTATCGGCCCACTGCTGGACATAGTACGCCTGCAGAATGAAGGAGAACGCGCCGAGTTGCATCTCGACGAGTCGGTCGGTTAGGATCTTGGGCTCAAACCCAAGTTCGATATAGAATCGCTTGCTGACTTCAAAATCCTTGGCAGGTACCATTGGCCGCATTGCCATGACCGTGCGCGCCAAAGTCGTCGCGTTAGTCGACATGGTGCTTCTCTCCTTGTTTCTTCACAAAAGCCCTTCCGTGCCTTCTAAGCCCCAAGTTACACTCTAAATGGCATGATCAAGTCTTACCCCGTGTGTCGATGTCGCCTGTCGGCACTTTTCGGACCTCGCGCCACGTTGGCCCTACCCCGCCCTTGCCGCGCGGCGCAGCGATTGCGGCGGCTGGCCGAAGGCGCGGATGAAGGCGCGGCGCATCCGCTCCGGATCGCGAAAGCCGGTTACCTGCGCGACCCGCTCGATCGCCTCGCTGGAGGATTGCACGCGCTGTCGCGCCAGCCTTTGATGGCGTGGAGCCGGTCTCGGCGATGAAGGCACGGGCAAAATGCCGCGAGCTCATGCCGACCTGCTCGGCCATGTCTTCCACCGTCAGCGGCGCATCGAGATGCTCGCGCGCCCACGCCAATAGCGGACCAAACCGCCCGGCGGGCGCCTTCAATTCCAATAGCGATGAAAATTGCGACTGGCCGCCGCTGCGGCGGTGATAGAGCACGAGTTGCCGCGCGGTTTTTTGCGCGATCTCGTTGCCAAAATCCTCCGCCACCAGCGCCAGCGCCAGATCGATGCCGGCGCTGATCCCGGCCGAACTCCAGATATTGCCGTCGCGGACGAAAATCCGGTCGGCCTCCAGCTTTATCTTGGGATAGACGCTGACAAAATGCGGGGTGCGCTGCCAGTGCGTGGTCGCGCGGCGGCCATCGAGCACGCCCGCTTCGGCGAGGATATAGGCGCCCGAGCAGACACTGGCGACACGGATGCCACGCTTGACCACGGTTCGCACGAAGCCAAGCGTCTGTTCGCAGGTCGCCGCCGTCCGCACCCCCTCGCCTCCCGCCACGATCAAGGTTGTGATCGCGCCGGACGGCCTGAGACCGCGCGCGACCAACTCGACACCCGATGAACTGCGAACCGGACCCGGCGTTACCGCCAGCACCTTGATCGATGGCGGCTGGCCGGCAAAGCGGGCGGCGATTTCGAACACCGAAATCGGACCGGCTGCGTCCAGCAACTGGAAATCGGGAAATACGAGCACGCCGATCATGATTTTTGGCCCATGTCCTGAAACGAGGGAAATATGCCATTTCGGACAGGAGACGATCATGACAGGATGGCCGCGTCAAGTGTCGGGTCGACCTCTCCACGTTCGGTCGTCATGCCCGGACTTGATCCGGGCATCCATCCTTCTTCGAAAGAGTCTTGCCGGAAAGGATTTTGCGAAGTGGATGGATTGCCGGGAGCGCAGACAAGTTTACGTAGTCTGCGCAAGGCAGACTACTATGCCCGGCAATGACGAGTTGTTGTCGGTAATGACGAGTTGTTGGCTGATCACGAAAAACACGGAGGTTCATCATGTCCCAGCCACTTCAAATTGGCCTCGTACTCTTTCCGAGGGTGACCCAGCTCGACTTCACCGGGCCGCTGCAGGTGTTCTCCAGCGTGCCCGGCGCAGCCGTGCATCTGATCTGGAAGCGCATCGAGCCGGTCGCCAGCGATTCCGTGATGATGCTGACGCCGACCATAACCTTTGCGGACTGCCCGCAGCTCGACGTCATCTGCGTTCCCGGCGGCTTCGGCACCGATGACATGGTCAACGACGAGGAGATGCTGGACTTTTTGCGCCAGCAGGCCAAGGGCGCCAGGTACATCACTTCAGTCTGCACGGGGTCGCTGGTGCTGGGGGCTGCCGGATTGCTAAGGGGTTACCGCGCCACGACGCACTGGACGGCGATGGAGAACCTGGCGCCATTCGGCGCGACGCCGACCAGGACGCGCGTCTGCATCGACCGCAACCGCGTCACCGGCGGCGGCGTTACCGCCGGCATCGATTTCGCGCTGACGCTGGTATCGCTCCTGATCGACCGCCAGGCCGCGGAGATGGTTCAGCTCCGGCTCGAATACAATCCGGCGCCGCCGTTCAACGCAGGCTCGCCCGATACCGCGCCAAAGGAAGTGCTCGCGCTGATGAAGGCGCGGATCGCGGCCGGACAAGCGCGCCGCACCGAGGCGACCAACCGCGCCGCGGCGCGGCTCGCGGACCTGCATCCCTCGACGGCATGAAGGCCCTCGATTATCGGGCCGAACGGGCGAACAGCTCGAACGTGAGGTTCCTCAGCCATCGATGGCCGGCGTCGCGGTGGTAGCGTTCATGCCAGAATTGGGCGATTTCGATACGTGGCAGCGCGATCGGGGTTTCGAACGCAACGAGACCGAGCGGCCCGGCAAGGCGTTGCGCCAAATTGGTCGGCAGGGTTGCAACGCCGTCGGTTTCCGCCGCGACAATGGCGCCGGCAACAAAGCTCGGCACGCGCAACATGACATTGGCGGGCGCAATGGCGGAAGATAGCACGCGGTGCGCGGCAAGGTGCGCGGCGTGTCCGGTCTCCGATCCCGTCACCAGAATGTGGCGTTCGGCGAGAAAGCCGATGCGCGACCGGGATTTCGATGCGCGCGGGTGGCGTTTGCGAAGCACGCTGGAATAATCGTCGAAATACAGGCGCTGCCGCCGCAGATGGCGGGCGGCCTTCGGAAACGCGCCGAACGCCAGATCGGCCTCGCCGGTCTCGAGCCTGTACTCGAACTGCCGCGCATCCAGCGGCACCGCGCGCACGCTGATGCCAGGCGCGATCGCGGCAATGCGCGCGATCAGGGGCGGCAGAAACCTGATCATTCCGACATCGGTCAGAAGCAGGCTGAACGGACGATCCGAACTGGCCGGATCGAACTCGGTTGCCGCGGAACGCAAGCCGTCGACGGCAGCGAGAACAACGCGCAGCCGATCGGCGATGTCGAGGGCCTTGGCGGTCGGCTGCATGGCGTGGCCGTTGCGCACGAACAGCGGATCCGAAAACTGCACGCGCAGGTGCCGGAGCATCTTGCTGATGGCCGGCTGCGTCGTCTCCATCGCCTGGGCCGTTCGGGTAATGCTGCGCAGCGCAAGCAATGCATCGAGAACGCGCAGCTCGCGCAGGCTCAACTCCGAATATGCCTTTTGGTCCATATCCATCATTCCCGTTTTGGCATGGCGCAAATCTTGTTCGAGAGATACCTTTCGTCAATGATAACAGCCAATTCCGGACGATAGCGGAGGATCACCATGGCCAGGTTCATCGTCGAGCCGCATTTCCGGCTTCAGGAATGGGTTGCGCAGGGGAAGGGCTATTTTCGCGATCAGGGACTGGACTACGAATTCCGCGAATTGATCCGCTCGACCGAGGGCCAGCACCATAACAAGGGCGGCCGGGGCGCTTTCCAGAGTATCGAGCAGGGCCGCGAGGCCGA
>WNFO01003909.1_pt1 | contig 12786 bp, 10 predicted proteins | sample 5400251 | NCBI WGS metagenome assembly WNFO01 (sample SAMN13153354, study PRJNA577476) | soil metagenome | isolation source: 100 cm saprolite under Madrone tree | place: USA:California | collected 2016-06-14
TGGCCGAGCGAATGCCGGGAGAGAATTTCCTCGGCATCGAGCGTCTGCTCGGTCGCGTTCGCAGCGCCTGTCGCAAGGCCGCGCGGATCGACAACATGCGTGTGATTCGGGTGGAAACTTCCTACGCCGTCCGTTATTTGTTGCCCGAACAATCGGTGCAAGTTTTTCATCTCTTGTTCCCCGACCCGTGGCCAAAACGGCGTCATCAGCGGCGGCGAGTAATGACGTCGGAATTTCTTCGCTCCGTCCACCGCGCGCTTGCGCCGCAGGGAGTGTTGCGCATCGCGACCGATCAACTCGATTACTTTGAGCAAATGCAACGACTCGCGCGAGCCGATCCCCAATTTGCGATTGTCGATCCTTTGCTCGCGACGCCTGTCGGCGTTGACGATGTCGATCTTCCACTCACGAAATTTGAGAGAAAGTTTCAACAACACGCCGTGCCGATTCATCGGTTGGCGCTGCGAAAAGTTTCGCCCGTGATGTAGGCGCGCGCTTCCCAATCGTTGCGACCGAACTTCAGTTCAACCGCACCCGTTTCATCCTGGCGGAAAAGTTTGATGCCACGCGCGCGCACCTGCTCAGCCCATTCATCACTTACGCGTTCGTATTCCGGGAAGTCGCGCGAAGTGGCGATAATCAACCGTGGCTGCACCGCTTCGAGAAACGTGTCGGAACCAGAACCACCGGAATGATGTTGGCCTTTAACCAGGATGTCGCTGCGCAAATTCAAGCCCGAATCCAGCAGCGCGTGTTCGGTGGCAAAGCCGCTGTCCGACATGAATAAGACCTGCGTGGATGGCGCGACGAAAAGCTGGATGGCATACGCTTGATCGTCTGTCGTTGCCGCAGGAAATACCCGTGGCGGATAAAGAACCTGCGCGATGACCGCGCCCGACAGCCGGAAATTTTCGCCTGCGGCCAGACTGTCCGGCGTCATGCCACGTTCTTGGAATGCACGATGCAATTGCCGATGGACGATCGACCGGTCGGGCGCCGAATTGTCGATCAAGCGCATGAGAGAGAAATCCCTCAGCAAGGGCGCGGCGCCGCCGATATGCAGCGAATCGCCATGGGTCAGCAGCAAGCCCTCGAGCCGGTTTACGCCCGCCGCGTGCAGATAGTCTCGAACAACTCGTTCGTAATCCCGCTCACTCCCGCAATCGAACAGCCAATCCGCGCCCTGGGTCCGCAAATGAACGGCCGCGCCTGCGCCGACATCCAGCACAGTAATCCTGGCCTTCGCATCCTCGGACACACGGGGATGTTCGACATAATAATGTCCACCGGGGATCTGCGCGAAGAGGTGGACGAGTCCGAGAACGAGCCGGGCCAGACACCAATTGGCATTATTAAAAATGACAGAGACCCAGGGCAGCAACGGCGCCGAGAGAAGCGAGAGGAGCGCGATCGCCAGAATGAAGAAGGCGATCGGAACGACAAGCAAGTTCGCAAATAACGAAACGGGCGTGACGAGATAAAAATACCACAGGATGAGCGGCAACGAACCGATCCAGGCCGCAAGCGAAACAGACGCGCCTCGGCCTACCCACTCAAAGCAAACGTGCAGCAAACGGCGCGGACCATGCAGCAAAACTCGCGGCAGAAATGAATCGGGAGCACTCCAGCGCCGCAAAAATCCGAAGAGAGGATCGGCCAGCAAGATGATTGCGCCGACCACCGCGAAGGAGAGTTGAAAACCCGTGGAAAACAACTCATTTGTATCCCAACAGAGAATAATGAACGCCGCCGCCGCGAGGCTGTTGAGCGCGAAAACTTTTCGTTCAAAAAAGAAGCCGCCGAGCAGAATCGAACTCATCACTGCCGCGCGCACACTCGACACATGCAGTCCGGTCACCGCCGCATAAAAAAGGACCAGCGGAATGATCAGTCCAGTCGCCCATTTTCGGGGAAGCTGCGCAATGCTTGCCAAAATCCACAAAAGACTCGCCACGATTCCGACGTGCAGGCCGGCGACGGCAAAGAGATGAAGCGTGCCCGTTTGCTGGAATGGTTCTTCGATGTCTTCCGGGGTTTGATGTCGAAGACCGAGCGTGATCCCGCTGATAAAAGTTTGCACGTCCGGCGCATCGTCCAAACTTTGACAAAGCGCGCTTTGCATCCACGCGCGCGATTTCTGCGCTGCGCGCAAAATCGGATTTCCACCGCCATGTCGAACCAGCACGCCATCCTCCGGATAGCGAACAAACAAACGTCGACGAACGTCCCGGCGCGCGAGATAAGAGCTCATATCGAATTCCCCCGGGTTTCGAGGCGGCGCGATCGCCTCCGCGATTCCAAAAAGCTTCAGCTCATCGCCGAATTCCGGATTGCCGCGCCAGCGCACAAGCATTGTCGCGCGGGTCGATTCGTTTTTGCCTTCCAATTCAATCGCCTTGAGGCGCAACAAAAAAGTGGCAAAGCCGTTCGGCGCGATCTTCGGCTCACTCACCACAAATCCCGTCGCCGCAATTACGCGCGAACGTACTCCCAACCGCGTGGTGAACCGCAGTCCCGGCGTATCGGTAATTTGAAAACTGTGCAGAAGAAAAAACCCGGCACAAACGAGCGCATAGGTCGATGTTAAGTGCGGCCAACGTAGCGCAACCAACGCCGCGATCAGGACGATTGCTGCAGTTGAGGCGACGAACCCAGGGAGCGGAAGAAAATCCGCGCAAATAATTCCGATCGCCGCAAAGATCGACAAGCCGACGAATGGCTGGCGCGGGGCACTCAGCAATTTCATCGGCCAGTTCTTCTCTAATTACGCCACGAACGAGAGCGCTTCGCCTGTTTGCACAAACGCTATGTTAAGATCGAGAACTCGGCACCAACAACAACGGCCGCGTGCTGCGTTTGAGCACGCCTTCGGTTACGCTGCCGACAAGCAAATTGTACATTGCGCCATGACCGTGCGAACCCATCACGATGAAATCGGCGTTGACCGCGTCAGCTTGTTTCAAAATTTCATCGACAACCGCGCCGGTCGGTTCGTGCAAGGTCGCTTTTACGCCGGCTTGCTCGATTTCCTTTTGCCGTTCGGCCAGCTCCGCCTTGTGACTTTTCTCGGGAAGCGTTTGCGCGCCCGGATCGATCATCGGCATTGGCATCAACTCCGGCATCCCCGAAACTCCATAGCCCATCGGAGCCGCCGGCGTGGCCGGACTGATTTCCCTGACGTGAATGAGATGAATCTCCGCCGCGAACGCTTTTGCGACCTGCCGCGCAAGATCGACAATTCGCGTGCTCGCGGCAGAGCAATCAATCGGCACGAGAATGCTTTTCATAAGGCGATCCTTTAGAGCTTAGGCCGGTTCGAGCGTTACGCTCAACTGCAAATGAGATGCAGAAGCGGACGCATGCCGTATTTTTTGATCGTGCACGATCTTTTCAGCGAAGAGGAAGATGCCAATGCCGCCAGTACGAACAGCGCCGCACCGCTCGCCACGCGCATGCGCCCGCGCTCGCTCGAGGAATTCGTCGGCCAGGAACATATTCTCGGGCCGGGAAAACTTCTGCGACGAGCAATCGAAGCTGATCGCCTGCCGTCCGTGATTTTCTCCGGTCCGCCCGGCAGCGGCAAAACAACGCTCGCGCGCATTATCGCCAAGATTACGCATGCCAAGTTTATCCGGATCAGCGGCGTGGAAAGCAACGTCGCCGAAATGCGTCGCCTGATTGCGGGGGCGACGAATCGTCTCCGCACTTCCCGACAAAAAACGATCCTGTTTATCGACGAGATTCATCATTTCAACAAAGCGCAGCAGGACATTCTTCTGCCCGATGTGGAAACTGGAAATCTCCGACTGATCGGAGCGACGACCTACAATCCTTTCTTTTACGTGAACAGCGCGCTTGTCTCGCGTTCGCAAGTTTTTCAACTCGAGCCGCTGCGCGTCGAACAACTCGAAGAATTGATCGATCGCGCACTGACCGACAAAGAACGTGGACTTGGAAATTACACGGTTAAGATCGACAAGAAAGCCCGGCAGCATCTTGCCAAACTAAGCGACGGCGACGCGCGCAAATGCTTGAACGCTCTCGAGATCGGCGTGCTCACCTCTCCGCCCGATTCGCGCGGCGTTATCCATTTCACGCTCACCGTCGCCGAGGAAAGCATCCAGCAAAAAGCGGTCGTTTATGATCGCGCGGGTGACGCGCATTACGACACCATCAGCGCGTTCATCAAGAGCATGCGCGCTTCCGATGAAAAAAGCGCCATGTATTGGCTGGCGAAAATGCTCCACGCCGGCGAAGATTTTCGTTTCATCGCGCGACGCATTGTCATCTTTGCGAGCGAGGACGTTGGCCTGGCCGATCCGGAAGCGTTGCTGCTGGCGATGGCAACGCAGCAAGCCGTCGAATTCGTCGGTATGCCCGAGGCGCGCATTCCTCTCGCTCACGCTGTGGCTTACATGTGCCGGGCCAAGAAAAGCCGCGAAGCTTACGACGCACTCAACGCCGCGACCGAAAAGATCGAAATGGAACAAACCAAACGCGTCCCGGAACATTTGAAAAACAAACATTTCCCTGTAAATCCGGAGAGATAACTGTCCCTCCCTTTCGCGATTCCGTTGCGAAATGAATCGCGGTGGGTTCAAGCGCGACATCATGGCTCCCTCTCGCTCGAGGAAATAGCAACGACCTAGAGCGATCGCCGCGCGCGAATGGTCCTGCGTTGTGTAAGAGCAACAAAAAAGGGGCGGACCTTGCGGTCCACCCCTTCCTATTTGCGAGCAGCTTCTCCTTAGCTTTTGCTCTGCGAAACCACTTCGTTGAGTTTGAAAATCGGTAGGAACATGGCGATGACGATTCCGCCCACGATGAGGCCGAGAAATACGATAAGCATCGGCTCGATCAATGAAGTAAGCGCATCGAGCATGGCTTCGATCTCTTCGTCCCAGAAATCGGCCATTTTTTCCAACATCGTGTCGATCTTACCGGTAGCCTCCCCGGCAGAGACCATTCGGAGCAACATCGGCGGAAAGATCTTGCTCTTCGAAAGAGCCATGGAAAGATTATCTCCTTTTTCGACATCTACGCTCACCGACTTGAGGCTTGTCTCGATCACATGATTGCCCGATGTCCCGCCGACGATGTCGAGCACCTCAAGAATCGGCACGCCGCTGCGGATGAGCTGCGCGAAAGTGCGCGCAAATCTCGACATGCAAATCTTGTGCACAAGCGGTCCGAAGACGGGGAGCTTAAGCTTCCAACGATCGCTCAACTCCTTGCCCCGCTTGGAGCGCAAGAAGGTGCGGACGCCAAAAATAGTTCCACCGATCCCCAGGATGAGAAAGTACCATCGCGCGCGAATGAAATCGCTCACGTCAAGGAGGAATTGAGTTGGAGCCGGTAACTTCGCGCCGAAATCCTTGAAGATTTCACCGAAAATCGGAACCACGCGAACAAGCAAGAAGGTCGTGATGGCAAAGGCGATGCAGATCACGATGACCGGATAAGTCATCGCCGACTTCACTTTTTTCCGCAGGCGCGCGCTCGCCTCGAGGAAGCCCGCGAGCCGATCGAGGATGTTAGCGAGCAGACCGCCGTGCTCACCCGCTTTAACCATGCTCACAAAGAGCCGGTTGAAGACACGCGGATGTTTGGCAATGGATTCATGGAAAGTTTCGCCGCCTTGCACGTGCGAAGTCACATCGCTGATGACGTGCCGAAGGTTGCGCTGGCGTTTCGGATCGCATTGCTCGTAAAGAGCGGTCAAAGCTTCCACGAGTGTGATGCCGGCGTCGACCATCGTCGAAAGCTGGCGCGTGAACAAAACCAAGTCGGTCTCCTTAACTGACCAAACGCGCTTGCGCGAACGGGTGGATGCAGCTTTTCGCTGGAGGGAGAGCACCATGAGCCCGCGGCTCATGAGACTTGTTACGGCATTGTCTTCATTCAGGGCGTCTTGAATGCCCGAAACGATCCGGCCAGAGGCGTCTCGAGCCTGATAGGAGAAGGTGATCATATCTCTAGCAGTTTTATTGCATATAGCAGCTACAATGCCATAGCCCCGTCCTCACGACATTCAACGCCCCCTTGTTTCTGTCACTCGCATCAGCGAGCTTCCCCGTCATGGCGATTGCCTGCGAACTCGTTCAGGTCGCCCCATCCCTCTTGATCTGGCAAACTTACGATCCCGCGCTTAAGGCCGACCTCTTTTCGACCGCCATCACTACTCGCAACGGAAGTTTTCTTGTCGATCCAATCCCGCTGGCCCATGCTGCACTCGCTCAACTGTTCAACGCCGGCTCGGTCAGCGGAGTCATCGTGACCAATAGCAATCATTTGCGCGCCTCTGCTGACTTTGCGGACCGGTTCTCCGTCCCAATCTTCGCGCATGCCGAGACATTTCCGGGCCAGGCGTTCTCCGGCACGAAAGTCGGTGACGGCGGCAAAATTTGTGACGAGCTCACTGTCATTGGAATCGAGGGCGCGGCGGCCGGCGAGATTGTTCTTCATTCCGCGACAAACGGCGGAACGCTCATCACCGGCGACGCGCTGATCAACTTTGAGCCGTACGGTTTCACTTTTCTTCCTCACAAGTACTGCTCGAACGAAAAGGAAATGCGGCGCTCATTGCGAAAACTTCTCACCCGCAAAGCTGAGCGGATGCTTTTCGCGCATGGCTCGCCGATCCTGTTCCGAGCGGGAGAGCGCTTGCAACAATTGCTGGATGCCGATCTTTGAACTGGCTTGAAGGTGGAACCTCGACAAGTTGAAACGGCCGGCGGGCCAAGCGGAGCGCTCGGTCGTTTTCTGCGGTTAATTCGTTTTTCGCACACGATCTTCGCGTTGCCATTTGCGCTGGGCGCACTCGCCGTCGCCGCGGATGGCCGGCTCTCGCTGCGAGTATTGCTCCTCGTTCTCGCGTGCATGGTTTGCGCGCGCACCGCCGCGATGCTCTTCAATCGGCTGGTCGATTGGTCACTTGATCAACGCAATCCCCGTACCGCCTCGCGTCACTTTCTGATTTCAAAAAAGGCCGCAGCGATTTTGCTGACACTGAGCGTCGCAGGTTTTATCCTTGCGGCCGCGTTCATCAATCGCCTGACTCTCGTTCTCTCGCCGGTTGCCCTCGCCATCATTTTTTTCTACTCGCTCACAAAACGCTTCACCGCCGCGACCCATTTTTTTCTTGGCCTCGCGCTGGCCCTCGCGCCGATCGGGGCGTGGATTGCCCAAACTGGCCATGTCGATCTTGCACCGGTCATTCTGGCCGCGGGAGTGATCTGTTGGGTCGCCGGTTTCGATCTGATCTATGCGACGCAAGATTACGATTTTGATCGCCGTGAAGGCATCCGATCGCTCGTGGTAAAACTCGGAATCGCGCGTGCTCTTCGCCTCGCGCAGTTGCTGCACATCGCGACGCTGGTCGCCCTGATCGCTTTCGGTTTTGTCGCGAAGCTCGGGCTAATTTATTTCTGCGCGATGTCACTCGTGGCCGTGACGCTCGTTTATGAACATCGGAGCGCGCGCCATCTTGACCTCGCCGGAATCAATCGCGCTTTTTTTCAGAGCAACGCGTTTGTCAGCGCGATTTTTCTGATTGCGGTTTGCCTCGATCGCCTTCTTTAAACGAACGCTACATCGCGTTCAGTTGGGCGACGCGTTGTGCGTGTCGCCCGCCTTCGAAAGCGGTTTCGAGCCAGACGCGCACGATTTTAAGCGCGAGTTCTTCGGAAATCATTCGTTGCCCAATCGAAAGCACATTGGCGTCGTTGTGCTGGCGGGAAAGCCGCGCGGTTTCTTCATTCCAGCAGAGCGCGCAACGCACGCCGCGCACTTTGTTCGCCGCCATCGCCTCGCCATTGCCTGAGCCGCCAAACACAATACCGCGTTCGCACTCACCGCGCGAGACCGCCTCCGCGGCTGGCCGGATGAAAAGCGGATAATCAACCGGGTCTTCGCTGAAGGTCCCAAAATCTTTCACTTCGTGCCCGATCGCGCCGAGCAATTCTTTCACCTTTTCCTTGTAGCGAAAACCGGCGTGGTCGCTGCCGAGTGCAATTTTCATTGAGACGTTGTTACCTGAAAATAATGCCGAATGTCGAGAAGGAGGGCGATTGACCTCAATTGCCCGCCCCCAATTATAACTCACGCGGCGGGCGGTTCAGTGAACCGCCCCTACCTAGCCGCCGTGCAACTTCGCAAGTTCCCGCCAGATTTCCCGCTCCCGCTCCGTTAATTTCTTCGGCACGTTGATCTGAACATCGACGTAAAGATCGCCGCGCTTTCCCGAAACTCCGGGCAGCCCGCGCTCACGCAGACGAAATCGCTGTCCGCCCTGCGTTCCCGCCGGCACTTTCAGTCGCACGCTGCCTTCCAGAGTCGGCACTTCTATTTCGGCCCCAAGCGCCGCTTGCCACGGCGCGATCTTCAGTTCGTGGATCAAATCGCTTCCTTCGACGGAAAAATCAGGATGTCGGGCCAGACGCACACGCAAAAACAGATCGCCGCTTTTCCCGCCGCGCGCTCCGGCTTCGCCCTGGCCGGCCAGCCGGATGCGCTGACCTTCGTGAACGCCGCGCGGAATCTTGACTTGGTAACTTTCTACTTTGTTTGAACCGGCACGGCGCAGCGAAACCGTACGCGTCGATCCATGCAGCGCTTCTTCGAGTGTGACCATAATGTCCGCTTCGACATCGCTTCCGCGTTCTGCCGTCGCTTGACGCCCACCGAATCCGCTAAAAGCGGACCGGCCACGTCCGCCACCGAAAAATGCCTCGAAGAAATCGCTGAACCCGGTTCCGCCAAACTCGAACTGAATCCCGCCGTCGTCGCCGGAGCGATAGAATCCTCCTCCCGGCTGTTGCCCTCCCCATCCGGGCGGCGGTTGAAATCCCCCGGGTTGGTTCCAACCCGCGCCGAGTTGATCGTACTTCTTGCGTTTCTCCGGATCGCCCAGCACCTCGTATGCTTCGTTGATCTGCTTGAACTTTTCCTCGGCGGCCTTCTTATCCTTCGCCACATCGGGATGATGTTTTCGCGCCAGTTTGCGAAAGGCGGCGCGAATTTCATTGTCGCTCGCCGTCTTCGGGACGCCCAGCGTCTCATAATAATCTCGAAACTTCACCGCCATCACTCGAATCTCTTCGCATGCATCGCGCTACGCAACTCGCACGCGGGAGGGCGGCCCGGACAAGGTTGGTAGGGGGATGCCCCGCGGAGCCGTGGAACTTGGAATTCGATTCTTCGGCTCGACAGAGTCTCGCCCTACCATTCGTGACTTGCCGTCGCACGATTTGTCGAAGAAAATTGGCTGGTGCATGAGATCGGAAAATTTTTGGTTATTCTCGGTGCAGTTATCGTTCTCCTCGGCCTCGTGCTTTGGAGTGGATTTGCCCCGAAATGGCTGGGGCATTTGCCTGGCGACATCCGGATCGAGCGCGAGCACTCCGCCTTTTATTTTCCCATCGTCACCTGCATCATCATCAGCATTTTGCTCAGCTTGATCTTGTCGATCTTTCGTCGGTGATCATTTTGCGGAATGTCCGCCGCATCGCGCACTCAGACTCGTCTGGATGAACATGTCGCTCATCTCTTGCAGTGCCGGCGCTGTCCACGCATGCAATCAACGCCCGTTTCCGGCGGCGCAGTCATGAGCGACGTGATGCTGATCGGCCAGGCGCCTGGGCCGCGCGAACCGGTTTTGCAAAAACCATTTGCCCACACGGCTGGCAAAACACTTTTTCGCTGGCTCGAAGAATCCTGCGGGATCAATGAGCTGACCGTTAGATCGACAATTTATTTCGCCGCCGTTTGTCGATGTTTTCCCGGAAAATCTCCAGGCGGAACCGATCGCGTCCCGAGCTCGATCGAGGTTGGCAATTGCTCATGGTGGATGAGCGATGAATTCGAAATCTTAAGACCGCGTCTCGTTATCCCCGTTGGCAAACTCGCGATCGCCCAGTTTGTTCCGTTTGAAAAACTGGGCGATGTCGTTGGAAAGAAATTTGCGCTGCATTTGGATGGACATCGTTTCGACCTCATTCCACTCCCGCATCCCTCTGGCGCATCGCCCTGGCACAAAATTCCACCAGGAAAACAGCTACTCGAGAAAGCCATGCGGAAAATCGCGCGCCATCCGGCGATTCACGCACTGTCGCGATAAATTGCAGGGCGTTTGACTCGTTCGCTCTCGCTCTCTCGCCCTAGCGGACCGCCCGTCCATGTCGCTCGCGTCCCTGCGGTTCCATTCTGTGAAACGCCGAGTTGCGGCGGCTGACACAGCCGCCGTACACTTTGGGATGTCTGCGCGATTACGCGTCACGGTCTGGAACGAGAACGTCCACGAGAGAAGAAATCCGATTGTCGCGAAAATTTATCCAAAAGGCATGCACAGTTGCATCGCCGACGCGCTCATGATTGACAATAATGTTGAAGTCCGGACGGCAACTTTGCACGATCCCGAACACGGCCTAACCGAAAAAGTTCTCGAACAAACCGACGTGCTCACGTGGTGGGGACACGTTGCGCACGGTGAGGTTGCCGATGCGATTGTCGATCGCGTGATCAAACGCATCTGGCAGGGTATGGGTTTCATTGCGCTGCATTCGTCGCATTACTCGAAAATTTTCAAGCGCCTCATGGGCACCAGTTGCTCGCTCACCTGGCGTGAAGCCGGAGAGAAAGAACGCGTTTGGGTTTGCAATCCCGCGCATCCCATCGCACGCGGCATCAATCGTTATTTCGAAATCGAAAACAGCGAGATGTACGGCGAACCATTCGCCATTCCGGCGCCGGATGAAATTGTTTTCATCTCGTGGTTTGAAGGGGGCGATGTTTTTCGCTCCGGTTGCACTTGGAAACGCGGTAACGGCAAAATTTTCTATTTCGCCCCCGGACATGAAATGTATCCGATCTTTTTCAATCCAAACGTGCAGCTGGTCTTGAGAAACGCGGTGCGCTGGGCCGCACCCGACGCAGCTCGTTGGATTGACAGTTGCCCGCAAATTCCCATCTCCGAAGCATGCGAACCGCTTGAGCAAAAAGGCCCGCGGATGCATAAAGAAGGCGAAGAAGGCTACAGATGAGACGCCAGAAAACGTCCGACATGCAACGTTCAATAACGCGATGCTCACTTGAGTTTTCTGCATTGGATGTTGGGCGTTGAAAGTTGAACGTTTTCAAGATGACTTCGACCGGCGTTCAAACTCGTGCTGACATTGCCGAATCCGATAAATGGGACCTGCGACGTCTCTTCGTCGATGTAAGCAAGTGGCAGGAAGATTTTGCCTGGGTGCAGCAGACTTATCCGCGGCTACGAGATTGGAAAGGTAGAGTCGGCGAAATAGCGAAGAGTCTCGCTAACTGCCTTGAATTCGAAAAAGCGCTCGAATTGAAAATCGAGCGTCTCTATCACTTCGCGTCTCTTCAACTGGCAGAAGACAGCGCGAACAACGAGTATCTCGCCCGAATTGGTCAGGTCCAGAATTTACTGACGAAGGTCGGCGAAGCAGCGGCGTTCGTTGTTCCCGAAATTCAAGCGATCGATGATCAAAAGCTCGCAAAGTTCATGGTCGATCCGGCGCTGGCTGATTGGCGGATCAGGCTGCACAAGATTCGCCGGATGAAGCCGCACGTGCTCTCCGAGCCGGAGGAGCGGATTCTTGCGCTCGGCAGCGTCGCGCTCAGCGGCTACGACGACACGTTTTCGCAATTGACCGACGTGGACATGAAGTTCGGTGTTTTGACCGACGAGACCGGTCGCCAGAAACCGCTCACGCAAAGTTCGTTCGGCTCGTTTCTGGTGAAACGCGATCACGAGCTGCGCAAACGCGCGTTTCATCAATTCTACGAGGAATTTCAGGATCATCGGTACACGCTCGCCACCTCGTTGGCCTATTCAGTGAAGGCCGACGTTTTTCGCGCACGCACTCGAAATTACTCATCCACACTCGAATCCGCGCTGTTTCCCGACGACGTCCCGGTAGAAGTTTACGATGGATTGATCGCCTCGGTGCGCGCGAACCTGAAGCCGCTCTTTCGATATTTCGATCTGCGGCGGCGCGTTCTCGGTTTGAGCGAGCTGCACCACTACGACACCTACGTACCACTGGTCGCCGAAATTGAAACGCACATCAGTTTTGATGAAGCGGTTGAGAAAGTGATCGCGGCGTTGCAACCGCTCGGAAAAGAATATGTCGATGTTCTAAGCGAAGGTTTGCGCGGGCGCTGGTGCGATCGTTACGAAACGAAAGGCAAACGCAGCGGCGCATTTTCATCCGGAAGCTACGGCGCACCGCCTTATATCTTGATGAATTACAAGGAGGACGTCTTTGCCGATGTTTACACCCTCGCGCACGAAGCTGGGCACTCGATGCACACCTGGTTTTCTCAAAAGTCGCAGAGCTTTCAGGATTACGAGTACCCGATTTTCCTGGCCGAGGTTGCATCGACCTTCAACGAAGAGCTGCTCACGCATCATCTGCTCGAACAAACGAGCGATCCAAAGATGCGCGCTTACATCATTAATCGACAGATCGACGACATTCGCGGCACGGTTTTTCGGCAAACGATGTTCGCTGAGTTCGAAAAAATCATTCATGCGATCGAGGAAAATGGCGATGCGCTCACGCTCGAGGTTTTCAAATCAGAATATCACAAATTGCTGGAGGCGTATTTCGGACAGAATTTTGTTCTCGATCCGCAATTGGATTTGGAATGCTTGCGCATCCCCCACTTCTACAGCTCGTTCTACGTCTATAAATACGCCACGGGAATTTCGGCGGCGGTGGCGCTGGCGGAGCGCGTGCTTTCCGGTAAACCGGGCAGCGTCGA
>WNFO01006262.1_pt1 | contig 12786 bp, 11 predicted proteins | sample 5400251 | NCBI WGS metagenome assembly WNFO01 (sample SAMN13153354, study PRJNA577476) | soil metagenome | isolation source: 100 cm saprolite under Madrone tree | place: USA:California | collected 2016-06-14
GCGCAGCGGCAAGGACCGGAACTAACAACGATCGACGTGCCGATGGTCCCGATTGGGCCAACACGCTGCGCCAAGCACAGCAGCCGTTGAGGGCCGTTCGACTCGGCCCCGCGGTGCGAGATCAGTCGTTGTCCGCCGAGGGGAAGGTACGGGATCCAGTGTTCAAGGGGTTGCGGGAGGACTATGATGGGTACGCATCCCGATAAGGATGCCTTTGACCGTTGGTTGGAATGGGCCGAGAAGCCGGTCAACAGCAAGCTAACGATCCCGGCCGAGCTGCACGACGCGGTGATGGCGCTTTCGCCGGATGACGGCGGGATCGCGCCAAGGTCAATGAGGCGGCGCGCCGAGCAGGTCTTCGCTATCGGACGTCGGAATAGCAACGCAAAAAAGCAGCCCCGGCGCTGCAGTACGCCGGGGCTCCCTTTTCGGACCGCCTGAGTGATCTCGCGCCTATGCCCGCGGGAGCCACGGACGCATGGTTGACCCCCTATCATGTCACGCGATCGAAGCTCTTCGTCCGCGAGCGCTTCGGGAAAGCGCGCTTGATGCACATCGATACGCGGGAGATCGAGGCAAACATTGAGCACACGCGATTTCCGGTACCCGAGCACGAACAGCATTCCAGTACAGCAGATTGTCCCGGCCTGCTTCGTGCCGCAGATCTGATCGGGCAGCTGGCCGACATCAATTATCTGCGCAAGGCCTCGGCGCTATTTGCGGAATTTCGTGAAACCGGCCTGAGCGAGAAGCTCGGATATGACGGTCCTGATGATCTACGGGCAGCTTACCCGGCTTTCTTTTGGAAAGCCGTCTGTCCCTATATCGGCGATGCACTCCGGTATCTGCGCGTCACGCAGGAAGATAAGCAGTGGATCGCCAATCTCTACGCGCACGTTTTCTCGGAAGAGCACCGCGGCGCACTTGGGGCCTAGCGAGCCGAGGTTTCACAGATCGCGAGCTAGAGCTGGTCCCTTCCGGCAACTCCTTCCGGCCGCGTTGACGCGTCCGCTTTGCCGCCAAACTCAGACATTGCTCGACGCAGCCGGCACTTCGCATTTGTGCCCAAAACCGGCGTAAGCCCGGCCGCGGCAGGCATCGGGTGGGTGTTGGCGCAGCGGGTCAATTATCGTGCAAGATGGCGCGCGAAGGGACGTGCATGCCATGGTGCAAGAGCAGCCAGGCCGGGTCGGACGCAGGTTGTCGGTGATAGTGGTCCACCCGAGCGAAATGGCCCAGTGGTAGATGTCTTATGCGGCGACCCGTTTGCGCGGATTGATCACGCCGAGATCCTCAAGCTCTCGCTCGGCTTCCGCCTTTGCCGCTTTCAGGATTTCAACCGCATCGCTGATATTCTGCTCGGAATGATTGGCCATCACCTGCATTCGAATGCGGGCTGCGCCCTTCGGCACGGCCGGGAATTCGACCAGATTGGCTACCAATCCAAATTCCGGGAGGCGTCGTGAGACGAGGCGCGCCAGGCCTTCCGATCCCATCTTGACACAAACGATCGCGGAAGGATCGCCGTAATATTCGAGACCGGCGTCGCTCAGTCCCCGGCGAAGCGACTTGATATTGGCCAGCAGCTCGAGCCGCAGCACGCGTCCCTCGAGCGAATCGACCATATCGAAAGCCTTGAGGATGGTTGCCGCCTGTACTGGCGACAACGCATTGGAGAAAGTCGCCGGCGCGCTGTAGAAGCGCAAATATTCCTGCACGGCTCGGCTTTTGCAGGCGACAAATCCGCCGTTCGAGGCAAAGGTCTTCGAAAAGCTGCCCATCACGACATCGATCTTGCCAAGCATGTTTTGCATGCCGATGTGGCCGCGACCATCCCTGCCCAGACAACCCAGGTCATGTGCGACGTCCACGACGAGCGTGGCATTGTACTCACGACAGAGCGACTGCAGGGCCAGCAGATCGGGAGTGTCCGAGTCCATAGAGAACAATCCCTCGGTGATCACCAGAATGCCGTTCTCGTTATCTTTGGCCCTGATCTTGGCGAGAACGTTGCGGCAGTACTCGTTGTCGAGGTGCCGAAACATGTGGACGTTGCTGGTCGCCGCATTTGCCCCCTCTTGAAGACAGGAGTGCGCGAGCATGTCCATGACAACGTGGTCGGCCGATCGGACCAGTCCCTTGACTACCCCGAAACCCGCGCCCCATCCCGTCGGGTACAATACAACGTGATCCATTTCGAGGAACTCGCCGATCTTCCGCTCGAGCGCGACCGAGTGCGAGGTGTTGCCAACCAGCGCGGCCGAGCCTGCGCTGTGGACGCCGCAGCGTTCGATCGTCTCAATGGCAGTCGCCTTGATTTCCGGATGCGATGACAGGCTGAGATAGTCCTGCGAAGCGAAATTGACGCCGCGCATCCTGTTGCCGCTGTCATCCTGTGCGGCGCAAATCGTCTTGGGGCCGTCTTCGGTGGCGCGGGAAAACGGCCACAGGCCGTTTTGCCGGCGCAGATCCTGCCACTGGAAGAAGCCCCGGGTGCGGTCCAGCAGGTCAAACCCGCCAGGAACGCGAAAATCTCTCATACTGCCGGTGAGCGCGCCAGGCGGTACCTGCGCGTAGGTATTGTTTGACATCATCGTTCCCTGCTCGGCTTTTCGACGTGCTGTCTGCCGATTTTCGCCGACGGTCGCGTAGTGCAATTAATTTTGAGTGTGACTCTGTCTCGCGCCGTCGCCGTTCATCGGTGTTCCTTCCGATGGCGTGAATCTTTGGTTCCTGGCTGAAGTGAATCACGGCCGCCAGGGGACGTGGTGTCGCAGAAACCCGCGATTAACCAGACATTAGCCATGACAGCCATATTCTGGATGCTGCGTGCATTGGCCCTCGGCGCGACGTTGGCTTGGTTCACTCCGCTACGTTGGCGCTTTGTCGGCAGAGGTATGCATGGGCGGTTTGGAACGGCGGCGGGACCCTCATGATCAGGTCAAATGCATTTGTCTTCGCGGGCCGTCGCGTTGAGCGCGACATTCGGAACAGGTATCGCTTCGGCCGCAGACTTGCCGGCGAGGCCTTACACGAAGGCTGCTCCGCTTCAACCCGCGCCGATCACCTGGAGCGGGTGCTATCTCGGCGCCAATATCGGCGCCGGCTGGGATCGCTTCCACGCTGGCGAAGCAGGCTTTGCCGGGGTGCCGACCCCCTTCGTCGACTACGGCAGCAACACCGGGACCAGCTTGATCGGTGGTGGTCAGGTCGGTTGTGATTATCAATTCGCGCCGAACTGGGTGATCGGTACTCAGGGCAAGGCGGAGTTCGGAAATATCAATTCGTCCAACCTGGTCGCAGCCTTTCCGGGCGTTACTGCGGTATTCAAGCTGAAGAATACGGAAACGCTCACGGGGCGTCTCGGCTATACTCTTGCACCGACGGTTCTTGCCTATGTAAAGGGCGGCGCCGCCTGGTCGAACGCATACGCGACCGCATCAACGGCGTTCGGATTGGGAGAGACCGCGAATTTCAGCATGACCGGATACACGGTGGGCGGCGGCGTGGAGTGGATATTCGCGCCCGGCTGGTCGGTGTTCGGCGAATATAACTACCTGGATTTCGGGACCAAGAACGTCAACTTCCCCTCCACCGGTCCTGGTGCCGGGCTTCGGTCCCGCCGGTACGCTTGCCGATACCAATGCCGTCAAGCTTACGGCGCAGGAAGTAATCTTCGGCGTGAATTACAAGTTCAACTGGGGCAGCCCGATCATCGCGAAGTATTAGCGGGAAATAACCGTACCGCCAGCGCGGCCTCAGCCGGCTTATGCAGTCGCGGAGTTCGGTTGACCGACCGCGGGCAGAAACGCCCGCATCTTTGCCAAAAGTCGCTGCAAATCCACGGGCTTTGTGTCGAAATCCGAGCAGCCGACCTCGACACTTTTGGCACGGTCGCTGGCAAGCGCGTGGGCTGTCAAAGCGATAATCGGGATGGCTGCAGTCGCCGGATTGGCCTTGATCAGCTGAGTCGCTTCCCAGCCGTCCATTTCGCCCAAGGCGACATCCATCAAGATCAAATGCGGGTTCTCGCTCGCGGCCATCGCGACGCCGGCGGCGCCGTCATGCGCACAGCAGACGTAGAAGCCGTGCCGCTGCAGGCGCCGGGTAAGCATGTCCCGGTTCATTTCGTTGTCTTCAACCAGCAGGATCTTATGCATGGAGCATCTCTGCGGCAGGCTGAAGCGCAAGGTCGGGAGCAGCCGGGACCAGCGTCGCGACGACATGCAAGTCTGCTTTCCGCCGCCCGGCGGTCAAGGGCATGCGGATGGTGAAGCTACTTCCCTTGCCGAGTTCGCTCTCGACGGAAACCTCACCGCCCATCAGTTTGCAGAGCTTCTGGCTCAGCGCCAAACCAAGTCCGGTGCCGCCATATTTGCTTGTGCTGGAATCATCGGCAACGGTGAACTTTTCAAAGAGATGGGTGATCTGATCCGGAGCGATCCCGATGCCGGTGTCTATCACGTCGACCACGAGGTGATCGTCATCATCGTTGGTAATGCGCCTGGCAACCAACTCCACCTTCCCGTGCTGTGTGAACTTGGCCGCGTTATCGAGCAGTTGGCCGACCAAGTTCCGGAATTTACCGGCGTCGCAGAGTGCTGTTCCGAGGTACGGCGAGACGGTGCACCGGAATTCGTTTCCGTTGCGCACGGCAGCAGGCCTCGCGCCATCAGCTATTTCCAGCAACAATCCGGCGAGATCGGTCTCTGCCAGATCGAGCTCCATCTTCCCGGCTTCGATCTTCGACAGGTCGAGAACCTCGTTGACAAGCTTCAGCAGATGTTGACCGGCTGTGTGAATCTTGGTCAGGTCCGAGACGCTGGCGTCATCGCCTTCCGTCTCGGCATCTTCAAGCAGAATCTGGCTGTAGCCGATGACGGCGTTGAGCGGCGTACGCAGTTCGTGGCTCATCTTGGCCAGGAAGTCGGCCTTTGCAGCACTCGCGCGATCGGCCTCCTCGGTCGCCGCACGGAGCGCAATAGCGGTTGCCATGTGCTCGCGCATCTCGCTTTCCAACTCGCCCTGCGAGGCCTGAATCTTCGCGTAATAAAGCGCCATCATCGCGACATAGATTGCTGCAGCCGTCGTCGAGACAAGTCCTAGCCCCTGCATTGCAGCGACCGGCAGCTTGTTGTTGATTTCGAAACCAAAGAAATAGAAGAAGCCGAATATCCCGACGTTCACGGTGAACATCGTCATAACGATCAGGCGCAGCGAGCTCGACGAACCCAGATAGAAGAATGCGAGCAACGGTATCACCAGCACCCACGCCAGCGTGGGCGAGGTTACTCCGCCGTAGAAGTAGCAGCTCCAGAAAATGCAGAAGATCAGGTTTTCGATCGAGACAAGCGCCAGCGGATTGTAAGGGACGCCGGCTCGCAACAGGAACGGGAACACCCAGAAGGCGGTAATGGAAGCTGCCAGCACCGCGACGTCGTATCCCGGCGACGGATCAAGCACAAAGATCGAGATCGGAACCACGTTTCCGATGAATGGCCCGAGAATGTGACTTACCAAAAAGACGTGTGCGCGGTTTCTGGTATCGCGATCCGCTGCGATGTCCCTAGGAATGAAATAGTTAACCAAGCGATCAAGGCCAGCGATCGCTTTCACGAGCACGCTTTTCATAAAATTTGCGCCGCCTTCCGCAAGTTGCTTCCACCATTTGCGCTGCGACAGCAGCGATACAAGCGGGCCAAAAGAGCTGAGCTGCCCGCAGCTAACATTTTCAGGCTCTGCTTAAAAGAGCGTTAATCGGAGCATACAGCCCGCTATACCGAATTTTAAAGGCGGCCACGCTAGGTTGCGGCAGGACAGAAGTCTAACAGGGGCGCAGAACAATGCTGATCTGGAGTCGGCTTGTCAGGTTCATCGACTGGTTCATTCCGGCCGCAGCGAAACTCGAGCGCTCGGAGCGCGGACTTGCGCAGAACTTTGTATTCACGCATCTGTTCGGGCCTCTGCTCTCGCAGTCGATCAGCCTCTTTCTGTACCTCAGTGATCCGCATCCGGACGCGGCCTGCTGGACGGTGATCGTCTGCATCTGGCTATTCTGGACGCTACCATTCGTCTACAGGAAGACCGGAGACCTGCAGCTTTCGGCATTGATCTCCGTCGAATTGCTCGCCTTCACCTCGCTGTTCGGGTCCTATTTCTACGGTGGCGTCAGTTCACCGTTCCTTCCCTGGCTGATCATCAGCCTGCTGCTGGGCTTCTTCTATCTGTCCGAGCGGCCCGTCGTGGTCGTCGCCCTCTTCACCTTCAGTATTGTCGGCTTTGTTCTGGCGTATTTGTTGTGGGGCTTTCCCGACCTGCTGTCGCACGAGCAATTGTCGATGGTCGGCTGGATCTCGATCCTCTCGGCCACCATCTACATGTCGTGGATGGCGACCTACTATGCGAACATGATCGCCATGCGATCGGATCTTGAACGCGAGGCCGAACGACATCGCGAGACTGCGGTTCGGCTGCAAGAGGCAAAGGACCTGGCCGACAGGGCCAATCGTGCCAAGTCCATCTTCCTCGCGAAAATGAGTCATGAACTGCGAACGCCACTCAATGCGGTGATCGGGTTCAGTGAAATCCTGCTCGACGACGTCGAGCTCGACGGCAAGAACCAGCACAAGAGGGCGGATCTCGAACGGATCAACTCGGCCGGTAAGCATCTGCTCTCTCTAGTTACCGACGTTCTCGACCTCTCGAAGATCGAGTCGAACCATATCGAGCTGAAGATCCAGGAGTTCGACCTTAGCGAGATGGTGCGTGAGGTCGTCGCCACCGTGCAGCCGATGGTGGCCGAGAAGAAGAACAAGCTCATCGTCAAATGTCCGGGAAACCTCGGCGTCGTCTCGACCGACCAGACCAAGCTGCGGCAGGCGGCGCTCAATCTGCTGAGCAACGCGGCAAAATTCACCGAAGCCGGTACCATCACGCTGAGCGTACAGAGGCGGAAGCGCCAGGCCGGCGACTGGATCGAGATCCAAGTGCAGGACACCGGCATCGGTATCGCCGCGTCGGACATCGGGCGATTATTCCAGAATTTTGGTCAGGCCAACCAATCGACCTCGAGCAAATATGGTGGCACCGGACTAGGGCTGGTATTGAGCCAGAAGCTATGTGCACTCATGGGCGGCGGAATTTCCGTGAATAGCGAGCTCGGGCAGGGATCGTGTTTCACGATCCGCGTGCTCACCTGGATGAAGGAACAGCCGACCGCCAATGACATCTCTTCCGGGACAGCCTTGCAATTCGTACCGTCAGCAGCAGTTTGAAAATGTCCATTTCGAATATCAATTCCGTGCAAGCGACCTTGCTGCATGCCGGCGAGCAAAGCGACGCGATCTCCAGTCGCCAGGATATCCGTCCTCGCCTGCTGATCGTTGACGACATCAGGGATAATCGCAACATCCTGATGCGGCGCTTCGAGCGTCGCGGTTTCGACGTGGTCGAAGCCGAATCTGGATTTGAAGCCATCGAGCTGATCGAAAGGGGTCCCTTCGACCTTGTGCTTCTCGATGTCATGATGCCCGGCATCGACGGGATGGAGACCTTGAAGCGCATCCGCAGCCGGCGGTCGGCGTCCGCCCTGCCGGTCATCATGGTCACTGCGAAGTCGGAGAGCGGTAACATCGTTGACGCGCTCCAGCAGGGCGCCAATGATTACGTCACCAAGCCGGTGGACTTCGCCGTCGCCTTGGCGCGCGTGAATACGCAGATCAGCCGCAGGCGTGCGGAGCAGCAGGTCGTTTTGGCCAATGAAGCGCTGCGCAAGGCGAATGAAGATCTAGAGCGTCGGGTTCAGGAACGCACAACCAGCCTGATCGACGCCAATCAGAGGCTGAAGGAAGAAATCGCCGATCGCGAGGAATTGCAGGCAAAATCGCAGCACCTTGCCTATCACGACTCCCTGACCGGGCTCGGCAATCGCCTGTTGTTCAAGGAGCAGCTGGATGAGGCGCTCAGGGATGTCTCGGTGGCGCCACATCCCCTGGCAGTCCTGTTGCTGGATCTCGACGGGTTCAAAGCCGTCAACGACACGCTCGGGCATTCCGTCGGCGATTTGTTGCTGAAGTCGATCGCGGTGAAACTTCGCGACCTGCTTCCGGTGACAGATCGCATTGCGCGGCTTGGCGGCGACGAGTTCGCCATTCTCCAGATATCGGACTCTCAGCCGACGTCATCGATTTCGCTCGCGGAAACGATCATCGAGGTCGTTGGTCACTCGCACAGTATCGATGGACACGACGTGACGGTAGGAGCCAGCGTCGGCATCGCGGTTGCGCGTCCTGGCCAAATGAACACCGAGAGCTTCCTCAAGAGCGCCGATCTGGCGATGTACAGCGCCAAATCCGAGGGGCGCGGCACCTATCGGATCTTCGATCCACAGATGGACGAGGCCGTCCAGACCCGGCGTTCACTCGAACACGATATGCGAACGGCGCTGGCACAAGGCGGATTCGAGCTGTTCTACCAGCCGCTGGTCAACCTGCAGACCAACAAAGTGACGGCATTTGAAGCCCTGATGCGATGGCATCACTCGGATCGCGGGGCTGTGCCGCCATCGGAATTCATTCCGGTGGCCGAAGAGATGGGACTGATCGTTCAGCTCGGCGAATGGGCGCTCAGGTGCGCTTGCCTGGAGGCGGTCAAATGGCCCGACGAAATACGGGTTTCGGTTAACCTGTCGCCGCTTCAGTTCGCGAAGGGCAATCTGGTTTCGACGGTCATGAGTGCCCTGGCTTCCTCAGGCTTGCCGGCTTCGAGGCTTGAGCTTGAAATCACGGAGTCGGTCCTGCTGGAGAAATCAGAACGCAACATCGCGATTCTGAACCAGCTGCGTGCGCTGGGTGTCCGGATTTCGATGGACGACTTTGGCACAGGCTATTCCAGTATCGGCTATCTGCGCAGCTTCCGGTTCGACAAGATTAAGATTGACCGGTCTTTCGTTCGAGACCTGCTCGTCGACGAGGGAAGCCTCGCGATCGTTCGCGCGATCGCAGGATTGGGCATCAGCTTTGGAATGACGACCACCGCGGAAGGCGTCGAGACCGAAGAGCAGATGCGATGCCTGAACCTTGAGGGCTGCATCGAAGTCCAGGGCTATTTGTACAGCAAGCCGGTGCCTGGAGACGAGGTTGCCGGGCTGTTGGCCAGCCTGAATGTCAGGAGAGAACCGCGACGTGCCTGAGGTAGCGTGGGAAGCGGTTTAGGCATTTTCAGGCCGCGCGCTGGTCCTAGGTCGCGGCGACCGCCACCATGGTCAATCCGCCTCGTGATCGTCCCATGGACTGCTTCTAGTTGCGGGCGATGGATGCAGCGTGCTGATGCGCACGGACAACAGAGGTGTCGATCATCTGCACGGCGGGTCATTGGCGGCAGCCAACGCATCGGTGATTTTAACCCGGACGCCGGCCCGTCGCCAGCGAACGAAGCGATTGTAGCAGGTCGTGTATGGACCATATTTGTTCGGGAGGTCTCGCCAAGGCGCCCCGGACCGCAATACCCAAAAGATGCCGTTGAGGACACGGCGGTCGTTCACCCGTGGAACGCAACGCGGCTTGTTCGGCAGCATCCCAAAGGCAAACTGTCGCGGGTGGCGCGATTAGGTACTTATATGGAGCTTATGCGTTATTGATTTACTCACCATTCCAAGGGTTTAACCGACCGGAATGCATGAAATTTCAATAGCAAAACTTGCATTTCTCGCGGTATTATGCTATATAGACAGCCTTGACGAAACTCGACGAGTTGAAAAGGCAGTTGAAACCCGGCGCTGTTTATCGGCGCGAGGATCTCGCGCGCTTCTCAACGGCGATCGACCGGCATCTGAAAGAACTGGTCGACAGTAAAGTTCTGACCAAGCTGCGGGGCGGCCTTTACGCCTATCCGAAGGAAACGGCCTTCGGTCCGGCGCCGGCCGCTGACGATACGCTGGTCGCGGCTTTTCTGAAGGACAGGCGCTTTCTGCTGGCCTCACCCAACGCCTATAACAGCCTCGGTGTCGGCACGACCCAGCTTTACGACAAGACGGTGGTCTACAATCACAAACGGCATGGGGATTTTCAGTTGGGCGGACGCAAGTTTGCGTTCCGGGTCAAACCGCATTTCCCAAAATCTCTCAGCCGGGAGTTCATGCTGGTCGATCTGGTCAACAATCTTGACGGTCTGGCGGAAGCCAAAAGCGAAGTGCTCGATCGTGTGAAGCAGCGCGCGGCGTCCTTCGACGGCCCGCGCCTGCGCCGGGCGGTGCGTGATTACGGCAGCGTACGGACGAAGAAGTTCTTCGATCAACTTTTCCATGCGCCGAAGCTGACGCATGCCGCGTGATTATCTGCACAACCATGCGCAATTCGCCGATCTGATCCGGATTGTGGCGGCTGAGCAGGGCATCGATCCGGCGCTGGTCGAAAAAGACTACTGGATCATGCACGGCCTATACGGGCAGCAGCTAGGCCTCGCCTTTGAGCTCAAGGGCGGGACCTCGCTGTCCAAAGGCTTCGGTAAGAACCAGACGAAACCCGCGCATATCAAGAGTCGGGCTGATTTTTATGAATGGCTGACGAAGACGATCAGGATCGACGGCATGTGTCGGTCGAGCGCGACACGTCCGTCGACAATAAGGATCTGTTGAGCGCCGGCATCCGCCTCGCCTACAAGAACGTAGTGACGCCGATCGAAGGCTTGCGCGAAGGTGTGTTGCTGGAGGCGGGTTTCGCGAAGGTAACGCCGAATGAGCCCGAGGATATCAGCTCCTGAGCTTACGATTACGCGGCGGACAAAGTCGAAATCATCGACAATCGCGCTAAAGGCGTTGCCTGTTATCATCCCGGCTACACGCTGGTCGAGAAGCTGCAGACCATTTCGACCAAATACCGCAAGCAGCAGGAAGACGGCACCATGCCGGTCGATTTCATGCGGCACTATTACGATGTCTATTCCTTGCTGCTGCAGCCGTCGGTGCAGGCCTTCGTCGGCACCGCACCCTATCTGCAGCACAAAGACGATCATTTCCCGCAAGCGGATAACAAGAACGTCAGCGAGAACGCCGCCTTTCAACTGCCCGACAAGAAAACGCGCGAACTTTACGAGCGCGCCTATGAGGCGGGCAGCGCGCTTTACTATCAGGGCAAACCGCGCTTCACGGAAATTCTTGTAGAGCTGGATAAGTGGAAAGACCGGCTCTAAACAGCCAGGACGTGCGCGTTCCGGCGCGGCGTGCGGATTCGTTTTTGACACATGTTGGTCAGCATTGCCCTTTATCGCCCACTCACAGCCTCATTCTAGGCCCATTCCGTCGTGACGTTGCGCCCTCTCCCACGTGAGGAGGCGTCCAATGATCAGGACCGTCGCACTTACGTTGATCTGCCTCGCCGGACTTGGGGCTATTGCCGGCGCGGCAATAAGGTCAACGCCGCCACTGCCTGAAACCGTCAGGCCGGTCGTTGCCGGGAATAAGGCCGATCGCCTGCCACTCGTACTCAACGAAAACATGCCGCAGAGCGCGGCGAAAATTGATGTTGCGTATGTGCAGCCCGCCGATGAGGTCCAAGGCAGTCCACCACCAGCCGAACCGCCGCCATTGACGACGCCAGCGACTGCCGATTTAAGGCCAGCAAAGGTGGACGAGTCGCGTAGCGCGAAGACTGGCTCCGCCGTGCAATTGAGGCCCTTACCATCAGCGTAAAGCCAACTTCTAGGGCATTCTCACAGAGCTGTAGAAACGACGGAGCTGCTGGAAGAAAAGCCGCGCCTCCCCGGCGCGGCTTCCCCTGATCTACACGTCGCGCCGCGCATTCATGATGGCGCGATTTCGCGTGACAGTCACCAGACGCAGATGAAGGTGGTCGCCTAATCGTAGGATCAACTCTGAACACAATGGCGAATTTGTATCGTGTTCACGGAAGAGCAGATCATTGCGGTGCTGAAGGAGCACGAGGCTGGAGCGAAGACGGCCGATTTGGCGCGGAAGAGGCGGAGACCTACCGAGGTCCTGGAATTGTGAAAAAAAAGTCCTTCCGCGCCGTCGCGGTAGCGTCTCGATAACTTTTTTGTCTACGGTCCAGGGTAAGTCAGCGAAGTTGTGCGCCAAACACCCAGGCTCAAAGTGACTGAACAATTAGCGACTCAGACTGAAAAATCACAACCGTATCACCGCGAATGGTTACGATGACGCCGCAGGCACTTCGCCGAAAAATTAAGGGATTTGAGGCCACCCCACCTGTTACGCTCAGCTTCGAGAGAGCGTTGACTCAATTATCTCATGGCGACGCTCGCTTGGCCTTGTGCTTCAAGTCTTCTGCGAAGCGTGAGACGATAGGGCCGAAGTCAGATAATGAGGCGCGGACAAGAGGTAACAAAAGACCGGAGAACTGTTCCTTCATAGTGAAATCGATCGCTGGGGCACAGCGAGGGCTTTTGCGTGAGCGCTGCGATGAACTAACAAGTATTCACGAATGACAAGGTCCACCGCGCCGGTGCTCAAGCGCCCCGAGATCTTTCGCCCAAACGACCAAAACGTCGTAATACGCAGCTGCGATTGCAAAACGCCAAACCAGGCATCAAAGACGTCGGTCGATTGACCTGTATCAATAGGTCTCCGACCTTGTGTCAGAGTGGCGTGCGTTGTTGGTCGCCAATATTTGCGTCTTAAAGAAGTCGGGAAATCGGCTCAACAATGCAGCTCTCAAGAACTTGAACGCATTGATTTGAAGCGAAAGTTGTTCCAACCGAAGCTGTCCGATCTGGATTTCTCGATCGAATTGATTTTGAACAATGGTGTCGGCC
>WNFO01004746.1_pt1 | contig 12785 bp, 9 predicted proteins | sample 5400251 | NCBI WGS metagenome assembly WNFO01 (sample SAMN13153354, study PRJNA577476) | soil metagenome | isolation source: 100 cm saprolite under Madrone tree | place: USA:California | collected 2016-06-14
AAGAAGCAGGCCCTCAGAAACATCTCGATGGCGGTGCGCCCGCGATCGGTGACCGCGCTCATCGGCCCGTCGGGTTGCGGCAAATCGACATTCCTGAGATCAATCAACAGGCTCAACGATCTCATTCCCGGCATCCGCCACGAAGGCGATCTCTGCCTGGACGGAAACAGCATCTACGACCCGTCGTTGGATATTGTCGCTCTCAGGCAGCGAGTCGGGATGGTGTTCCAGCGCTGGAATCCCTTCCCAAAGTCCATCTACGAGAACGTCGCCTACGGTCCGCGCATCAACGGCATCGGGGACACGGGATCGCTTGACGAGATCGTCGAGCGCTCGCTCAGGCGCGCATCGATATGGGACGAAGTCAAGGACAGACTCCGCACGTCGGCGCTCGGACTCTCCGGCGGACAGCAGCAGCGGGTGTGCATCGCGCGAGCCCTGGCCAACCAGCCCGAAGTGCTCCTCCTCGACGAGCCAGCGAGCGCGCTCGATCCAAGCTCCACTCAGCGAATCGAGGAGCTCGTATACGAGCTGAAACGGGAGTTGACGATTGTCATCGTGACCCACAATCTGCAGCAGGCTGCAAGGGCGTCAGAATACACCGCGTTCTTTTTTACCGGCGAGCTCGTCGAGTTCGGCCCGACCGAGCAGATCTTCACGAGCCCGCGAGAGGAACGCACCGAAGCATACATCACTGGGAGATTTGGATGACAGCGGACTCGAACGCCGCAGGATTCAGACATTTTCACGATCAGCTCTCTTCCCTGAAGGAGACGCTGCTCAGCATGTCTTCGAAGGCCGAGGAGCGCACCGACATCGCCGTTGAAGCTCTAATGAGCCGCGACCGGGAGAAGGCAAAACTGGTGATCGATGGTGACCCGGAGCTGAATCGGCTCGAGATCGAAGTGGAGCAGGCGGCGGTCGAGCTTCTCGCTTTGCAGCAGCCGATGGCGCGCGACCTCCGATTCATCATCGGCGCAATCAAGGTGTCGAACGACTTGGAGCGCGTGGGTGATCACGCGGTCAACATCGCGGAATCTGCCCTTCGCCTCGCCGATAAGCCCAAGGTCAGTATCCGCATTCCCGAGATCGAGGTCATGGCGCGGAGAGCACGCAAGATGCTTAGTGAATCGCTCGACGCATTCATTCGCGCCGACGGTGCGCTGGGGCGCCAGGTGTGCAGGGACGACGACGTGGTCGACTCGCTGCACGATTCCGTTTTTCGCGTGCTGCTCACTCACATGATGGCCGACCCGAAGACCATCACGCCGTCGCTCGAGCTCCTACTGGTGGGAGCTGAGTGCGGCGACCGCGGCCGACGCGGGTATGGTGATGACCCACGCCCAGACGATTCTTCGCGCAATGCCCCACCGCACCGCGGAGAAGCGATAGGTCGCGCCGGCGCCCATGATCGACCCGGCGATCGTGTGCGTCGTGCTCACCGGGATTCCATAATGCGTCGCGATGCTGATCGCGAGTGCGCCTCCCGTCTCCGCCGCGAATCCGCTCACGGGACGGAGTCGCGTGATGCGCGAGCCCATCGTATGCACGATTCTCCACCCACCGAACAGTGTGCCGAGCGATATCGCCGTGTACGCTCCCATCTTGACCCAGAGTGGGATTCCCTCGTCCGCGACGTAGAGATGGTGAAAAAAGCCAGTCTGCGTGGCGGTCAGGGGTTTTACGGCCACGAGAAGACCGACGATGATGCCCATCGTCTTCTGAGCGTCATTCGCGCCATGCGCGTGTGACAGCAAGGCAGAGCTGGCGAGTTGCGCTGTACGGAAGAACCGATCGACCCGAGCGGGCGCCATTTTCTGGAAGGTCCAGTAGACTGCGACCATCAGGATAAAGCCGGCCAGTCCTCCGACCAGCGGCGAGATGACGATGAAGGACAACGTCTGCGCCCATTTCGTGCCCCACGTGATCGCGCTCCAGCCAGCTTTCGCCACTCCGGCACCGGCGTATCCACCGATGAGAGCATGCGAGGAGCTCGACGGAATCCCGTAAAACCAGGTGATGAGATTCCACGCGATGGCGCCAAGCAGCCCGGCCAGAATCACGTTGGGCGTCACGATATCCGTCCGGATGATTCCCTTCTGGATCGCCTTGGCCACGAGCTCGCCGGCGGTAAATGCAGCCGTGAAATTGAAGAAGGCGGCCCAGACCACCGCCGCCAACGGGCTGAGAACGCGTGTCCCGACGATCGTCGCGATGGAATTCGCCGAGTCGTGAAAGCCGTTTATGAAATCGAATACAAAGGCGATCAGAACGATCGCGGCAACGTAGTAGATCACTACGCGTTCTTCAGCGCGATGCTTTGCAGCACGTTGCCCACATCCTCACATTGGTCGAGCGCATCTTCGAGCTTGTCGTAGAGGTCTTTCCACTTGATGACCTCGAGCGCGTCGCCGCCCTCGGCGAAGAGCTTTCCCATCGCTTCGTGATAGACAGCGTCCCCCTCCTCCTCGAGCGTCTTGAGCTTTTCGCTGATGGCGAAGACCTGCTTCACGTTCTTCATCTCGCGAACCCCTTCTTCCACCGCGCGGCTGGCGCGCGCCAACACCTCGGCCAGAACGACCGCCGCGGGGCGGGCGCGCAATACCCGGAAAATCTGGGCCCGGCGCGCCGTGCCATCGATCAGATCGATCACGTCATCCAGCTCTGACGCGAGCGCATGGATGTCCTCGCGGTCGAACGGTGTGACGAAGGTCCGATCGATACGATCGATGATGTCGTGGGTCAGGTTGTCGGCTTCGTGTTCCAGTCCTTTGATCGCCGTGACTTTGGCATCAAGATGGGTCGGATCCTGAAACATCTCCTGCAGAATGGTCGCCGAGGCGGTCAGCCTTTTCGCCAGCTCGGTGAACATGTCGTAGAACTTTTCGTCTCGGGGAAGAATCCGCAAAGCACCGTCTCCATGAAAGTCCAGAACACGCGAGACTCCTTCAAACTCGCCTCGGCGAGGAATCTAGCCCGCCTCGGACTTTCGAGCTACAAATCAGCCGGAAACGCGTGGTACAGAGCGCCGAATCACCAAGCTTCGGTTCTCGAAGAACTTCACGAGCAGGACTCCCGTCAAAAAACCACCGACATGAGCCCAGACTGCGACGCCACCCGACAGGTCGGCGCCATTCGTCAGGTCCGGAAGCGCTGCGACGAGCTGCCAGAAGAACCACCAGATGAGAACCATCCAGGCGGGAATCGGGATCACCTTGAAGAAGATGATGAAGAAGAAGAGCATCCTGACGCGGACTCTCGGATAGAGCACGAGATAAGCGCCCAGAATTCCTGAGATGGCTCCTGATGCGCCAACGGTGGGAAGCGGGGACGCGGGCTGGGCGAGGATGTGCGCCACCGCTGCAGCAAGACCGCACACGAGGTAGAACACCAGGAAGCGAAAGTGACCCAGACTGTCTTCGATGTTGTTCCCGAAGACCCAGAAGAAAAGCGCGTTCCCGAGAATGTGGCCCCAGCCTCCGTGCAGAAACATGGAGATGAAGGGCGTAAGAATGTTGATGGGGTCGTTGTCGATGACGCATGAGATTCCGCGTCCGAGCGGTACCGCTTCACCCAGTGGGGCCAGGTGCGTGATCTCTCCGGGAACCATTCCCAGGTTGCATACGCTGGCCGCGAGTGCCTGCTGATCGAAACCCGCCCCCTGGACGAAAATCCAGGTCAGAAACATCGCTGCCAGGATCGCGTAGGTCATCCACGGCGTGCGAATGGTGGGAAGCTCGTCGCTGAGCGGGATCACTTACTTACGTTTGCGTTTGAGTGAACAGGTCGGGGTGGTGACCGCGAAATTTAGCGGAGTCCCAAGCTCGCCGATGCGCTCTTCGCCGCAGCGACCCAACTACTTTGGCGTGAAACTCGTGTACATGCCAAACATGAGATGGCCTGGCGCGTCCGGCTTGTCTCTGAGGTTGCAGAAAACTACGTAGGTCGTTCCCCTCATCAGGTTGACCAATATCCGTCCATCGGGTGTGTTTCCCGGGCCGGCAATCAGAATTCCGACCGACCTGTCGATCAGCTCTCTGCGGCGAGGTTGGTCCTCTCGCGCGTTGACGAAATCCTCCATAGTCACGCCTGGCTTGAGACGGGCGAGACTGAGCTCGTGTTGAACTGAGCCCTGATTGGCAAACGTGAAGACGGTTGGTCCGGCCTGGATCCGCACCGGCAAGGGCAGGAAGGTAAAGTCGGCTGCAATCACATCGATCTGCCTCGGAGCTCGGGCCGTCTGCGCCGGCGCCGTGACACCAACGCTGATCGATAGGATGACAAAGGCGACTGACGAGATCGAGACGGGGCGACTCATCGATGGCTCCTTCGAAAAGCGAACGGACGGGACGCGCCAAGATGGCAAGTTCAGCCTCACTGAGCAAGTTGGCACGACTGCGCCGCCGGCTCGTTGCGAATCCCGCCGTTATGGCAGAAAAACACGGCCCTTCGCTTGCCTCTGACCAGTGTGGCGCGGAATACGCGCCATCCATAAGACGTCAAAAACGGCAGGAGCCGCATCGGCTGAACGCCAGGAGAAACAGAGATGGCAGATAAAGTAATTGGCATCGACCTCGGTACCACCAACTCGGTAGTCGCGGTGATGGAAGGCGGAGACCCCGTCGTCATCCCGAACGCCGAGGGTGGACGGACCACGCCCTCGGTCGTCGGCTTCACGAAGGATGGCGAGCGGCTCGTTGGTCAGATCGCGAAGAGACAGGCGGTAACCAATCCCCAGAACACGGTCTTCTCGATCAAGCGGTTCATGGGCCGCAAGATGTCGGAAGTCACCGAAGAGATTAAACGTGTTCCTTACAAGGTCGTCGCCGGACCCAACGATGTCGCGATGGTGGAGGTACAGGGCAAACGCTATTCTCCGCCCGAGATCTCCGCGATGATCCTCCAGAAGATGAAGCAGACCGCGGAAGACTACCTCGGCTACAAGGTCGAGAAGGCGGTCATTACCGTGCCTGCATACTTCAACGACTCGCAGCGCCAGGCGACCAAAGACGCCGGCAAGATCGCCGGTCTCGACGTGCTCCGCATCATCAATGAGCCAACGGCGGCGGCACTCGCCTACGGACTCGACAAGAAGAAGGACGAGAAAGTTGCCGTCTTCGATCTTGGTGGCGGAACGTACGACATCTCGGTGCTCGAGCTCTACGACGTCGAGGGTTCGCGTCAGTTCGAAGTGAAGTCCACGAATGGCGATACACACCTCGGTGGAGACGACTTCGACCAGCGCGTAATCGACTGGCTCGTGACGGAGTTCAAGCGCGACCAGGCAATCGATCTCTCCAAGGATCCGATGGCGCTCCAGCGCCTCAAGGAAGCGGGCGAGAAGGCGAAGATGGAATTGTCCACGACGCAGACCACGGACATCAACCTTCCCTTCATCACCGCCGATCAGAGCGGCCCCAAGCACCTCAACTATTCGCTCACCAGGGCGAAGTTCGAGCAGCTCGTGGACGACCTGATTCAGCGCACGATCCCGCCGATGGAACAGGCGCTCAAGGATGCGGGCATCAAGCCGAACGAGATCGACGAAGTTCTTCTCGTCGGTGGATCGACCCGCATTCCGAAGATTCAGGAAATCGTCAAGAAGTTCTTCGGCAAGGATCCGAACAAGGGTGTGAACCCGGACGAAGTCGTGGCGATCGGTGCCGCTGTCCAGGGTGCCGTTCTTACCGGCGAGCAGAAGGATGTTCTTCTCCTCGACGTCACTCCTCTCTCACTCGGCATCGAGACGCTCGGTGGAGTCACCACGGTGCTCATCCCGCGTAACACCACGATCCCGACCAAGAAGAGCGAGACCTTCTCGACGGCTGACGACAATCAGACGACGGTGGAGATCCACGTTCTACAGGGCGAGCGCGAGCTCGCGACGTACAACAAGACCATCGGCAAGTTCCAGCTCACCGGAATTCCGCCCGCGCCACGAGGCATGCCCCAGGTCGAGGTGACGTTCGACATCGACGCCAATGGGATCCTGCACGTGACGGCGAAGGACAAGGCCACGGGCAAGGAGCAGAAGATCCGGATCGAGGCTTCGAGCGGACTCTCCGACGCAGAGATCGATCGCATGGTCAAGGACGCGGAGAAGAACGCGGCCGAGGACAAGAAGCAGCGTGAAGCGATCGACGCGCGCAATCGCCTCGACTCGATGACGTACGAAGTCGAGAAGAACGTGAAGGAGTGGGGCGACAAGGTCACTCCGGATACGAAGGCGAAGGTCGATGCCGCCGTCGAGAGGGCCCGCAAGGCACTCCGTGGCGACGACATGACCGAGATCCGCGCGGCTCAGGAAGAGCTGACGAAGGTGTTCAGCGAGGCCGGGCAGGCGTTCTACCAGCAGCAGGGCCAGGCCGGCGCACAGCCTGAGGCTGGTCAGCCTGCCGGAGCGGGATCGACAGCCGGCGGCGACGGTGCGGCCAAGCCCGCCGACGACGTGGTCGAAGCCGACTACGAGATCGTGGACGAGAAGAAGTAGCGTGACGGTACTGAAAAGCCCGCCTGGTTTTCCAGGCGGGCTTTTTACATCGAACCAACTACGCTGCTGCCTGCTACCCGCTAATCGCCAAACGCTGTCCGCTACCCACGATGGGACAAATCTCTGCGGTCCTAGGGCCACAGCATTTCGTTGCGGCTCACAATGCCAGAAGATCGGTCCCTCGGATTGAGCGCGTGGCGCTCTGCGTTTAGCGGGCAGCGGGTAGCAGCGTACTTACTCGCACACCCTCTACCCTCAGCCCCCGACCCTCCACTCAGCCAGGCCTGCCCACCATGCATCGGGACGGATTCCCACGGGGTGAATCCGCTTCGATGCGCCTTGAACATTGCGCAGCTCGTAGATCCACATGGCGGGCGCATCGTCCGTGAGAATTCGATAGGCGCGCCGATACAGCTGAACGCTGCGTGAAGGATTCATTTCGTTCACCGCGCTGTCGATCACCGCGTCAAAAGCCGGATTCCGGTACGACGTAGCGTTGTATCCGCCCTTCTTGATCTCGGAGCTTGCCCACTCCTCGCGCACCGATGAAGGCGTTGGGTCGATGTGCCAGGCGTTCAGCAGCGCCTCGAACTTTCGCTCTTCCATTCGGGCGCCGAACGTGTTCAGCTCCAGCGCCTCAATACGGACGTTCGCACCTGCCTTCCTCCACTGCTCCTGAAGAAGAACGGCGATGTTCTTTCGGATCGCGCTGGAGCCTGGAACCATGAGCGCGAAGGCGAGCCGTGTCTTTCCTCGAGCCCGCATGCCGTCGCCTCCACGCTTCCACCCGAGCGAGTCAAGCGTGCGAGCGGCCTTCTCGGGATCGTACGGAATTCCGATCGTTGTATCGCTCGTCGGCATGATCCGGGTCGCCGGCCCGTGGGCAACAAGACCCAGCGTGTCGAACACGTTGCGCACGATCGCGGATCGGTCGATCGCCATCACCAGCGCTCTGCGTGTGTCGCGATCTCCGAAAATAGGGTGCGGGCCGGTGTTCGTCGCGTTGCGCAGATTGAACGCGGCGTAGCCGTAGTCGAGACTCCCGGGAGAGGTGATAATGTCGGCGCCCTTCGCCTTCACCTGCGGAATCAGCTCCGGCTTCACGACATCGAGGAAATCGGCGGTGCCGCCGAGGAATCTCACTGACGCCGTCTGATAGTCCGGCGACACGAGCCAGATCACCTGGTCGGCGACGGGCCTGCCCCGATAATTCGCGCTATCTGCCTTGAGTACGATTCGGGATCCGCGATCCCACGCCGCGAACCGGAACCGCCCACTTCCCACAGGTGCCCGCGCGAAACCGCTAGCCTGGAATCCGGTCGACGCGATTTGACGCAACAGGTGAGCGGGGAGAATCACTACCGGACTCGCGGCCTTGAAGAATGCATCCGGAGCGCGGTGGTGAAACCAAACGACCGCCGTGAGCGAGTCCGGGACCGACACCGAATCTACGTTGTCGAGATTCGAGGTGAGCGGCGAAGCGAGCGATGTGTCCTTTACGAGCTGAAACGTATATCGCACGTCCTCGGCGCCCACCGGAATGCCATCGTGCCACCGTGCCCGTGGATTTATGTGGAAAGCCACCGACAGAGAGTCGGAACTCCACCGCCAGCGATCCGCCAACCGCGGCGTAAATCCGGCGTCGCCAACCGTGTTGAGTGACGGGCCGATGTCGGCGAGGTTGTCAAAGACCTGATCAACGATCTCCTTCCCCTGAACCGATATCGTGAGCGGTGGAAAAAGAACGTCGGCATCCGCGGCAGAAGAAAGCACGATAGTTCCGCCCACACGCTTATCCCCCGAACACGCGCCGGTCAGGAAAATCGCCGACAGCGTGATCGAGAAAATTGATCTTCCACCCATTAGGCCCGGATTTCCGTAGAAATGGTGTCCATCGCGAAGGTCGCGACGCGCTGCGGGGTCGAATGCTCCGTTGCGTTCGCTGCGGCCCACTCGAGAAATGTCGTGAGCAGCTGTGGGTCGAACTGTCCTTTCTGGGCACGCATCTCCTCCGCCGCGCGCGCGTGCGACAAGCAATCCCGATACGAGCGCGCGGTCGTCAGCGCGTCATAAACATCGGCAACGCAGAGAATCCGCGCGGCGAAAGGAATCTCTTCTCCGGCCAGACCGTCGGGATATCCAGCTCCGTCCCAACGCTCGTGGTGATTCCGGATGATGGCGCGAACGTCCCCCGGAAAGTCGATATCCGCCACCAGCTCGAGTCCCGCCTCCGGGTGGCGCTTCATGATCGCCCATTCCTCCTCGGTCAGCTCGCCTGCCTTGTTCAGCACTTCGGTGGGCACGATGATCTTCCCGATGTCGTGGAGTAGCGCGCCGAGCCTGAACCAGAACAGTGAGCGCGAATCCATTCCGGCGCTGTCGGCGAGCACACACGCAAAGAAAGCCACGCGTTGGCAGTGGCCTTGAGTATAGTGGTCCTTGCTTTCGATCGAATCGCCCCAGTGGTGCGCCATCTCCAGGAATCGCGCCTCGAGTGCCGCGTTTCGCCGCTCCACCTGCGCTACACGATGCTGCGCCTTCAGCCGCGAGTAGAGAGCGTGCGATTGGTTGAGGTTCAAGAGCATGTCGCGATGCCGCTTCTGCGTCCAGTAAAGTTCGGCGAGCTGCTCGGTCACGTCGGCCTTGAGCAGCAGGTCCTCTCCTTCCTCGGCGCATTCGCATGCTCGGCCGAGATACTCGGCCGCCTTGACGTAGTCACCGCGCTCGCGCGCGATCACGCCAACGTGCCTGAAGACCTCTCCGCGCCATGAGGGCGCGATCTCCCCGGTGAGCGCGAGCAGTGGCTCGACCCGATCCATCGCTTCGTCGAACCGTTCGGTCGCGATGCAGAGCTGCACCTGGTTGAGCGCGACGTTCAGCTTGTTGGTCTGGTCGCGTTCCTCGCCAAAGGCCTGCTCGGCTTCTGTGTACGCGGCTTCGGCCCGTTCGAGCTCGCCCATGTCGCTGTAAGCCAGTCCGATGTTGTTGAGAACCTGCGCTGCCTGGTCCCGCATGCCGAGCGCGCGATAGCCGTCGAGGCTCAGATGAAACGCCTCGAGCGCGCGGTGCATGTCGCCGCGAATGCTGGCGACGGTGCCGAGATTCTGGTCGATCATCGCGAGCGCCTCGGCGTCCATGATCGACTGCGCGGTGAGTCTCGCCTCGGTGTACATCGATTCGGCCCGGTCCAGATCTCCCCCGGTCTGGTGGACTATCGCGACCACATTGAGCGCGTGGGCGATCGCGGACGGCGAGCCGGCCTGAGTCGCGGCGGCAACCGCCGCTTCCAGAACATCTATCGCCGCGCCGCGATTGCCCTGCTCGAGGTATGCCCTTCCCAGCCACCGCAGCGCGGAAAGCCTGGTGTGATCACTTGCGAACGGGTTCCGTACCAGTGCTTCGTAGCGAACCGAGGCATCGCTCCACCGTCCCTCGCGCTCGGCGAGTTTTGCCGCCTCTATGAGTACTCTTATCTCCGGCGATTCTACCTCGTTGGAGCGAGGAGTGTAGCGCACTCTCATGACGAAGCGAGGATTGTGCGGCGGGCGGAGCCTTCGTCGCGGAGCTTTCTCGTCAGGGTCGGCCGCGAGATTCCGAGGATGCGGGCTGCTGCGCTGAGGTTTCCACCGGTGAGGCCAATTGTGGTGTGAATGGCCTCGTCGACGATCGCCTGGAGCGACTTGCCTTCAGCGGGTATGCGGATCACGCCGCCAGTGGGAGTTTCGACCAGAGGGATAAACGACCGCCGCTGCAGCGAAAGGTGGTGGGGCTGAATGACATCGCCGGTGCAGACAACCACAGCACGTTCGATGACGTTCTTGAGCTCACGAATATTACCCGGCCAACGGTGCCTTTCCAGCGCGCTGACCGAATCCTGTCCAAGACGCAAGTTCTCCCGGCCCTCGGCTTCGGCGTGTCGCCTGACGAAGTAGTTGGCAAGAATCGGAATGTCGCCGTCCCGCTCACGCAGTGACGGAAGCTCGAGTCGCGCGACGTTCAGCCGGTAGAATAAATCCGCGCGGAAGCGATTGTCGGCAACGGCCGTCTCCAGCGAGGAGTTGGTACCCGCAATGATGCGCGCCGACAGAGCCCGCTCTTCCGAGCCGCCGAGCCGCCGAAAGCGCCGGTCTTCGACCACGCGCAATAGCTTCGCTTGCAACTTGAGCGGAAGCTCGGCCACTTCGTCGAGAAATACTGTGCCGGTACCTGCGACCTCGAACAGGCCGCGCTTGAGGACGCGTGCATCGGTAAATGCGCCTGGCTCGTGGCCGAACAGCTCGCTTTCGAGTAGCGTCTCGGGAATTGCCGCGCAATTGATTGCCACGAAAGGCTCCGTCGCACGCGAGCTCGCCGCGTGGAGCCCGCGCGCAAAAAGCTCCTTGCCAGTCCCGGTCTCGCCTACGAGCAAAACGGTCATGCTGCGACTTGCCGCTACCTGGGTCGCAAGGGCAATGACTTCACGGATGGCCGTGCTCTCACCTATTACATGGGAGTCCCAGCGGTCCGCGGACGCCAACTGCGATCGGGCTGTGATAATTACACCGTTCCTTTTTCGCGCGGACGATCGAACAATCCGCGCGCGGAATTTGAGTTGACCGAGCGAATTAGCCCCCAAGGGGGCTTATGAAGGAGACGAAGAAACGGGGAGCCAAGTCACCCATTCTTCGGGACTTAGGGCCTTGCGCAACCCGCGTGGGCGGGGAAGCGCCCCAGCAGGGGGTTAGCTCGGAAGCGAGGCGAGGAGAGCGTTGATTTCGGCGGCCTCGTGTTGGGCGCCAACGTCCTCGAATGACTCCGCCGCTTCTCGCCATGCCAGCTGGGCATCCGCGGCGTTGCCGAGCGCCCTCGAAGTCTGGCCGAATTCGCGGAGCATCTCGGCTTGGAGCAGCCGGTCCTCGAGTCCCTCCGCTTCGAAGATCCCGATCCGAAGCGTCGCAATGCTCTCGTGGAACGCGCCTCGCTCGCGCTCGATTCTCGCTCGGCACTTGAGCGCTTCAGCGATGGTGAGATGATCGCCGCGCGTCTGCGCACCCTCGAGAGACGATATGCAAGCTTTCTCTGCTGCGTCCAGCTTGCCGGTTGCCACCCAGACCTCGGCCAGGTTGAGAGTGATAACGCTCTCGACCACTGAATCGCCACGCAACTTCGCGATCGTCAAGCCTCTCACGAACGTCTCGATCGCACGCTGATAGTGACCGAGCTTGGTGTAGAGCATACCCAGGTTGTTGAGCACCCACGACACCGCCTCGTCGTCATTCGCGCGCTCGAACGCGCCGAGGCTGTTGGCATAGCGAGCTTCGGCGGCGACGAAGTTACCGCGCATGTTGAAAAGGACGCCGCGATTCTGCTCGATCATTCCCAGAAGACGGACGTCCCCCGCTTTTCCCGCAAAGTCCGCGGCTTGGGTGTAAAGCTTCTCGCTCTCGAGGAGATTGCCGCGACGCTGCGCGATGATAGCGAGGCAATTGAATCCGTGCGCCCGACCGCTGATTGAACCGGATTTTTCGGCGTGAATCAGGCTTTGCGTGTAGCAGCGATAGGCGGCTTCTGTTTCCCCCTGCTCGCGGTGCAGTGTGCCCTTCCACCGCAGAGCGTCGGCGAGAAGAGCCGGATCCTGCTCGCGCTCGAGAGCCTCGATCGCATCGTCGTACAGCCCGAGCGATCTCGCGGTGTCTCCACGCCTCTCGGCGTCGCGTGCTCGACTGACGAGCCCGCGCGCGCTTTCTTTCCGAGAGGATTGGCGAGGCCCCAAGTGTTCCGAATCAGTCTCCATCATATTGCTCCCAGACCGTCGAATTTCTCATGTCCTATGCCTCATTGATTGCTGTTGTAACCAAAAATCCGACGGTCGGTCTACTTGGATTCTACGCTGCAGCCTTCGACGCATACCAACGCGCCTGAGATGAGGATATAACGAGAAAAGGACGCCCGCACAGTCGATGACGGCGGGAGGACTTTTGCTTGGGCCGGACTGGTTGAGCTGGTGAGGTCGCCGCAAGAAAGAGCAGCTGCAGCGGTCAAAGCCAGCCCGAGGTATCGAAACACGCGGTGACTGAACATCGTACACCACCTCGGTTAGAGACTTTGTGTAATACAAGCTCAACCGTGGCATAGCGTGTGCCCTCTCCTAACCTCCGTATTCACAAATGGTTACGAATTCCGGACCACCTCGGTGATCCCTTTTGGTCTAACATTCCGTTCCAAAAAGAAACATTCCTTTATCGGGGTTTCTTCGCATTCACTCGGCTACTCCTGACGCAAAAATCGCCATTCGCTGCGGCGTTGGCCGCCCAGG
>WNFO01003914.1_pt1 | contig 12782 bp, 10 predicted proteins | sample 5400251 | NCBI WGS metagenome assembly WNFO01 (sample SAMN13153354, study PRJNA577476) | soil metagenome | isolation source: 100 cm saprolite under Madrone tree | place: USA:California | collected 2016-06-14
CGGTGCAGGATGCAAAATCGTCAATCCGCTTTTGGTCGATTGCCACCCAATCGGAAACACCAAGCTCTCTCCCGATCCGTTCGCTCAAGCCGGCAAGTGTAAGTTCACTCACGCACCCCTCCCTGCATTTCTGTTCGTCAAGAACGCGGTCGAACAGCTACATGTCGCCGTATTTTTCACGCAGATCCTTCTTGTTGATCTTGCCCACGCTCGTCTTGGGGAGCGCGTCGACGAATAGGATTTTTTCGGGAATCCCGTACTTGGAAATGACACCCTTGTCGGCAAACACCATGAGGTGACCTTTGATGGCGCCGTCGTCCAGCCCGTTGACGCTCTTCGGCTCCCTGACGACGAGCGCCAGCGGCCGCTCGCCCCATCTGTCATCCTTTACGCCAATGACTGCAGCTTCCACCACGCCGGCGCACTGCGTGATCAAATCCTCGATTTGCAGCGATGACACCCACTCGCCGCCGGTCTTGATCACGTCCTTGATGCGGTCGGTGATGTGGACGTAACCATCCGGGCTCACCACGGCGATGTCGTTGGTATGCAGGTAACCGCCGGCCCAGAGCTGCTCTGAGGTTTCGGGATTGTCGAAGTAGCCCTGGGTGAGCCAAGGCGCACGCAGCACGATCTCGCCGGGGGATTTGCCATCATGCGGCATGTCGTTCATCTCGAAGTCGACAATGCGAAGATCGACCAGCGGCCCGGCCATGCCAGCCCTGGTGCGGAAATCGACCTCTCCGTCAGCGTCGCCGGTGAGGTCCTTTGATCGGACGTGGGACACCGCGGCAAGTGGGCCGGTCTCCGACATGCCGTAGCCCGCGAAGATGTCGATGCCAGCGGCGAGTGCCTGCTTGGCCAGTGCCTTCGGCAAGGCCGAGCCACCGATCACCATCTTCAGTCCGCTCAGATCGACATTCGCCGCAGCGGCGGCGGTAAGCAGCATCTGCAGGATGGTCGGCACGCCGTGGGTAAAGGTGACGCCCTCGCTCTTGATCAGCTTGACCAGCATCGCCGGCTCGTAGCGTCCGGGATAGACCTGCTTGACGCCGGCGAGCGTCGCCGACCAGGGGAAGCCCCAAGCGTGGACGTGAAACATCGGTGTGATAGGCATGTAGACGTCGTCGCGCGAGAAACGGCCCTGTCTGCCCGCCATGCCGAAGAGCGCCAGGCCGGAGAGCGAGTGCAGCACGAGTTGGCGGTGGCTGTAATAGACCCCCTTGGGCAGTCCGGTCGTGCCGGTCGTATAAAAGGTGGTCGCCTGGGTGTTCTCGTCGAAATCAGGAAAGTCGTAGTCCGGCGAAGCCGCCGCAAGCAGGCTCTCATATTCACCGACGAAGGACAGGCTGCCGATCTGCGGCGCCGGTCGGTCCGACATCACGATGAGCCGTTTGATCTTCGGCAATTGCGCCTTCAACCCCTCCAGCAATCCGACGAACTCGTCGTTGACGAGAAGCGTCGATGCGCCGGCGTGATCGATCGTGTAGGCGATCTGCTCGGGTGATAGACGGACGTTCACCGTCTGCAGCACGGCGCCCATCATCGGGATCGCGAAGAACGCCTCGAGAAACCGGTGACTATCCCAGTCAAGGACGCCGACGGTGTCGCCGGGCACAACGCCCGCCTTGCTCAGGGCCGAGGCAAGACGGCCGATCCGCTCTCTGATCTGACGATAGGTGAAACGCTTCAGGTCGCGGTAAACGACCTCCTGATCCGGCGCCTGCACAAGCGGCGTGTGCCACAATTGCTTGAAGATCAGCGGATACTGATAGGCGGATTTGGCGGTCTGAATCAGCCTGCCCACCATGGCGACCTCCCTCGACTCGTCTCTCCCTCAGGCCTTTCGGCGTCCGCAATTCCGAGTGAGCGGATCGCCTGGTCTGCCGTCCTGCCTCACGGCGGTCCTGCCCCCGCGACATTGGCACGAGTCTCGCGCGAGGGCTGGTACTTGTGAAGGTCTGAAACGGACAACGACCGGGTCCGAGCCGGACATTCTACCCCCAAGCCTGAGCGTGGTCTTGGATAAAACCGTTGTCTTTAGATCCGAGGGAAGCCGGAGGCTTGCCTGTGTTCTGCACAAAGGGCGACCGGCTAACCCTTTGGGAGATCGAAAAACTGCTATCCTGTTGCACCAGGAATGCAGCAGGAGCTCCGAGCCGTGGCACGCCCGACTCGCGTGCTACGGCGGTGACCAAAGGCAGGTTCAGTTGCGCGATTCCAGGCAGCCCAGCAAGTTATCCGGTTCGCACCTCGCCTCGACCAACGCGGAGGAGGCGCCGGTCGTCGGAATGGGCGAACGCGTCTACGAGTCAACCAAACTCGCCGCTTTGTTTGACGCGCTTGTCAATCAGGGCTGCCCTGCAGGTGAAATGCTGAGGAACGTCAACCTTCAAGAGGAGGAAGTGCACTCCCCGCAGGCCAGGATTTCACTAGCGGAATTGATCACGGCCTGCAAAAACGCCCTTCGGCTCTCGAGCGATCGGCACCTGCCATATCGCGTCGGTGCATCGATCCATATCTCGACCTACGGCATGTACGGATTTGCGATTCTGTGCTGCCCCGACTTTCGCAAGGCAATGGCTTTTGCAGCGCAATATCACGCGCTTGCGGCGCCACTGGCAACGATCGAGTTCAATGAGGAAAAGGGATTCGGCAGCTGGACCATAGAGCCCAATGTGCACGCCGCAATCGATCCGCAAGTTTACCGCTTCATCACCGAGATGCAGATCGGCATTCATATATCACTGATGCGCGATATCATGGGCGCTGCGTTCACTCCGGACCAGATCACCCTAGCCTATCCGGAAGGCGATGATTTCAGCCTTCCGGCGGACGAGATCGGATGTCACGTGCGCTTCGCTAGTCAACTCAATCAGATCGTTTTTCGATCAGCGTGGCTTGATCAGGCCGCACGTCTCGGCAACAGGACCACTTATCCAATGATAGTTGCCATCTGCGACGACCTGCTCAACGATCTGAAGTCGCGAGTTGGGATAGCCGGGGAGATCCGTGCACTTCTGCTGCGGGACATCGCCAACCCTCCGACCCTCGCGGACATAGCAAAGTTACTTGACGTGAGTGATCGCTCGTTGCGGCGTCAGTTGCGAGAGCAAGGCATTTCTTTCCGCGGCTTGCTGGATGAACTCCGAACGCAGATCGCGCTGAAATATCTGCGCACGACAAAGCTCGCAAACGAGGATATTGCGCTGGCGTTGGGATTCAGCGACGCCGCAAATTTCCGCCGTGCATTTCGCCGTTGGACGAAGAAGTCGCCCAGCGAGATCAGAATCGAATAGGTCTGCCTGCTGTACACCGCGTCGCCTCCTCCGCGACCGGTTCGGGTCAAACGCGAAAAAGCTCAGTACGAGAAATGTTTCCCGTTTTTCCACCCAATAGTGGACATCCGCGGCCGGCGTGCGGGTCGCCTTCATGCGAAGCGAGGGGAACTTTTTCCGTTCCATAACCGCTCATTATGCGAAGGCGAAATGGGAAAGTGCTCTGCGCACGCTCGTTGTCCGGCTTTTGAATCGGCCGGCGCCTCAGTAGTCTCGTACGCGGCCTTCAGGTGAACTGAATCTCTGACATATCAATCCAGACCATTAGTCGGTCGTACAAAACGCGATACTGGTCGTTGCACAGATAGGCCCGTCGCTTCGTTGGAACAAGGATCCCGTCGAACGCGGCAACATCCAGCGCATAATTAGCTACGTTGCAACCGCCGGCGATGTCGAGCGTGTAGTCCTGGCGGCGTATCAGAAAATCATCGCCGAAATAAAAGTCCTCCAAGGTGCTGTGGCTCGCGAGATTGGATGGTAACTTCACCCGGAGGCCGCGCCACGTTTCGCCCTTCTCCTTGATCGGCGCAACTTCCTCCGTACCCACGCCCGGCATGCTAAACATGAATGGCGCATTGAGGTAAATCCACATGGCGTAGCCGCTGAAATAGGCCCGATGCAGCGGATCCCATTTCGTGTTCAGATCGTGGCCCTCGAAGGATGAGCGTGGGTCGGACCGTTCCGCAACGACATCTCCGTCGGCGGTTTCAATCGCCACGCGGTCCGGCCTGAACGAACTGCGACGATCCGGACCGCCGAATGGCTTCATGGATGCGAACTCCTCATGCAAGGAGATCGTCATTCGACGAGGCTCCGGGCTTTGAGGAGCTTTGCGGTCGAGTAACTCTCCCCCGCTAACGAGCGTGGCGCTCCCGGTGCGCAGTTCATGCCACCGTTTGAGGCCACCATGCGCCTCAATCACCGACGCCAAAAGGTCCTTCATTGCATCCACATCTCTCTTAATTCACGCGCCTGGCGTGGCCATGCCAGTACCGCTCACGAAGCTCGCGCTTCAATATTTTCCCGGCGGCATTCCGCGGTAGCTCTGATAAGAATTCGACAGACTTCGGGATCTTGTATCCGGCGAGAAATTCCCGTGCATATCGCAATATCTCGGCTACATCTACGACGCGGCCCTGCTTAAGCACCACAAGCGCCTTGACAGCTTCGCCCCAACGCTCATCCGGGACGCCAATCACCGCGATATCGGCGATGTCCGGATGGTTAAACAATGCGCTTTCGATTTCCGCGGGATAGACATTTTCACCGCCGGAGACGATCATGTCCTTTACACGATCGTGGATGTAGAGATACCCGTTCTCGTCGAGATAACCTGCATCGCCGGTATGGAGCCATTCTCCCTTCCAGGCCTTCTCTGTATCAGCGGGGCGATTCCAGTATCCCTTCATGTTCTTGACCGTGCGGCAGACAATTTCTCCGACTTGGCGCGGGGGCAGCATCGCGCCGAGTGGATCGACAATTAGCAATTCGACACCGTCAATCGCACGACCGCAGGAGTTCATCACTTCACTGTTCGGAAGGGAATGATCTTGTGGTGAAAGCGCGGTCACAATGCCGGCGGTTTCTGTAAGACCGTAGACCTGGATGAAACCGGTATGCCTGAACACGCGAAGCGCGCGCTTTAAAAGCTCGAGCGGAATCGGCGACGCACCATAGATAATTCGCCGCAATGAGGATAAGTCGGCGCGTTCGATAGCTTTCTCCGAAATCAGTGCGAGAATCATCGCCGGCACCAGAAATGCCAGGGTGACCCGAAAGCGCTCAATGATCTCGAGGATATGAAGCGGAATGAATTCCCGAAAGACGATCGTCTGCAGGCCGGCCAGAAGGCCCATGATTCCCGTGCCCGCGCCCGCGATATGATACAGCGGAATCGCGATGAGAAGGACGTCCCTAGCCGTCCAGTTCCCCCAGGGATCAAAAAGCGTAGGCGACGCGAGGGCAAGATTGCTATTCGTCAGCTGGACGCCCTTGGGATGCCCCGTTGTTCCACTGGTGTACATCTGCAGGCAGACATCATCGGGAAGCGACGGTAATTTGGGATCAACATCGGACTGCGCGTCGCGCCATTCGACATACGCGGCATCGAGGACAACCACCAGCTTGACTGTCGTGAGCTGATCGCGAAGGGCCGCAAGCGTTACCGCGAAGGACTCACCGACGAAAAGCACTTCCGCTTCGGCGTCGTTAAGTATGAATGCGATTTCCGGTGCCGCAAGCCGCGAATTGATTGGTACCAGTACCGCGTTCGTCTTGGCCGCGCCCAATAGAACCTCAAAGAAGATATCGCTATTCTTGTCGAGAATGGCTACGCGACGCTGCGCCTTGATCCCGGCCGCGATCAACCCGTTCGCGACCTGATTTGATGCCAAGTCGAGAGCTCCAAACGTCGTTTGTCGCCCTTCGAAACTCAAGGCAACCGCATCGGGCGCGCGATTTGCCTGATACCGCGCGATATCGGCGACTGTGGCCGCTGACATGACGGCAGAAAGGGGAGCGCAGGGCCTTCGCATGATCGGTGTTTCCTGAAATGCAATCCAGCGCAGCTTCTCGTTGCTGCAGAAATTGAACGCTTCACGAGAGCGAGGGTAGAGCCAACCTTGGCCAAGGCTTATTCACCTGAGAATGATTGAGCACGTAGCGCGTTATTCAAATCTGCTGCCCGGGTCGCCATATTCAACGTGGCGATTGCGGTGACAAAGATGAAGAATGTCATGATTGGCAACTCATCGATCAGGCACCGGCTCGCTATGGCAGAAATCACCCTCGCCAATATCAAGGATCATGTCGGTCAATATCTTGGCGCGTCCGAGTGGATCACGATCGATCAGCCGAAAATCGATCAGTTCGCCGCCTGTACCGGCGACCGGCAGTGGATTCATGTCGACGTCGAACGCGCGAGCAGAGAGAGCCCGTTCGGAGGCACGATAGCTCACGGCTATCTGAGCTTATCCCTGGTTGCGCCGTTGGCGATGGAAATGGGGCTAGCGCCCAAAGATGCCTCGGCCGTGTTCAATTACGGTTTGGACAAGGTCAGGTTCGTGACGCCGGTGCGCTGTGGAGATCGCGTCCGCCTGCAGCTCGCCTTAGCGAGCGTGGAGCCGAAAGATGACGGACAGTTCTTGATCAAAGGCAAAGCCACTCTGGAGATTGAAAACAATCCATCTCCTGCGCTCGTGGCCGAAACGTTGGCCCTGATTGTGCCGTAGCTTTTCGGGTAGCATTCCCATCAGCAGATATCAGGATAAAGCCGTCTGCGGAGAACGACTGCCGCTACGACGCTGACAAAACGGCTGTCAAACCGCCATCGATGGCCAGAATCTGCCCCGTGATATGCTTGCCGGCGTCACTCGCAAACAGAAGCGCGGCGCCTTTCAGATCGTCCTCGTCGCCGATCCGCCGCAGCGGCGCGCCTTCGGCCAGCTTCTCCACGCCCACCATATCGATAATGCCTTTTGTCATCTTTGACGGAAAGAAGCCGGGGGCGAGCGCGTTGACTGTGATGCCGTAACGGCCCCAACTGCCCGCCAGGGCACGCGTGAAATTCACTACCGCACCCTTGCTGGTATTGTAGGCGATCGTCTGCATTTCGCCGGTGCTTCCTCGTAAGCCGGCGATCGAGGCAATATTGATGATGCGGCCATATTTGTTGGGAATCATCGACCGCTTTCCGATCTGTTGGCTGAGCAGAAACAGCGAGCGGATATTCAGATTCATCACCTTGTCCCAAGCCTCGATCGGGTGATCCTCGGTCGGGGCTCCCCACGTGGCGCCCGCATTGTTGACGAGAATGTCTACTCTCCCCAGTTTCGCAATCGCCTCGTCGGCGAGCCGCTTGATATCGTCATCCCTGGCATTGTCGGCGGCGATCCAGTCGGCCTTGATGCCAAGACCGGCAAGGTGCTTCTGGGCCTGCTCGAGATCGGGGGCCTTGCGCGACGACAAGACGATCTTCGCTCCCTGCTCACCGAGCGCTTCCGCGATCTGCAAGCCAAGACCGCGCGACCCGCCGGTAATCAGCGCCGACTTTCCGCTCAGATCGAACGCCTTCTTTATGCTGCCCATGCCTTGATCCTCATCTAAAACTGGTGGTGTGCGCGCGCGGTTTTCGGCTCACCTTCAGCGGCCGCGAAACACCGCGGCGCGGCGCTCGACGAACGACTGGATGCCCTCTTTGGCGTCTTCGCTGTTGAGAACGCGATCCTTGATCCTTGGAAGGAAGTCAATAGCCGCCCTCTCGCCACTCTCGATATATTTTAAGGCGGCTTCCTTGGTGACCTGAATACCTATCGGAGCGTTCCTGGCAATCAGCTGTGCGATTTCCATGGCTCGCTCGATTTGCTTGCCCGGTGCGACGACCTCCTGAACGAGCCCAATCTTGTGGGCCCGCTCGGCGTTAAACTCATCGCACAGAAACAGATGGTACATGGCATCGCCCCAGCCGGCACGCGTCAGGAATCGGAAGTGAGCACCGCCCAACGGAGCGATGCCGCGTTTGGATTCCATTTGGCAAAACCGGCAATCGTCAGCCGCGACGACGATGTCGCCGGCAAGCATCATTTCAATGCCGATGGTGAACACGATGCCCTGAACCGCGGTGACGATAGGCTTGCGGCACCTGTTTGCGAGCCCGAAGACGTCGATATTGCCATCCTTGAGACCCCACTTCTCGGCCTTCGGACCGAAAAACTTCGGCATGTCGAGCCCGGCCGTGAAATCGCTGCCCTCGGCACATACCACGCCCACCCAATACTCATCATTGTTATGCAAGGTGGTGAGCGCATCGGACATCTGCGCCATCATCTGGGGGCTGAACGAGTTCTTCTTTGACGCATTGTCGATAATAATCTTGAACACACGTCCGTGGACCTCGCTGCGGATCTGCCCGGCGGGGGTCTTTGCCTCACTCATTCGAACTTCCTCCCGATAGATCGCATCGCTGACGCTTGTTGGATTTTGCTTCGGGCCAGCTTGACCAAAGGCCAAGGCAACACCAATCATCGGCGCGAAACTTCTTGAATAATATTTCTGTCGCGCCGATTGCTAAAGGAGAGCAGCTTCCGCCATGGTCCGACACCAAAATTGTGGATGATGATTATTCACCAGTGAATAGGACATGAGAGCAACCCGCTCGGACCAGATCACGCGGCTGAGGGCGTCACTTCAAGCAAATTTACATTCTTTGCTCGACGGCACGCGCTCCTTAGTCGGCATGGAGCGGATCGCGCGATAGTCCTCTTTGTTTGCGCGGAGCCTCCATTGAATAGCACTGGTTCAATATTGTTATAGAAAACGACGAGGTCCACAGCTTAGCTCGATTGATGCTTCTCATAACCGAACAGAAGAACAGGTGACCTTATGAGACCAGTGCATTTCGAGAAGCAAGGCAACCTTGGCGTGGTCACAATCGATAATCCACCAATCAATTTAGCTGATAACCCTTTTTTTTGCGGCTTTCACCAAGGTCCTTGATGAGGTTGATTCTTCCAATGTTCGGGCCCTCCTCATTCAAGCGGAGGGTGACCATTTCGGCGGCGGGGTAAACGTAAACACGACATTTGTTGGCGTCGACAGCAGGGACGCCCGCAGATTGCTGAATCGCGGCATTCCCATGGTTGCGCGCCTTGAGGGATTGAACATTCCCGTTGTTTGTGCCGTCCAGGGACTTTGCCTGGCGGCTGCGCTTGAGTTGGCGTTGCGTTGCGACTTAATCATCGCGGCCGATGATGCGAAGTTTGCCCAGGTTGAGCAGCACATCGGCGCCGCTACCTTTCTCGGCGGCGCCTACCTACTGGCTGAACGCTGCGGTCCCGCGCGCGCCCGCGAGATTTGCTTCTCAGGTGACTTTTATGATGCGGTATCCTTCGAGCGCTGGAATATCATCAACAGAATCGTGCCCCGCGCATCGCTTCGCGCGGAAGCCATGGCGTGGGCGCAGCGCCTGGCCGATGGGCCCACGATGGCGCACGCTGCCACCAAGCGCATGGTGCGCGCATTTTTAGATCACGGTGTGCGCGCCGCAGACGAGATGCTTCTCGATCTCAGTCCACCGATCTTCGATTCGGCGGATTTCAAAGCGGGCGTGCAGGCTGTCGTAAAGCTCGGTTCGAAAAGTTTTCGCGGCACGGTGACGTTTCGCGGCGCGTAGCTGGGTCGCTCAGAGGCCTAACCCTTGCGCTTCATCGACTTGCGGTTTCGCTGTTCACCCGAAAACCAGCTTTTTGAATGGGCGAACTCACTTTCAAGGAAACGCCTGACCTCTCGCGTCAGGCGTCTCAGTTCGCTTTCCCGCCGACGCAGCAGCCAAACGTTCATAAATGTGGATTCCTGGGGAAGCACCCGGACCAGATTCTCGGCCAACGCGAACGGAATCGCCAGCAGCGCCAATCCAAGCCCCTCGGCCGCAGCCGCAAAATGGTTGGCCAGCGGCATGACGCGCAATACGCTCCGCGCGTCCGCCGCCGCCCGGTAATGCGTCATCAATGGCATCTGGCCGGCGCGCTCGCTTTGCAGAACGGGAAAATCAGAGGCCGTGCCGATAATGTCATGATCATTCAATTCTGCCAGCGATCGCGGCGCCGGATGCACTGCCAGATATTCCTCAGATGCGAACAACCCAAATGAAACATTCGCCACTCGTTTTCCAATCAGTTCGCTTTCACCGGGATCTCCCATCCTGATGACGAAATCTAGGTCGCTCACTGCAACCCCCTGCTGATGGATCGTCGACACGATTTCGAGGTGGATGCGATTATTCAAATCACGCAGTTTCTTTACGCGGGGAAGAAGCCAATGCTTGGTCAAGCCTTCGGTCGCCGATATTCTGACAATCGACGACCTCTGACCGACACGTGAGCGCAGATCGCGATGAAAGGATTCGAATGCAACCATCATGTCGCTCGCAGAGCGTCGAAGATCCTCGCCCTCTTGCGTCAGTTTGACTCCAGAGGAGGCACGAAAAAATAATGGCGCTCCGACATAACGTTCCAGTTCCTTGAGGCGTCTGCTCAGGGTCGGCTGGCTCATGCCGAGATCCTGGGCAGCGCGATTTACGCTGCCGGTCCTGGCCACCGCAAAGAATAACCGGAACAGGTCCCAGTTTGCGTCCGCCACAGGCGATCCTCGCGTCACAGGATGATCCGACATGAAATCTGGTCCACGCCGGGCCTCAATTTACGTATCTTTCATTGCTGCGCCAATATGCGCCAGCGCGATCACGAGCCGGCGTTTTCCCATTAGGCCTTCAGCCGCACAGGCTGAACGCCGGCAACCTGAGGAGATAGAATGAAATTTGGCGAAGGCTTATTCAATAATGAATTGCAGCTCGTAGACATTTGATCCTAGGGATGAAAGGCACGGTCGCTATTACATCTGCTTGTGGCCAAGCCGAACTGGCTGAGAAAGCCGTCGCGGTGGATCAGACCGCTGATTTCTCGGGAACGGATGGCCTAAAGGGCACAAAACGTAACACATCTGCTTCGGACAGACTGCCGCCATCCGGGCTAAGTCTCCTTCACTCCCAGGAGAGGACATTCCATAGTCAGCATGACGCGAATCGAGCCCTGAGCAAGATCGCCTCGATAATTTTGGGATGCAGCCTGGTTGGCAAGCGCACCGGGCTCGACGCCGCCTACGTTGGCCTTCTTGCGATTTTGTTTGATCTCTCGATGCACGCAACGTGCGCAGTGGCCTTTTAATTAACTGCTTGAGAGATCTAAACTCCCGTTCCAATCCATCATTGGCTGTACCGGCGATGCCTCACGCGATCCTGTGCGAATTGGCAAGCCAACATGGCGCGAAATGCCGAGCGGCCTGTGCGATCGATCGGTTATCGAGCCGGGTAGCACTCCCCAAGCGGAGTCGCATCGTACAATGTCGTAGAATATCGTGGATTTTGGCGCTCCCTAGGGAAGTCTGTGAGTTCAACGATTTCAACATGTTACCAAAAAGTTTGGGGCAAAGTGAGCCTCATTGATCTTCACGGTGTTTCAACGTGATCACCCAAACCCATTCTATCGAAGAGTGACGGCAACAGCAGGTTCAAATCGGGGAGGCCAACCACCGAGACCGACATACGCTGATGGTGGCGATTTGAAGTGGAAATTAAGAGGCAAAATCGCACGATAATCCTGGTGCATAAAGATCCCACTTGATACCCCACTCGCACGATTGGTCACGGCTGATCCCGCAATCGAAGTGATCGAGCGTGATATTATGCTTCGACCTATCTGGAACTGGCTGAATCTCAAGATCGCAGCTGGTGCCGTAATCTAGTGGACCAAATCTAACATTTCGATTCGCTTGGGGATTCCCCGAAGGACTCGCGTGTGCGAGTCTATGGAATGCACGAGCGAACGAACATTCATTTGAGCCGGTCGGAGCGTAGCAGCCTTGAGGCTGTGGTCGCCAACCGCAATAGCCCGCAGAAGCACGTTTGGCGGGCAAAGATAGTGCTTCTGACGGCCAATGGTTGCGGTACTGCCGAGATCATGCAAGCGACCGGCAAGGCCAAGACGGTGATCTGGCGCTGGCAGCAACGTTTCCGCGATGAAGGAGCCGCTGGCCTTTGGCGGGACAAGACGCGGCGGTCGCGCATTCCGCCACTCAGCCCTGAGGTTGCTAAACGTGTGGTCATCCTGACGTTGGCTGGCCCGCCGCCGGCGGCCAGTCACTGGACCGGTTCGGCGATGGCGAAGACGGTCGGGATTAGCGTCAGCTCGGTGCAGCGGATATGGCGTGCTCATGGCCTCCAACCGCACCGGATGCGTCAGTTCAAGCTGTCCAACGATCCGCAGTTTGCCGCCAAACTGCACGAGATCGTCGGCCTCTACGTCGACCCGCCCGACCACGCCATTGTCTTGTCGGTCGACGAGAAGAGCCAAATTCAAGCCCTTGATCGCACCCAACCGGGGCTGCCGATGAAAAAGGGGCGCGCTGGCACCATAACCCACGACTACAAGCGCCATGGCCTCACTACCTTGTTCGCAGCGCTCGATGTCCTTGAGGGCAAGGTCATTGGCCAGTGCATGAAGCGCCATCGCCATCAGGAGTTCATCCGGTTTCTAAATGTCATCGAGGCGAGAGTGCCTAAGAAAAAGACGATCCATGTCATTGTCGACAACTATGCCACCCACAAGCATCCCGACGTCATCGAGTGGCTCGAAAGACATCGGCGGTTTGTCTTCCACTTCACCCCGACATCCGCCTCCTGGCTCAACGCCATTGAGGGCTTCTTTGCCAAGCTCACAAAGAAGCGTCTCAAGCGCGGCGTATTCCGATCCCTACCGGAACTCAAAGATGCCATCCACCGCTTCCTCGACGACACCAACGCAAACCCAAAACCTTTTGTCTGGACCAAGGATCCCAACAAGATCATCGCCGCTGTCAAACGAGGGCACCAAGTGTTAGATTCGATCCACTAGC
>WNFO01004232.1_pt1 | contig 12782 bp, 9 predicted proteins | sample 5400251 | NCBI WGS metagenome assembly WNFO01 (sample SAMN13153354, study PRJNA577476) | soil metagenome | isolation source: 100 cm saprolite under Madrone tree | place: USA:California | collected 2016-06-14
TGCAGGGACGACGTTTGCTGGCGTGTCCACGAGCGCTATGTCTACCCGCCGTCCCCTACGATTATTATCCATCCCGACGATTGGAGGCCGCCGACTGCGAGAATCATCATTCATCCAGAAGGCTGGCGTCCGGTCGAACGCTTCACGCGTGAATACGTCGTTCGTGACTATTACGGTTACGGCTACGGTTACGGCGATCCAGACTGGTAATCTACCCGAGAGGCCGCTTCCTCAGCGGCCCTCTCTTGTTGGCCGTTCACACCCGTCCTTCGATGGCCACGGGTTCCTGAAATCCGAAATTCCGTTCGGCTTAAACCAACTCGGCTGTGCGCCTCTTGGCGCTGCCACATTGTCCTGAAACTCCTCGGTGTGGTCCGTTATCCCGAATGCGTGGCGTTGATCATCCAGATCGGCAACCATCTCAGCAAGCAGCTTGATGTGAAGGGGTGAGGGCGTTGGGTCCACCGGTTGAGGCCACCGCTAGAAACGGGCGGCACGTCTTCGCAGCGTTGAGCGCATCACGGTCGTCGTCATGCAAAAAAGGCGGTCGTCCGCTCAATCAGCCAGTAGGCGGCAACGGCGCCGATGCCGTAGGCGATGGTCACATCGAGCCGGTCAAATGCGCGCTTGACGAGGGCGGCCGCCAATAGCTGTGACGCAGCGTGGCCTAACAACCAGATCAATGACAGCACCGCGGCCACGAAGACAAGCTGCCCGGTCTCCACGCCGACATTGAAAAACAGCAGCGCCACCGCCCGTCGCCAACGGCGAGGAAATCACTGGCTCCAGCGGCCAGCAAGTCAAACTCCTGTCCCGTTGATTCATGGGATCACATTGGTCTCACTGAGTTGGGCGCCAAATGCTACGTCGACGGAACAAACCTTCACAAAACCAGACGCACGCCACGTTTGCCACGGCGATGGAAAAGGTATAGGATTTATTTTCGCTCAGCTGTTTGTATATCCCGACCTTTCGTTCGATCCATTTGGTTGCGTCGCAAAGAAGGATATCATCATGCCGATCACGACGTTGAAGGTTTTAGCGAGCGTCCTGCAACTGCACGGGCCAGGCGCAACAATTCAGAGCGATCATCAAGGCATCGATGCAATACTGAGTGATCTGCGCGGACAAAATTCGGAAGGCGTGACGCAGGTTTATTTCAGACGAGGCGGTTTTGTCCGAGGGGGGTATGGGGGCGGCTTTCGCAGAGCAGGGTATCATGGAGGGGGCGGGTTTCGCAGAGGCGGGTTTATCCGAGGGTATTAGATTTACTTGGTAATTTCCTCGTACGCACTGGTTTAGGCATGTCGGCTGACGAACCAGATTTTGTCGCCTTCCAAGATCAGCCAATCTCGCAGCTGCTTGTTAAGGTTGCGGCCAGATGCAACATCGACTGCTCTTATTGTTACTGGTTCCGCGACGCGGCCGTTTATGACAAGCCCAAGCTCATGAGCGCCGACGTGCTGCATCGGTTGTTGCAGCGCATCGAGGAGCACGTTGCCAAACATTCCCTGATCGATTTTCCAATCATCTTGCACGGCGGCGAGCCCTTGCTGTGGGGAATTGAGAATTTTAATCGTATGGCCGAGGCCTGCGAAGCCATATCATCACGAACGGGCTGCGAAATACCCATCGCGGTGACCACCAATGGCGTGTTGATTGACGATGAATGGCTGAACTGTTTTGAGGCTCACAACATTTCGGTTGCAATCAGCCTGGATGGGCCGGCGCACATTCACGACATTCACCGCCGGACGTTTCAGGGTACAGGCACACACGCCGCGGTGGAGCGGGCCGCTCGCATGCTTGTATCACGGGACATTGGCGTGAGCGCTCTGGCAGTCTGCAATCCCGCCTACCTGCCGGAGCAGTATGTCAAGTTTTTCGCTGAGTGCGGAGTTGCCAACTACGACATTATGATTCCTGATGCGACGGTAGATGAGAACCCGCCATCCATTGCCTCGTTCTACACGGGCCTATTCGATTTATGGCTGGAGGCAAACCGCAGCAAGCCAACGGTCAATATTCGCATCATTGGCGATATGATCACCGCCTTGCTCGGCAACAATTCACCGACCGAGGGCGTAGGCCACAAACCTGTCGAACTTTGCACAGTCATGACCGACGGATCCGTGGAGGCCCACGATGTGCTGCGGATTGCCGGCGACGGCTTCACGCGTACGATGTTCAACATTTTCGATCATGCGATCGACGAGGTCAGGGGCGAGCCTCGCTGGAAAGCCGCGCGCGATGCTTCAATCAATCTTTGCCAAAAGTGCCAGCAGTGCAAGTTCATGAACGCCTGCGGCGGCGGTTATCTTCCGCATCGTTTTTCCAGGAAGAACGGTTACGACAATCCCTCGGTCTATTGCGGCGATCTCTATTCAATGTTTGAGAACATGCAATCTGTATTGGAGAGTCATCTTTACGTCAGCAAGCCAGGCGGGGAACGCCTCGACATGCGGGACGCGTTGGGACGCGCCTAGTACGGTCTTCGCACCATCGCGGGCGGTGGTGCGCGATCCTCCGGCAAGAGTAGCGGCGCGGTGGTCGCGTCCGGGCAGGGTCACAAGCGGGCTATCGATTGCGCGAGTGAGGATGCGATGTTATTCGGTTCTCGAATGGCGTCCGGTTGAACGCGGGTCAGTTGCTCGATGAAAGCGCTCAGACCGCCTAGGTAATTTGGAAGGTCCGCTAACGGCGAGCCGTGACCGATGCATTCAATCCGACCACCGCTCGCGCTTCACCGGCCCGGTCGCCGGGCGCCCCGCGAACTTGCCCGATCATTGCGCCGCATTTCGTATCGCATACGCTTCCGGATCACCGTTATCGGTCGGTTTCTCGATCACCCGCTTCAGCGCTGCGCTCATCGGGACGTTGAGGCTGATGCCGTTCGGAGGTATCGGTTTGAGAAACCATTTGGCATAGATCTTGTTGATCTCACCGCTGCGATAGATCGCCGACAGCGTATCGTCGGCCACCTTCTTGAAGGCGGCATCGTCGCGCGGCAGCAGGATGCCATACGGCTCGACCGACAGCGCCTGCTCCGACACCACGTAGTCGGCGGGCGTCGCCGAGTTGGCCACGGCGCCGTACAGCAGGATATCATCCATGAAGTGTGCGGCTGCGCGATCGGATTCCAGCATGCGGAACGCCTCGAAATTGTCCTTGGCCGCGACGATGGTGAGGCCAAGATTGCGCTGCGCGTTGAGCTCGCTGATCTGCCGGAGATTGGTTGATCCGATGGTCGACACCACCGTTCTGCCCTTGAGGTCGTCCAGGGTCCGCAGATTGGCGGTCGCCTTGGAGACGAAGCGGTTGGCGGCGACGAAATAGGTCGATGAGAATGCCACGACCTTTTGCCGTTCGAGGTTGTTGGTCATGGTTTCGCAGGCGAGATCGATCTTCCCGCTCAGGATCGACGGAATGCGAAGCGACGGCGTGATCGGCACCAGCTTGACCTCCAGCTTTGCCAGGCCAAGGCTGGCCTTCACGGCGTCGGCAACGAGGTAGCAGAGGTCCACCGCATAGCCCACGACCTTCTCGTTCTTGTCGTAATAAGAGAAGGGGATCGACGATTCACGATGTCCGATCGTGATGATTCCGGTGCTCCGGATCTTCTCCAGTGTCCCCGCCGGCTCCTGAGCGATCGCCGCATGGCCTGAGACGCACAGCGCAGTTGCGGTCAGGATCAGTTTCAAGCGCATCATTCCATCTCCTCGTTGGGATTTCCGGTTCATCTTCACATTCATCGCGCGCCCCGCGCCGTTGACGCCTGGCTCGCCGGCATGCCGCGCCGCTCCGGGCTTGCCGGCCGGCCCACGATCTCCGCATAGCCGTCGATCGACGCCGGCCTTCCGATCAGGAAGCCCTGCACCAGATCGCAGCCGGCACGGGTGAGGACCTCGAGCTGGGCTCGCGTCTCGACGCCCTCGGCGGTCACCGGAAGCTCGAGCCCGCGGGCCAGTCCGATCACGCCACGCAACAGGGCCTTCGATTGCGCGCTGCGTTCAAGGTTCGATATGAAGCTGCGGTCGATCTTGATCATGTCGAACGGAAACGCCTGCAGATACGACATCGACGAGTAGCCGGTGCCAAAATCGTCGAGCGCAATGCGCACGCCCAGCGATTTGAGACGCCGCAGGATCGACACCGCGCGGGAGAAGTCGTCGATCAGAACGCCTTCCGTGATCTCGAGCTCGAGCCGCCCGGCGTCCAATCCGGTCTCGATCAGAGTCTCGTGGACAAGCCGCACGATGTCGTCGTTGCGAAACTGCACCGGCGACAAATTGACGGAAATCTGCAATTGGTTCGGCCAGGACACGGCCTCGCGGCACGCGGCAGCCAGGATCCATTCCCCCATCGCGACGATCAGCCCGTCCTCTTCCGTGAGTGGAATGAAGATTCCGGGTGCGACCACGCCGCGACTCGGATGGTGCCAGCGGACCAGCGCTTCGAAACCCACGATCTCGCCGTCGATCCTCGCCAGCGGCTGAAAATCGAGCCGCAGTTCATCGTTGGCGAGAGCAGACTGCAGATCGTGCTGCAATTCGCGTCGATCGCGCAATTGCGCAGCCATGTCGGGCTCGAAGAATCGGATCGTGTCGCGCCCTTCGGCCTTGGCGCGGTAGAGTGCCACATCCGCGTTGGCGAGCAGGGTCGCCGGGTCGGTCCCATCAACCGGACACGACGCGATGCCGATGCTCAGTCCAATGCGCAGCTGTCGTCCGGCGAGCTCGATGTCACCGCTCAGCGCGGCCCTGAGTTGCAGAGCCAGCTGACCCACGGACGCGGCCTGCGCGTCGCCGACGGTGATCACGACGAACTCGTCGCCGCCAACGCGTGCCAGGAAGGCCCCTTCCGCAACCGCTTGCAGACGCCGCGCCACCTCGCACAGCAGCGCATCGCCGACCAGATGGCCGTAGAGGTCGTTGACCTCCTTGAAGCGGTCGAGGTCGAGGCACAGGATCGCGAACGTCCCGGCCGCGCGCAGAGTCTCATCGATGGCCGTCGCCAGATAGTCGGAAAACGCCGCGCGATTGTGCAGGCCGGTCAGTGAGTCGTGATGAGCGATGTGCGCGACCCGCTTCTCGGCGCGCCTTTGCTCGGTGATATCCTCCACGGTGGTGACGAAGCCACCACCTGGCGCCGGCCGGAACACGGCCACCATGGCCCGCCCGTCGGAAAATTCCGTCACGGTGCTCGCCGGCTCGCCGGCGGTGATGATAGCCATCATTCCGCCGATATACTCGTCGGGTCCACTTTCCGGATGCAGGCCGTGCGCAACCTGATGGTCGAAGATCCGGCGCAACGCGGTTCCCGGCATCGTCAGCTCGTGCGGCAGGTGGAACATCTCGGCATAGCGATCGTTGCACAGGATGAGACGCCGGTGTTCGTCGTACATGCAGACGCCTTGCGACAGATTGTTCAGCGTGGAGTCCAGCTGGATGCTTTGCCCGCGGAAAAACTGCACGACGACGGCGCCGATGCCGCCGATCGCCACCACGAGGACAATGGTGAGCCCGATCAGATACCCGGCCTCGGTCCGCCAGTCGGCGAGCGCGGCGGTTACCGTCGTACTGGCCGTCAGATAGATCGGAACGTTGGGAAGCCGCGCTTCCGCTATCAGCCGCTCGGAATCATCCACCACTTCGCGCTGCCCAACGACGCCGCTGCCGGACCGCTGCGTCTTCCCGTCAGGCAAGTTGCGGACAACGGATTTTCCGATGGAGGAATCGATATGCGGATAGCGCGCGAGCATTACGCCATCGTGACGAAACAGCGCGATCGACTCATCGGTCCCGCGCGCGAGCGTTGCATAGGATTCCTCGAAGTACTGCGATGCGACCGTGCCGACGACCAGGCCGAGGAATTCGCCGTTCGATCCCCTGAATTTACGGGCGAAGGAAATGGTCCAGACGCCGGTCTGGCGATCCTGCGTCGGTTCGCCGAGCATCGAGTCCAATCGCGGGCTGGCCTTCAGCGCCTCAAAATAGTCCTGACCTGCGAAATTGAGGGGTGGGGTTGGCCAGGCCTGCGACGAATTGATGAGTCCGCCATCGGCGCCGATCAGCATGACCGCACCGATGTGAGGGAAGCCGCTGATCTTGTCCCTCAGCATCAGGTGGATGCCGCGTCCCACCATGGCGCGGGCATAGAGCTCATCGGAGACGATCGCGAGCGTTTCCATGTATTCGATCAGGTTGGCCTCGATGAGGTCGATCGACTGGAAGTCACGCGCCGCCTGCCGGGCAAGCACGGTTGCGGTTGCCATCAGCTGCTGCTTGCTCTGTTCGATCGCGTGATGACGCAGGTTGGACAGGATCAGGGCGATCACGCCGACGACCAGCGCGATCAGGAATGCGCCGCATAGCACGAGGACGACAATCGGGCGCGTCGAGGCGGTCCGGCGCGCTCCGCCCGCCAACGCGGAGTTCGCTACCAGGCCGGTACGCAAGCGAGCAGCCCACGACATGATTCCCGCGGTGGTCGACATCCCGGAAACACTGGGTCCGGCTGCTTGGAATCGCGTTAACAGCGAGGCTTTGGCCGCGCCGGAACCTCGGCACGGTTAAGAATGCATGTTATCGCCGCGCTTGCGGCCCAAAGGCGGACCAGGCTGCCGCTTTGTTGGACAGCATCGCGCCGCTGGCCGGGTATTATTACGGGCAAATCAATCGGCCGCCCGCGAGCTACGGCAGGGCGGCCTTGCGGATGTCGTGCCCTCAGGTGCGTTTGGTTAGCAATGGATTGCCGCGGGCACACACAAAGCGTCTGAACTCGTAATCGATAAAAGCCCGATCAGTGTGCGCGGATGTCCATAACATGAGAGGGGACGGTTGGCTCATTGCAAAGCTTGTCATCGTCGGCCGCGAAACGGTTTCAAGCCGGTGTATAGATGATGAGCTTCAGGTCGGGATCGTCATTGGCCTGGAAACTTGCGTGCGCAAGACGCAGCATGCCCTTCTTGGGATGTCGCAAGCGCTTCACGCCGCCCGCGCCGCCTCTGATATCGTGGGTTTCCCACCATTCTGCAAACTCCGGGCTGCCGTTTCGAAGACGGGTTAGCAGTTCGATAAACGCCGGATCGCCAGCCCAGAGATCGTGTGTCGCACGAAACTGGGCGACAACACGCTTGGCCTCCTCGGCCCAGCTTGATCCGAACAGGCGCCGCGTTCCCGGAAAAAGAAATATGCAGACGAGAATGTTGCGATCTTCTTCCGCAAGACGATCGAAGGCGAAAATCTCGGCGGCAGCCTTGTTCCAGGCAAGGAGGTCCCAGCGCCGGCCCGTGATGTAAGCCGGTTGGTTCAGGGACTCGACAAGGTTTCGAAGGGGGGCGGGAACGTTTTCCCGGGTAAAGGCGCGCCGGTTTACTCCCGACGCGAGCGCACGCAAATGCGCGTGCTCTACTTTGCTGAGGCGCAACGCACGTGCCAGCGCGTCAATCGTGGTCACTGAAGGACTAACGGCCCGTCCTTGTTCCAGCCGGACGTACCAGTCCACGCCGATGCCCGCGAGTTCGGCGACTTCCTCGCGCCGCAAGCCGGGAGCGCGGCGCCTTCGGCCATCGGGAAGGCCGACCGACTTCGGATTGAGCTTGGCGCGCCGCGAACGAAGAAAATCACCGAACTCGCTTCGGCTGGGGTCTGACATGGCCTTTTATCTCCCGCGAGGAGGTACTCTCAGTCCTAGGATAATACTAGTCCTTCCGGGGCGCGCGCAATCTGCGATGATGGCGGAATGCGGGGCGGATCGACCGCCGCTCGCTTTTGCCATGACAGCCGGACCTCTGACCACCGGGGGATGAGCTTTGATCAAGCTCCGGCAAGACAATTTCAAGGAACTTCATGTCAGCTGGTTCGTCCATCCATGTTTCGCTCAAGATAAACGGCCGGGATCACGAAGTCTCTGCTCCAGGCTGCGACACGCTCCTGGATGTTCTCCGGGACAAGCTTGGCATGACCGGCACCAAAAAAGGCTGCGACATGGGAGCATGTGGAGCATGCACCGTGCTGGCGGACGGACGCCGGATCAAGTCCTGTCTCGCGCTCGCGGCTTCCTGTGATGGCCGGTCGATCACCACGATCGAGGGCATCGGGACATTGGACAACCTGCATCCGCTGCAAGCCGCTTTCATTCGTCACGACGCGCTGCAATGCGGCTATTGCACGCCCGGGCAGATTCTTTCAGGCTTGGCGCTACTCGACGAAAAGCCCGCGGATCTCGCCGCCATTCGCGAGGGCATGAGCGGCAATCTCTGCCGATGCGGAGCCCATCCAAATATCGTGGCGGCGATTGCCGAGGTAGCGGGACTATGAGTTCACCCTCGTTTCAGTACAGTCGTGCTTCAGACGTCAGCGACGCCTTCATCCAGGGTTCGAGAGCAGGCACCGCCTTCGTGGCCGGCGGAACCGACTTGCTGCAGCTTTGGAAAGCAGGCGCGATGGCGCCTGAGGGGGTCGTCGACATCTCACGCCTGCCGCTGGGTCTCGTCGAATACGTCGACGGGCAGCTATCCTTGGGCGCGCTGGCCCGGCTGAGCGATGTAGCCGCCCACCCGGATGTGGCGCGGGATCATCCGGTGATCGCCGAGGCGATCCTGGCCAGCGCGAGTGGACAGATTCGCAACATGGCGACGGTGGGCGGCAATCTGCTCCAACGCACCCGCTGCCCGTATTTTCGCAGCCAAGGACTCGCCTGCAACAAGCGTTTGCCCGGTTCTGGATGTGGCGCGCTTTCCGGTGAGAACCGTCAGGCTGCCTTGTTCGGCGCAAGTACGTCGTGCGTCGCGACCCACGCCTCGGACTTGGCCGTGGCGCTGATGGCATTGGATGCCGAGGTCGAGGTCTTCGGAGCGGCTGGACGGAGGCGCTTGCCACTGCGCGATCTCTACCGGCTGCCCGCCGAGACACCGGAGCGCGAAACCGATCTGGCGGCAGGAGAGCTCATCACCGGCATTCATGTCGCCAACGCATCCCGCTTTGCGGCGCGCCACACCTATCTCAAGGTTCGCGACCGCGCATCCTTCGAGTTCGCCGTGGTATCGGTGGCAGCGGTACTGCGCGTCGAAAATGGTGCGATTGTCGAGGCGAGATTGAGCGCCGGCGGGGTCGCGCCGATGCCCTGGCGGCTTGCGCGCAGCGAGGCGGCACTGGTCGGCCGCGCGCCCGCCGCCGAGGCCTTCGCTGCCGCAGGCGATCTGGCGATCGAGGACGCCCGGCCACTCGCCCATAACGGATTCAAGATCGAATTGCTGCGCAATGCCGTCATCCGCGCCTTGCAAACCGCTGGAGGCCGGCCATGAGTACCGATTCCGCTCTTCGCTACGAGGCCGCGCTGAAGGTCACCGGCAGCGCCGTCTTCGAGGCCGAGGTGCCGGCGGCAGGCATGCTGCACGCCGCGCTGGTGGAAGCGCCGATCGGTTGCGGCGACGTGCTGTCCGTCGACGCAACACCGGCAAGCGCGCTGCCGGGCTTCGTCGCCATGATCTCCTACCGGGAAGCAGACGCGCTGCAGCCGTCGCCAGCAACCGCCCTGATCCGGGAGCGCGCCATTCACTTTGCGGGCCAGCCGGTGGCACTCGTGACCGCAGGCACATGGCTCGAGGCGAGGTCGGCGGCGCGCGCGGTCCGGATCGCCACCCAGGCACGTCCGGCAGTGACGGGGATGGCGCAGGCGATCGATCAGTCATTTGCGCCGGCCATGGTCGGACGCTTTCCCGCCGAGAGCCGCCGCGGAGACGCTGCCACGGCACTGGCCGAAGCCAGTCTGGTCGTCCGCCATCAATACGTGACGGCCGTCAACAACCATCACCCGATGGAGCCGCATGCGGTGGTGTGCTGGTGGGAGGGCGGCAAGGCTGTTGTTCACACCTCGACGCAAGCCATCTTCGGCACGCGGGCGATGATTGCGCACGCCTTCAGGATGCCGACGGCAGACATTCGGGTTTTCTCGCGCTTCCTTGGCGGCGGCTTCGGCTGCAAGGGGCAGCTCTGGTGGCCCTGGATGTTTTGGGCGATGCTGGCGGCGAAGCGCACCGGCCGGCCGGTCCGGCTGGAATTGACGCGCGCGCAGATGTTCAGCCTGATCGGCCGCCGCCAACAGACGGTGCAGGATCTGGCGCTGGGGTTCGGCGCGGACGGCCGTCTCACCGGCATCGATCATCGCGTGGTCGCGCAGACCTCGACGCATGCCGATTACTCGGATGCCACGGCGGTCTACTCGCGCTGGCTCTATGCCTGCCCCAATGTGACGACGACGCACCGTCTCGTCCGCACCAATGAGCCGCACCCGGTCCCGATGCGCGCCCCGGGTACGGCACCCGGCACGTTTGCGCTCGAATCCGCCTTCGACGAGGCGGCCGAACGGTTGGGGATCGATCCGGTCGAACTACGCGTGCGGAATTTTGCCGATCACGATCAGGAGGCCGGCCGCCCGTGGAGCAGCAATGGCCTGCTCGAATGTTATCGCATCGGCGCCGAACGGTTCGGCTGGTCGGCGCGGCCGGCGAGGGGCGCCGCCATCGATGGACGCTGGCGGATCGGCTGGGGCATGGCGAGCACCCTTTATCCGGCGATCCGCCAAGCCTGCAAGGTCCGCGTCAATCTGGCGGCGGACGCGTCCTTGCGGGTTCAATGCGGAACCCAGGACATGGGTTCGGGCACCTATACGGTGCTTGGCCAGATGGCGGCTACGGCGCTCGGCGTTTCCATGTCGCAGGTGACGGTCGAGTTAGGCGATAGCTGGTTGCCGGAAGGGCCGTTTTCCGGCGGCTCCCAGGTGACCGCCAGCATGGCGCCCGCGGTTGAAATGGCGACCGCCAGGCTCCGCGCGACGCTGGCACGGATGGCCGTGGCCGACGACCGGTCGCCGCTCTCCGGTCAGCGGATCGAGGACCTCGATTTTCAGGACGGGATGATCAGGAGCCGGACCGGCAATGTGGGCGAGCTTCTGACGGATGTGCTGGCGCGCGGTGCAGCTGACGGGTTGGAAGCAGCGGGCGAAAGTGCCGCAACCCAACTCCAATCCCTGGCCGTCACCAGCATGGGCTACGGCGCGGTGTTCGTCGAAGTGGGCGTCGATCCGGAGCTCGGCGAGATCCGGGTGCGTCGGGTGTGCGGCGCCTTTGCTGCCGGCCGCATCCTCAATCCGCGTCTTGCGAAGAGCCAGTATGTCGGCGGCCTGATTGGCGGCATCGGCATGGCGCTGCACGAGATGACCGTGACGGATCGCGCTTCAGGCCGCATTCTGGGCGACACCTTCGCTGATTACCTGATCCCCGTTCATGCCGACGTGCCGGAGTTCGATATCACGATGGTCGACGAAGAGGACCCGCACCTGCCGGGCAGCGTCAAGGGTATCGGCATGCTGGGCACGGCGGGCATCCAGGCGGCCATCGCCAACGCGGTTTTTGATGCGATCGGCAAGCGAGTTCGCAGTCTGCCCATCCGGATCGAACATGTGATCGGATAAGAGCCTGAGCGAAGCAGGGCATGCAGCAGGCCAAGTCAGGGTCGAATGGACACAAAAGGTTCTGGGATCACCAGGCTAAGGTACCGCAAAAGGATGGCACCACGTCAAAAGCCGACTTTCAGGAATCCCCGCCTTTGCGGATTTAGTCCTCCGGCGCAAAGCGGACATTGATCGAAGCTATCGGCAAAGTGCCTCAAAGAGACATTCAGTCGGAAGTCTTTGATAGCCGAGCTATTGCAGCGACGGGGCCGCCGCCGGGCGGACCCTGATGTTCGGCTCCGCCGGAAACATAGACGGCGCCAGTTCCTGATAAGCCGGCGATCAACCCGCCAACAGCGGCGCGGGCGTGTCGGGTAGCGCTGATGTCCGTATCCTCAAGCATGGTGTGACGAAATCCGCGCAGGGTGCCGTTTGGCGAGGCTTCCGCCTTGGCGAAGATGTTAACCAGTTGACGGCCTGCCGTCGGCTCGGAGCCGTCTCCAACGCGAAGTCCCACGCTCTTCAACGCATCGATCACCGAGGCGGAATCGATTGCGTCGCGCATGACGGCGTGTCCGATCTCAAACGGACTCGCCGACGATGTCGAATTACCCAAGACGATGACCACATTATGCATGAGCTCGATACCAGCCGACGTGGATGCCACCGACGAAAATAACTCAAAATGTCGAAGGACGTACTCGTCGCCAACTTCGCCGTCGATCTCACCAAGCGCCACCGCCACCCCGAGCGCCGAAGCGCCACGCGAATACGCCATCGAACCGTATGCGCTGTTTGTAACCGTCTTATTCCCGCGAGCAGACGCCGCTTCGATGCGGTCGCTCGTCAAAAGCGGACACTTGATCTGCACGAAATGTACGTCTCGATAGCGGCATCAGCCATGGCGGTCGCCACGGCCTTTGCAGTTTCCTCGATTTGCACGCTGCGCCCGAGTTCCTCTGGCAGGAAATCTCGCGTCTTTGCAATCCCGATACTTAAGCGTTTTCCGGAAGGCCCGTCGGATAGGCGACCAACGACGTCGGCACGCGTGAAGACGGTGATATGCGGACTAAGCACACCTTCTGTACCACCCGACATCACGAACGCGATCCGCTCTTCCACGCGGTGCGGAGGCAGATCGACGTAAGGCGCCAGGACAGCGCATAACGCAGAAACCGCGTATTCCCGCGTGAAATCGTTGACGCCGCCATTTCCCTCGGTTTTTCCCAGTATCGCGAGGATCGACCTCGGATTGATTTTGCCCGCCTCGATAAAGCTCAGCAGACCTGAGACATCACTGGGGCTCTTGGTGGCGATGCGAACGACGC
>WNFO01006214.1_pt1 | contig 12782 bp, 13 predicted proteins | sample 5400251 | NCBI WGS metagenome assembly WNFO01 (sample SAMN13153354, study PRJNA577476) | soil metagenome | isolation source: 100 cm saprolite under Madrone tree | place: USA:California | collected 2016-06-14
GGAATGGTTGGCACAACCCGGTCACACGTGAACCTTTTTATGAATAAGTTCAAGAAGTTGGGCTTTATCGATTACGAGGATGGATTGCGAGTGCACAGGTCCCTTCTAAATATCGTCCTGCACGACTAGCCGCCTCATCGCGCGTGAAGCGATGTAGGCAGCCGCACAGTATAATTGGTTCCCTGAGGATTCCTCAGCTCTGAGCAGTTTTGCACACCTTCATTTCGTGCCTCCTCATCTTAATTGAACAGTAACTGAATAACTACATTAAGGTATTTCCCTAGATTGCTTCGTAATCGTGTGCACCCTAGGATCGGAGCAGCAAGAGCCCTTAATGCCCCCCCTCTTGAAACCGGCGCAAAAAGGCACTCAACTCCAGAGGTGAAGTGAACATGGCCTACTACAGCGAGCACAGAACTAACCCAGCACAGAAAAACCCGTTGAGCATCGGAAGTCCCACGCAGATCGAACGGCGTCGCGCAACCCGCCATCACTTCGTAAGCGCGGTCGAAGTGATCAATGTAGAATCACAGAAGCAACTCATTTCCCTTACTCGCGACCTGAGTCTCTGCGGTTGCTTCGTCACAGCTAAGGCTCGTTCCCCCAAAGGGACAAGAGTTAGCCTGAAAATCTCAAATTCTCAAGCGAACTTCTCTGCTGTAGGTAATGTGACCCATAACCTGTCCGACGAAGGGATGGGCATCGAGTTTGTCCAGGTTGAGGCCAAGGATCAAACGGTTCTCGAAGAGTGGCTCGCGGAGGCAAGCGCGAATGGGGTCAAAACGAAGCTTGCTGCCGGTGTTGTAAAGGCATTTCAGCCGGCCTAGCGCCGTGCGCCAAGTTGAAATAGCTCTCTGATCCGTTTACCACCAGTGATGGGCCCTGGCACGCCCGCTTGTTGAAATACCTGGCGAGGCATTCGAGATTCTTTTCGTCAGTTGGTTTTCCATTGAGTATCTAACGGGGCGTGCCAGCTCTCCATTTCACGCTGAACCAGCACAGATTCAGGCGCTCGTGGCATTTCTGTAGTTCTCCCGGTAAGTTGACACGTCCAAGAGGGCCGTCTATCGTTCGTAGGAGTTATGGACAAGGAATAGCGAATGAAGATTCTCGTGCTGGGTGGCGGGGGACGCGAACACGCCCTGGTGTGGAAATTGAGGGAAAGCCCGCGCGTGGAAAAAATTTGGTGCGCCCCCGGGAACGATGGTATTGCTGCGGAAGCGGAGTGCGTGCCCATCGACGCAGGCGACGTCGGGGCGGTCATCGCGCTCGCCGAAAAGATTCAACCTGACTTAACCATCGTGGGACCGGAACTTCCTCTGGTGAACGGGCTGACGGATGCGTTCCGGCAGCGCAACTGGCCTATTGTAGGGCCGTCAAAGCAAGCGGCGCAGCTCGAAGGAAGCAAGATTTTCTCGAAGGAATTCCTTGCGCGTCAGCACATTCCCACGGCAAAAATGTACGGCGCGTTTGACTCTTCCGCTGATGTCTACGCTGCGCTGGGTTCCGTGGCTTGGCCGGTGGTGATCAAAGCGAACGGATTGTGCGCCGGCAAAGGTGTTTTTCTCGCGCCAGATCTTGCTGCGGCAAAAGATTTTGTCGAACGCGTGATGGAAAAGAACGAACTGGGGCCTGGTGGAAGGCGAATCCTTCTGGAAGAAACTCTGGACGGCGAAGAGTTATCGTTCATCATTCTTACGGATGGAAAACAGTACGCGCCACTGGTGCCAACGCGCGATCATAAGCGCGTGTTTGATGGAAACCAGGGCCCGAACACAGGTGGCATGGGGGCTTACTCGACGGATGAATTGCTGCCGGATGAGCTTGGAGAGACCATCCGTTTGAAGATCGTCGAGCCGACGCTCAACGGTTTGGCGGCGGACGGCATTCCATACCAGGGCTTCCTCTATATTGGCCTGATGCTTACGAAGTCAGGTCCGAAGGTTTTGGAGTTCAATTGTCGGCTGGGCGACCCCGAGGCCCAAGCCATACTGGCGCGAATTGTCGGCTGGGCGACCCCGAGGCCCAAGCCATACTGGCGCGAATGGACTTCGACTTAGCCGAGGTCCTCAGCGATGTTGCTGCTGGGGGTCTCGAGCCGTCAAAACTAAAGTGGAAGCCTGGGGCAAGTGCCTGCGTCGTTCTGACCTCGGGCGGCTATCCAGGGAAGTTCAAGAATGGTAAGCGCATCGATGGCCTAACCACTGTAGAGCAACTTACTGGTGTGAAGGTGCTCCACGCTGGAACAAAGCTCGTAGAAGACGAAGTGATAACCAACGGCGGCAGAGTGCTCGGCGTGACGGCAGTAGCCCCGACCCTGGACGACGCCTTAGCGGCCGCCTATGGAGCCGCATCGATAATCCACTTCGACGGAATGCACTACCGAAGGGACATCGGCGCTCATCCAACCCGCCTGAAAGCTGCGGGAGACTAGGGGTCATGGCGAAGGTACAAAATTTGTTCCGCGCGCCGAAAAGGCGTCTGCCGATGGAGGAACTCGCCGAGGTCCGAGAGAACATCACCACCGATGGCCTGAACGTAAATAGCCTGCAGATCGGGCAACTCCTCCGCGTCGGTGAAGCGCAACTGGAAGTCAGCGAAGTCTGCCACCCGTGCAATCTGATGGAAGCCATCCGTCCCGGCCTCCGCAAAGAGCTATGGGGACGGCGAGGTATGCTGTGCCGCGTACTACAGGGCGGCATGATCCGCCGCGGCGATGCCATCGAAAAGCTCTCCTTATCAGGGCAAAGCGGCGAGCCTTGAATAACTTCCGGTTAGCCCGTCATCCGCCCACGTCGGCGGCAAGCGCCATTGTGCATTCAACTTCTTGCACCGGGGCCTCCCGGGCGGCGGGCAGAATTTCATCTACTCGATTAGTGCGCTTTGCGGGCCGCGTTAGAAGCATGGAGAATTGGTGCTATTCTTGAGCCACTTGCCTAATGCTCTGGACGGCTCCAACCTGCGTCAGACTTCGGCCCGCATAGGAGGCGTGCAATGGCTGTTCGGCTTGAGCATGCGAACCTCCCTGTACGCGACAGCGAGGGAATGGTCCGTTTCCTACAAACCGCGTTTCCTGAATTTCAAGTGCGCGGCGAAGGCATCAGCCAGGACGGCAGCCGTTGGGTACATATTGGCACGCAAGAAACTTATATTGCCCTGAGTCCAGCGAAGGCGGAGTCTGAGAAACGATGGATGCCGTACTGCGGCGTGCCGGGCGTGAATCATCTTGCCTATGAGGTGGACGACGTTGAGGCGTTGTGCGGACGAATGAAGTCAGCTGGATACAGAGAGTCTACGCCGGCCAACGCCCATCCCTACCGCAAGCGCCGATACTTCTACGATGCCGAGGGCAACGATTGGGAGTTCGTCCAATACTTCTCTCAGGATCCCGCTGAGCGCAACGATTACAAGTTGCCGGATCGATAGCTCCGCGCTAGAGGTCATCCTTAGTGGAGTGCAAAAGATGGCCAAGGTTGTTGAACAGTTCGCTGCCCACCTGGAGTCAGCCGACAGCCAGATTCTCGCTGACCTGTATAACTTCGATGATTGGCAGACCCAACGACAAGGGAGGGCCTTCATACCGGATGCGATCGATGATGTTGCCATTCGCTCTTATTTGCTTCACTTAAAGCTGAGTGGGTCGGGCCCACCCATTCTTCAACGCACCATCGCTGCACTTAAACGCTTTTACGATTGGGCCCAAGCCAACCATCTGATCGCCACGTCTCCCTTTGATAGTTTCCTCTTCAATCGTCCGTTATTGAGCCACGAGCAGATCAGGCGCCGTCAGCAACCATGCTTTGCTAATCCGATGGATCGCGAAATCGTTCACCTGCGGGCACTCAACCATATTGCCGAGCATCTTAACCGATCGGCGGATATTCATACCTTGTTGGAGACGGTCGTGGAAACGCTGGTTCGAGTGATGGGGCTTAGGACGGCTTGGGCTTTCCTGTGGACGGAAGCTGGTTTATGCACCACGGCTGCCGCCGCTGATCCACCCCATGACTTTGCTTTGGCCGCAAGCTGCGGTCTGCCGCCCGGACTTGAACGTGACAATCGATGCTATCTGCGTCAGCCGCCCGATTGTCACTGCCAAAGTCTGTTACGAAACGACAAATTATTCCGTGCCGTGAACATAGTGGAATGTACCCGCTTGCGGCATGCCGCTCGCCATGCCGGTGACACGCAAGGGTTACTCTTCCATGCGACCGTACCGCTCATCTCAAAGAACCGACCTATTGGATTGATCAATATCGCTACGGAAGAGTGGGAATTCCTGACCTCAGCGGATCTACAATTCCTTTCGGCTGCTGGTTCACAGGTCGGCATTGCCCTCGAACGTGCCCGATTGTACGACTTGGCTGAAGCACAACGGATTCGTCTGGAACAAGAGCTCAAAATGGCTCGTGCCGTGCAGAAAAGTCTTTTGCCAACCCAACCTCCCCGTATCCCTGGTTTCACTCTCGTTGCGGATTGGCGGTCAGCTCGTGAGGTTGCTGGCGACTTCTATGACTTTATTTCGCTGCCGAATGGCCGTTGGGCATTTGTTCTTGCCGACGTTTCCGGGAAGGGAGCTCCAGCCGCGTTGTATATGGCCATGACTCGCAGCCTGATTCGTTCTGAGGCTCATCACCACACCAGTCCTGCGGCTGTATTGACGGAAGTGAATGGAAGACTCTTGGTGGAATCGCCGTGCGAGATGTTTGTGACTGTCTTTTACGCGGTTCTCGATCCTGTCTCGCGATCACTTACATATGCCAGCGCGGGCCATGAACCACCCTTTCTACGACGCGCTTCCGGCAGTGTGGAACGTATGGCTTGCGGAGGCCTCATTATGGGGCAATTTGAGCAATTGAGTTTGAGCGACGAAATGCTGCAGTTGGAGAGCGGCGACACATTGGTGGCTTACACCGATGGCTTGACTGACACAGTCAACCAGCAGGACGAAGACTACGGCCGCGAGCGTCTGGCCGATACCGTGAAAAGTGCCCCCGCCTGCGCTCAGGACATACTCACTTACATTTTGAAGGATCTAGAATCCTTTGCGGGTCCGGCTCCTCAACCAGACGATCTTACGTTGCTTATCCTAACCAGCGACTAGGCCTTGAGCGGCTGAGTAGCAAAGCGCCCGTCACGGCCCGAAACAGGGTTGTGCAAAGCACGAGGCGAGGTTCTGGGCGAGTTGTCGGCAATCCGGAAGTTACCGTCGGCCCGAGCGGTATACGACAGGGGCTCGCTATAGTCTCAAGCGTGAACAATCCGCCGATTCGGACAGGCAGGACAAAAGGAGAGAGGCGCTCGGCAACCTCACAAGCGCCTCTCCTACTGCTTCAACGTAAACCGTACCCCACTGGATCACCTCCTTCTCGGCAGGAGCGCCGATGTCGACAAGAGTGTCGAGTGGTCCGAGTATAGCGCGGGATCGGGGGAGATGTCAGAAGAAGCGTTTCCATAACCTTTATTTATTGGGGCACGCGAAAGTAAGGGTCCCCTTGGCCTAGGCTAAAGCGTTAACCTTGAATTTTGCGTACCACTTAGATTGAGTAAAACTCTAGGGCTTAGGAGTTCGCCGCAGCGTGGGCGCGTCGGGGGGGCGGTTCTTGTCCTCCTGGACCTTTTCGACGGGCTCCTCTGGGGGAACCATCCACTCGAAGCCGTGGTGTTCGTCCATCGTGCCGAGGACAAACGTTGCATTCCCGGCAATCAAGGGCAGCACGGCGCGCATGAAGTCAGCCGAATCGATTGGGACAGCCTTGTGCGCCTGGCCGGCACGAATGTTATCAAGCACTTTTGCGAAGCGCTGCTCGCCGGAACCAAGGTGCGTGATATTCGGGTCGTGGCTCTGGATCAATTCGGCCAGCGTGGGACCCTTCGCATCTGGAGGGTAACGGCTTTCCACGACAGTACGCGGCGCATGTTTTTCCGGCGGGTAGAGCTGGGTGAAACGCGGCCGTTGAATCCTCGTCTGCCAATAATCCCCCCGCGTGGCCACTTGTTCTTGCTCCATGCGATAGTCCACCACCCAAACTTCAGGGCCGTAGTCGCTGGGAGCATAGCCAATGATTACGATCTGAAAGATCGGATCGTCCGGCGCGAAATCGAGTTTGTGGTGGAGTTGCGCGACCAGAGGACGAAGCTTTTCCAGAAAAGCAATGCCGATGGTCTCCAAATCCGTTTCGCCTTCGCCAGGAGAGGCCTGGTAACTACGGTCGACCCGGCCAACATTTTGAAAATTGCGGTCCAGCCGGATGGGCTTGGGATCGGCGGGAATGCGCCATTCGGAAGCACCGAATAAGACGCCGATGTGCGTGGCATCGAGGTTCAGCACGCGCGGTGGAATGGAATTTCGCTCCAAGGGCTGATCGATGGCAGCGAAGATGATGGCTTCCTTCGCCACGTGAACGATGGCGCGGCCACCGGCAAGATTGGCGACGATTTCGTCTTCGTGCTGCTCCTGGGCTAGAGCATCAAACGAGAACGCGCTAAAGACGCCGAACAAAAATAGGAGCGTAAGTCGCCACACAAATGCCGCCCGAAGAAACATCGAATACCTTCGCCCGCCCTTGCGAGTGCAGCCCGGCCTTGCCCACAACTGAGAGTCTGGCAAGAATCTTCGCGCCACACGACCCCCATGGGCAAAAGGAGTCTCTAGTCTCACACTATCACAACCGGAAGGCACAGATGGATGTGCAATCCCAGAAACCCAGAGCGAATTCCTGGTTGACTGCGCAATTGGCTTCGCGTTGCAATAAAGCATCCTGTGCTTTGGGAATTCTGCCAGCAATATCTGGAGCAAACATGTCACTGAGTCCCAGTGGTACTCCTGCAAGCACATCCCAGCCACAAGCAGCGATGGATCTTAGCGGTCCTGTAATCCTGCGCATGCGGCGAGGGGCAGGATGGTTTCTGACCATTGGGCTGCTCTCAGGCGTGAATTCGATCCTTCAGATTTTTGACGCTAAGATCCGTTTCATCTTCGGGCTGGGCATCACACAGGTGGTGGACGCCGTGGCACATGGGATGGGCCAGGGCGGAACAATGGTCATCCTCGTTGTCGACGGCCTCTTCATCCTCATGCTGATCCTGTGCTCCCGCTGGGCAAAGACGGGTTCGCAGGGGGCTTTCGTCGGCGGAATGATCGCGTACGCGCTCGACGGCGTTTTGCTTTTGTACTTCAGCATGTGGCTGGACGCGGCCGTACATGCCTACGCTCTGTGGATGATCTGGCAGGGCTATGCGGCGTCGCGCGAATTGGCTCAGATGCGACAAGTAGCGCAGCCTGGATTGTCACAGCCGAGGCTTCCCTGACCATGGCTACCAAGATTCGCGGCATCGAAGGCATGAAGCATGGCGAGTTGGACTTCGAAATCCAGCGCGGTGCAAAGTTCGTGCTGTTCCAATACTGCATCTCTGTGATTGTTATGACATTCAGGCGGCCTTCGGACATTTACTTTCTCCGGCAGGGCGAAAATGCCGTGGTAAAAGGTCTGCCTTTCACATTGCTGTCGCTCGTGGCCGGTTGGTGGGGCATCCCGTGGGGGCCGATTTATACCATTCAGTCGGTTTACAACAATTCGTGCGGCGGCAAAGACGTGACGCAGGCAGTGGTCAATTCGCTGCGGGCGCAAGCCGCGCCGCCGCAGGCTGCTTCCCCGATCCCGCCCACGAGCTGAACCCACGTAGTTCCGCGCGACCCGCCGCATCGAGTAAACTATGGGCCAGACATCTTCGATTCGAATGGCGGACAGAAGTATGGGACTCAGAAAACCGAAAAACATCAGGCACAACGGAAAATCGCTTGCAGCAATCCTGGAAGCGCACGAGCGCTTTTTCACCGGCAAAGAGGGTGGCGCGCGTGCCGACCTGACCGGCGCGGATCTTTCGAACGCTGACCTGACCGGCATAAACCTCACCGGCGCAATCCTTCGCAACGCGAACCTCGCAGCCGCCGACCTCCGCAAGGCTAGGCTCCCAGGAGCCGATCTTTCTGGCGCAAGCCTTCGCAGGGCCGACCTCCGCAACACGGACATGACGGAAGCGATTCTTCCGGGAGCCGATTTGACGGAAGCTCAGGCCAGCGGCGTGGAATTTTTCCGTTGCGACCTTTCGAACGTGAATTTTCAGCGCGCCCGTTTGCGGAATGTGAATTTGCGGCTTGCCAACGTGAACGGGGCAAAATTTTCAGACGCCGATATGGGCGTAGCGATTTTGCGGGAGACGGACTTGACGGGCGCGGATCTTTCCGGCGTGGACCTTTCGACCGCGCTGATGCCCAAAGGTTTTTCGCCGACGCAAGCCGCCAAGAAAAGCGCTTAGAGCCAAATTCGAATCGTGGTCGATCTCTCGACCGCGCTGATGCCGAAAGGCTTTTCGCAGGCGCAAGCCGCGAAGAAGAGCGCGTAGTGCCGTTCGAACTGGTTGGGCCAGACGAAGATCCAGCGATGGGCAGTGAAAAGTGGAAATGGCGTCCTCGAGGGACTTCTCAACGCCGCAAGTTGCTAAGAAGGGCGCGCTTAGGGCCGATTTTAATGGCTCGTCGATAGCAATCCGCGATTTGACGTGGTAGCCTCTCGCGGAAGAGAGCAAGTTTCGTGACTTCGGTGGCCACTACAGTCACTCAACTCGATCACTCTGCCGTGCGCGAACGCGTGCTGGAAGAAATCCGTGGTTTGCTCGCCGAACTGGGCAGCCAGGGCGCCCTGCCGATGCTCAACGCTACCGCACAACTCGACCGCGACTTGGGTCTGGGGAGCCTGGAGCGCGTGGAACTGCTGGCGCGGCTGGAAACAGCATTCCATTTGCGTCTGCCGGACCGCGTCGCGTCGGAGGCCAACACGCCGGAGGATCTGGCGCTTGCGATTCTGACCGCTCCCGGAACAAATGTGGAAGTCGAGGAAGCCGGCTCCGCGTTGCGGGGCTCGGTGACGGTGCAAAAGTTGCACCGCGCGGCCACTGACGCAGGAGTTTTCGCGGCGGAGACTCTCATCGACGTGCTGCGGTATCGCGCGACGCACGATGCTGAGCGTGCACACCTCCTTATCACCGAGGATGCCGAGGCTGGGGAGCGCAGCTTTGCGCTGACTTTTGGCGAACTCTACGCCGCTGGGAACCGGTGCGCCGCGGAGCTGGCGCGGCGCGGAGTGCCCGCAGGCGGGCGCGTCGCGATGATGCTGCCGACTTCGCGCGCTTTTTTCGTGTCTTACGCAGGGATTCTTCTCGCCGGAGCGATTCCCGTCCCCATCTATCCGCCGTTTCGCGCCGACCGCATCGAAGAGTACGCGGCGCGGCAATCGGCGATCCTGAACAACGCGGAAGTTTGCCTGCTGCTGACGTTTCGCCGCGCTGAAGCTGTAGCAAAATTGCTGCGGCCCCGGGTGCGTTCGCTCTCGGGAGTCGTGGACGCGGAAAAATTGATTGAGGCGGCGGACAAAGCTCCACCTACACCACCGGGCGTCGCGCCGGGGCACGTCACCGGGGGCCGCGCACGCAAGGGCAGCGATATTGCGCTGTTACAGTACACTTCCGGATCGACGGGCGATCCCAAAGGCGTCATGCTGACTCACGCCAACCTGCTAGCCAACATGCGCGCGATTGGCGAAGCGGTCCAACTCGGGCCAGATGACGTGGGCATCAGCTGGCTCCCGCTGTACCACGACATGGGCTTGATTGGCGCGTGGCTTACGCTGCTGCATTTCGGCACGCCCCTGGTAGTGATGTCGCCGCTGGCCTTTTTAACGCGCCCAGAGCGCTGGCTGCAGGCGTTTCACAAACACCGCGGCACCATCGCCGCGGCGCCGAATTTTGCTTATGAACTCTGCGTGCGCAAGATTGCGGACAAAGACATCAAGGGCGTGGATCTCAGCTCCTGGCGCGCCGCGCTGAATGGCGCCGAGCCGGTGAATCCGGAGACGCTCGAGCGCTTTGCGGAGCGATTCGCAAGTTACGGTTTCCGGCGTGAAGCGCAGCTTCCCGTCTACGGCTTGGCGGAGGCTGCTCTTGGAGTCACTATCCCGCCACTGAATCGCGGCCCGTTGGTGGATCGCGTCGAACGCGAGACGTTTACGGCGCAGGGACGCGCGGTGCCAGCGACGCCCGAAGACGAAACGGCAATTGCCTTCGTTTCTTCCGGAAAAGCCCTGCGGGGGCATGAAGTTCGCATCGTGGACGAACGCGGCGACGAAGTTGTAGACCGCACGGAAGGATTCTTGTGGTTTCGCGGCCCCTCGGCCACTGCCGGGTACTACCGCAATCCCAAAGCGACGGAAGCACTGCTGCCGCGTGGCCCCGCAACGTCTCCAGATGAATACGCGTGGGTGAACTCGGGCGACCGGGCGTATCTCGCCGATGGCGAAATCTACGTTACGGGGCGCGTGAAGGACATCATCATCAAGGGCGGGCGCAATTTGTATCCGCACGAAGTGGAGGACCTTGCGGCGCGCGCGGAGGGAATTCGCAAGGGATGTATCGTCGCATTTGGCTTGACGGACGAAGCCGCAGGCACGGAAAAATTGGTCGTGGTCGCGGAGACGCGCGAGCGCGATGCGTCGAGGCGCGCGGCTCTCGCTTCCACGGTGACTGACCTTGTCTCGCGCGGATTGGGCCTTCCGCCGGATCGCGTGGAATTAATTCCGCCGGGCAGCATCCCGAAAACGTCCAGCGGAAAATTGCGCCGCGAAGAAACCAAGCAACTGTATCTCGCGGGAACTCTTTCCGCCTCGCGAGCTCCAGCCTGGGTACAAATCGCGCGGCTGGGAACGAGCAGCGCCGCGCGCAACCTTGGCCACGAAATTGTTGCGGGCATGAAGCGCGGGATCGAGATTTTATATGGTCTGTACTTTGGCGTGGTGTTTCTGCTTTGGATTGTTCCCACCTGGGTGATGGTGCAATTTATCAAGGATCACAAAAAGGCAGGGAGCTTCACCTCTTCCGCACTCAAGGTCCTGTTCGCGGTCATTGGATGCCCTGTGCGCGTGGTCGGCAAGGAGTACATGGATACGCCGGGCGCAAAAATCTACGCGTCGAATCACGCGAGTTATTTCGATGTGTTGCCACTAATGCTGGGACTGGGCGTGTCTTACCGTTTCGTCGCGAAATTGGAAGTCGGCCGCATGCCCTTCATAGGCACATTCTTGAAGCAGATGGGCCACCTCAAGTTTGACCGCACTAGCCCGGAATCACGATTGCGCCAGGCGGAGGAGCTGGAAGAACTTTTGCGCAACGGAGAATCTGTTTTTGTCTTTCCGGAAGGCACTTTCACCCGAGAGGATGGCGTGAGGCCGTTCCAACTTGGCGCTTTCAAGGCAGCTGTCTCTACCGGAGCACCAATCATCCCCGTGTCACTTGCCGGGACTCGCCGATTCTTGCGCGATGGCACGTCCTTGCCTCGGCCGACCAACGTCACCATCACGATTCACCCGCCCATCTATCCGCAAACGACGAGCAGCGGAAGCGAGCATGCAGAATCCTCCGGCTGGCATGAATTGATACGCCTGCGCGACGCCACACGCGAGGCCATCGGCCGGGATTCCGGCGAGCCGATCCTGTAGAGCACGGTGATTCGTAAGCGAGCTCTATTGGTTACCTTATCCTTGACTACACACTGTAAGTAACAGTAGAGTAGCTGGCTATCCGGGGTGACTGTCGGTCGCTGCGGATGCAAATGAACAGAACCGACTTGCAACAGCTCGCGGACCTCCGGATTAAAGAGGCGCGGATTCTTCTTGACGGTGCTTCCTATTCGGGGGCCTATTACCTGGCCGGGTATGCGATTGAGTGTGGGCTCAAAGCTTGTATCGCAAAACAAACCAAAGAATACGACTTCCCAGACAAACCAGAGGAAGTAAGAAAAATCTACACACACAATCTTGGTCAACTCTTGACCTTGGCAAAGTTGAAGGACAAACTTGAAGGCGATATGAAGTCAAACAAGCAGTTAGATGACAATTGGGCTTGCATAGTAAGCTGGGAGGAAGGAAAACGATACGAGCTGGGTGCAACGGAAAAAGAGGCCCGAGACCTCTATGAAGCAATCGTGGATCCGGGGAACGGGGTACTTCAATGGCTGAAGAAGTTGTGGTGAAGGAACAACTAGCACCGGAGATGATGGCTGCCGGGCACGAGTTGACAAAGCGCTTACGACAGGACAAGGATTTTGGGCTACTCTGCTCAGCTTGGCTTTACACATCGGAGAGAAACGGTTGGAGGCTGGAGGTAGGTACTCCGCTGGTGGAAAACTCAGGGCCTATCCACACGTATCAACTTATCCGGGGAATCATGGGGGAGGACTGGTCTGTGGAGTGGGAAATACAGTTGAGTAGTATATCTCTGCTGCGTTCCAATCATCCGCTAGTGCAAGGGCTTCGTTCGCTTGGCCATTTTGAGATTCAAGAGTTCCCGCAAGGTCCAAGGCCATCCTCGATGGTAAGAGCTTTGAAGAGAATAGGTCCCACGCGAGTCCAAGACGTTTTCATAGAAGACGCGTACATCTACTTCATTAGCTAAAAGACAAAGCAGCAAGGATAGGCCGTCCAGAGCCGCCTTGCGGATCAAGGGTTGGAGACCCGCCAAGCCTCGTTGCTGGACGTTAGAGATTGGGGGTTAGAAGTTAGAAAGAGAAAGTCAAAACCCGCACCCTTTGGTAAAGAAGCTGTGAAAAAAGCTACCGCGTTTTCATTCAGGAGGTTGGAATGTGAGTTTTTGTGGGTCGTTCGGGCTGATCTCTCAGGATTTTCTTCCCGTTTCTTCCTAGCTTGCGGCGGTGGCTAGCTTCCTCAAGCGGA
>WNFO01003915.1_pt1 | contig 12779 bp, 13 predicted proteins | sample 5400251 | NCBI WGS metagenome assembly WNFO01 (sample SAMN13153354, study PRJNA577476) | soil metagenome | isolation source: 100 cm saprolite under Madrone tree | place: USA:California | collected 2016-06-14
TTTCACTTCGCCGGCGAATTTTTTCTGTGGTGTTCCTGTTGGCGTAGCGGAAGGCGCCTCACTTTCGCCGCTTTGCTCGCCGTTTCCAGGCGAGGGGGTAGGCGTTTCATTCCCGTTTTGGTTGGGCGTGGTCGATGGCTCGGGGCTTGGACTCGGCTGCTCCTGATCTTCTCTTCGTTCTCCCGCAGAGGGCGATGGCGAAGGACTCTCCCCCGGCTTTGGCTGTTGAGACTTCTGCGGTTCGTTCTTCGCTTGAGACTGTTTGTCGTTCTTCTGATCTTTCTCATTTTGCGACTGCCGATCTTGCGATTGCTGCTGCTGATTTTGCTGATTTTGCTGGTTCTGCTGGTTCTTTTGGTTCTTTTGGTTCTGCTGATTCTTTTGGTTTTGCTGGTTCTTTTCGTTCTGCTGGTTCTGCTCGGATTGGCCCCCACCGCCGCCTCCGTTCTTCCCTTTTTTCGGCGGCTGTTGAAGCGGAGGGGTCGGCGTCGGGGTTGGGGTCGGCTTCGGCTTCGGCTTCTTGAGTCTCTCGATTTTTTTCTTTACCTCTTCCAGATTGGCCTTGGCCGCCTCGTTATTCGGATTGAGTTTGAGAGCATCCTCATAATGAGTTTGCGCGTTCTTCAAATCGGTCAGCGCGTCCTCGTCGCTTTTGTCCATGTCGGCGCGCTCTTCCAATGTGCGCCCCGCATTGAAATGACTGTTTTCTTGCAGGCCTTTCTCTCTCGATAGCAATGCCTCACTGAAAGCTTCTACCGCCTTGTCGTAATCGCCCATCTTGTAAGCGGCGGTTCCTGAATCGAATTGCATCTTGTCCTTAACCGCAGAGTCGGGATGGTTTTTCAGATCTTCCTGAAAACTGCGATACGCTTCGGCATACTTGCCGTCGCGATAGAGTTGGAGTCCCGCGGAAGCTGAAGCATTTTGAAAAGACAACAACAGCAGGGCCGCAGCTGTTGGCGCGAGCTTCAGTAGCGCACGCGAACGCACAGGCGCACGCACGCGTTTGCGCTCGCCAATCAAGATCGACAATGCGAGCGCGATCAAAGCCGCGCCGAGCGGCCATTCATAGCGCTCGATCGGCCGGCGCGACAAACGTACGTCGAACTCGGCGGCTTGCATCTGGGCGAGACCTTCGCTGTAAATCTGCTGCATGGTGCGCGGCCCGTTCTCCAGTTGCAGATAAAATCCTCCGCTTGCCTGCGCGACTTCGCGCAAACGCTTTTCATCCAATTTCGATTTCACCACTTGTCCAGCCGAGTCTTTCACGAAGGCCGTTTCGCCATCTTCGCCGCTGATCGGAATGAGCGAGCCTTGCGGCGTCCCCACGCCGACTGTGAAAATCCGCACACCGGCGTCGGTCGCAGCCTTTGCGCTCTTCACTGCGTCTCCGCTCAACTCTTCGCCATCGGTGAAAATGATCAGCGCGCGATTTCCCATCGCGCTCTTGCCGAACGTGCGCGAGGCCAGCGCGATCGCTTCGGAAATGTTCGTGCCGCCTTCGGGAACGGTTTTTGTGTCGAGATCGTTGATCGACTCCACGACTGCGCCATAATCGATTGTGAGCGGCGCTTGCAAAAAGGCGCGCCCCGCAAAAGCAATCAAGCCCACACGATCGCCCTGGAGCTCGTTAATCAGATCCTGCGCCGCAAGTTTAACGCGCTCCAGCCGATTCGGCTGCACGTCGTTGGAAAGCATGCTACGCGACGTGTCCACGGCGATGAGCAGATCCAGGCCCTTGCGCTTGACATCCTGGAACGTGTAACCCCAGCGCGGCTGCGCCAGGGCGATGAGTGCAAATGCGAGACCCAGCAATTGCAAAGCGAATCGCAACGCGCGACGAAACCGGTTCACCGTTCCGGCTAACTGTGGCAGCAGGCGCGCCGAAACAAATTCACGCAAACGCTTTTCGCCGCGCTTCTCCGCGGTCAGAAACAAGGCGACTACAAACGGAATCGCAAGCAAGCCCCAAAACGATTGCGGCGCGCCCAAGCTCATAAGGTGGATCGCGCGCTCCGTCGTGCGATGTTAAATATTTGCGGCTTCGCCGCCATTTTAGCATCGAGCGCGGAGCGCTCGATCCACCGCCACAAGATCGACATCTTCATCACGGCAATTTCTTCCAAATCGTTTGCGACAACAAAATCTGCCCGAGCAACAAACCGCAGCCACTCATGATGCAGAGCGGAAAGAGATCGCGGTACTGCTGATATTTTTTCACGCTCACGGTCGATTTCTCCATTTTGTCGATGTCGCGATAAATCTGCTCGAGCGATTTTGCATCCGTGGCGCGAAAAAATTGTCCGCCCGCAATCTTTGCGACTTCCTTCAACCCCGCCTCGTTAAATTCTACCGGCCGGTTTTCGTAAAGGATATTGCCCAACGCGTCCGTTAATGGCCCTCGGGTGGTAAAGATCGGCACCGGCGCGACTCCATTAATGCCCGCTCCGATCGCGTAGAAGTGGATGTGAAGCGCTTTCACCGCTTCCGCTGCGGTATTTGGCGGAATCTTGCCCGCGTTATTCTCGCCGTCGGTCAAGAGCACGATCGCGTGGCTCTTCGAACGTTTGTCGTTTAGCCGGTTCGCCGCCGCGGCCATGGCCGATCCGATGGCCGTGCCGTCTTCCACGAGTCCGATGCGCACCCGTTCCAGATTTTGAAAAAGCCAATCGTGATCCAGAGTCATCGGACTCACAACGTAAGGCCGGCCACCGAAAGCGATGATTCCAATGCGATCGTTCGGCCGGCCTTCAATAAATTTTCGCGTCATCTCACGGATCGCGTCGACTCGCGTCGCCTCTTCCCCGCCGATCGTAAAATCTTTTATCAACATCGATCCGGAAACATCGAGCACGAGCATGATGTCGATCCCGCTGGCTTCGACTTGAGTGAGACTCTTGCCCAACTGTGGGCGTGCGAGCGCGAAGACAAAAATTGCCAAAGCTGCGAGCAGCAGCGTTCGCAGAATTTTGCCGGCACGGGCGGCGCTCTGTTTCCCGAGCTTGCGCAGCGTTGCCGTCGATGAAAACGTTAACGCGGCGGCGGGTCCGCGTTTCCCGCGTAAATAGGCGAGCAACGGGATCACGAGCAGCAGCAGGAGCAACCACGGACGCGCGAACGTCAGCGCGGCGTTCGCCGGCCACCAGTCAAACAGTCGCAAGTTGTCCTCCTTTCACAAAGCGCGTTGCTTCTTCCAACAACAGCGTGCTGTCCGCCGCGGTCGCTTCGTAGCGGGCGAACTTGATCAGATCGCATCGGTTCAAAAAATCTTCGAGCAGCGATTTTTCCTCCTCTGAAAAGGGCGACGCCTTTGTCAGCCCACTGAGGAACTCGACCGAGGTTTGTCGCGTAACTGGCAAGTTGAACTGTTCCGTCACGAAGCGCCGAAGAATATCGGAAACGCGAATGCTGAACCGATAGGGTTGCATCTTCTCCACGTCCCTCTGCATGCGCTCAAGCAGCTCCAGCGCGCGCTCCCGTGGTGATTGGATCGGCGCGGGACGTCTAAATGACTTGGAAATAAACCAGGCAATCAAGCCGATGATGGTAAGCGCGACAAACGCTCCGAGAAAAATCAACCAGGGCGGAATGAGCGAATAATCAATCGGTGGGGCGATGTCGTGAAAGTCTTGGGCAAGAAAGAACGACATAAACAAGATCGGCATCTTCATTCACCGGATGGCAAGACGGCGTTCGCGCTGTTTGAAGAACGAGCGCAGCGCCGGCAAATAATCCTCGCCCGTTCGCAATACGATTGCGTCGATGTTGTTTCGCCGCAGTGTCCGTGAAAGTTCCGCTTTGTGTTCGTCTGCGAAATCGGTGAAGCGTATCCGCGTCGCGCGATCAGCCGTGTTGATCTCGATTTGCTCGCCGCTCTCCGCGTCTTCGAGCGTGATGATGCCGATGTTCGGTAGTACCTTCTCGCGCTCATCCTGAATATGGATCGCAATGAAATCATGCCGGCGTCCGCTCACGGCCAGCGCTTGAGAAAAATCGGGCGCTTGAAAATCGGAAATAAAAAAGACGACCGCGCGGCGGGTCACGATCTTGTTCAGCGAATCGAGCGCTAATGCCGGCTCGGTCCCGCGACCTTCCGGTTCAAAAAATAAAACTTCGCGAATCAGCCGCAGCGTATGCGAGCGGCCTTTCTTCGGCGGAATGAAAAGCTCAACCCGATCGGTGAAAAGAAGTAGGCCGACTTTGTCGTTGTTGCGGATTGCGCTGAAAGCGAGCAGACATGCGACTTCGGCGGCCAGCTCACGCTTCGATTGCGAGGTGCTGCCGAAATTTCCTGACGCGCTAACATCGACAATCAACATCACGGTCAACTCGCGCTCTTCGGTGAATTTCTTTACGAACGCGCTGCCGAGGCGCGCCGTCACATTCCAATCGATCGTGCGAATTTCGTCGCCCGGTTGATACTCGCGCACGTCCTCAAAATTCATCCCCCGTCCCTTGAAAACACTGTGGTAATCGCCGGCGAAGGCGGTCTCGACTAATCCGCGCGTTTTGATTTCGAGCGTTCTGATCTTTTTCAAAATCTCGGACGTATCCATGTGTGAAAGTGAACAGTGATCAGTGATCAGTGATCAGTGATCGGAGATTCTTCCTCGCGTGTGACCGAGCGATAGTCAGTGCTCGGGGCGTACTTACAAAAGTCGTCAGCGCGATCGATCATCGGAGAAAGCATGCCGCCAATCGCGGCGTAGCGGTCATCTAGACGATCGAAATCCTGTTTGGATAAATATGCCCCATCGAGTGCGTCATCGAGCCACGACTGCGTTTCGTACGCCTCGCCAAGCGCCTCGTCGATCTTGTTCACAAAAGCCGCTTTGTACCTGCGACGTGCCCAAGCTTCGGCTATCATGGCTTTCACAGCCCGTGAGCTTCGTCGGATCTGATCCGTCAAGGAATATTGCTCTTCACGCGAGAAACTTTTAGAAAGCTCAAAAATGCGTCCGGCTGCTTCCCGCGCAGCCTGATAGACTTTTAAGTCTCGAAACGATTTTGCAGATGCCATACCGATCACAGTTCACTGATCACTGATCACAATTGGCTCTGGCTCACGGCACTGGCAGGCCGGCAAAGATCCGTTCGATGATGGTCTCGCTCGTGACCGCTTCCGCCTCGGCTTCGTAGCTGATGATGATGCGATGGCGCAACACGTCCGGGCCGATGCTTTTGACGTCCTGCGGCGTGACGTAACCGCGGCCATTCAGGAAGGCATGGGCGCGTGCGCCGAGTGCCAGGTAAATTGTCGCGCGCGGCGAAGCCCCGTAACGCACAAGTCCCTCGAGTCTCAAATTGTAAGACGCGGGCTCGCGCGTCGCCCAGACAACATCGACAATGTAATCTTTCACGCGGTCATCAATGTAGATGCTGTTGACGACGTCGCGCGCAGCGATGATTTGCTTGGGCTCGATCACCGGATTCACTCGCAAATCGGGCGCAGAAGTGGCCATCAAATCGAGAATGCGTCGTTCTTCAGCTTTCTGTGGATAGCCGACGTTTAACTTCAACATGAAGCGATCGAGCTGCGCTTCCGGCAATTGATAGGTGCCTTCCTGCTCGAGCGGGTTCTGCGTTGCCAGCACAAGGAAGGGATCGGAGAGCGGATAGGTTCGATCGCCAATTGTGACTTGCCGTTCCTGCATCGCCTCCAGCAGCGCGCTCTGTACCTTCGCCGGCGCGCGATTAATTTCGTCAGCGAGAATAAGATTGGAAAAAAGCGGGCCAAGCTTGGTCGTGAATTCGCCAGTCCGCGGATTGTAAATGAGCGTGCCGATCAAGTCTGCGGGCAAAAGGTCGGGGGTAAATTGCAGCCGTTGAAAGCCGGTCTGAATGCAGGCGGCCATCGTTTTCACGCTCAGCGTTTTGGCCAAACCAGGGACGCCTTCGAGCAGGATGTGACCGTTCGCGAGCAGGCCGAGCAGAAGCCGATCGACCAGATATTTCTGGCCGATCACAACATGCGCCACTTGTTCGCGCACCGCCGGAATCCAGCGGCCCAGTTCCTGCACTTCGTGCGTGATCTCCTGAGTCGATTTCATACGGTGTGATGAGACAGGCGCGAGAGGCAGAATGTTCGATTCTATCTGTAGGGGCGGTCTGTGACCGTCTGCTCGAATTCGGGAAAGAGTGCGACCGTCACAGACCGCCGCTACAATTTTTCGCTGCGCGGGCGCAACGTCAAGATCACCGGTAGTCCGGCGTACGCTTCCGCATCGCGAATTTGCGATTCCAGATAACGTTTATACTGGTCGCTCAACAATCGCGGATCGTTCACAAACAGTACGAACTCGGGCGGTTGCAGGTGCCGATCTTTCATTCCGCTGGCTTGGGCGGCGTAAAACAGTTTTAATCGCTGGCCCTTCCTCATCGGCGGCGGATTGGCTGCGAAGGCGGCGCGCAATAAACGATTGAGAACGCCGGTGCCGATTCGCGCGCCCGCATCACGCTGAACTTTTCCAATGAGTCCAAATAACTTGTCGACGTTCTCTCCGGTGAGCGCGGACGCAATCAAGACCGGCGCGTAATCGAGAAAGAAGATTCGCCGGCGGGTTTCGTCGACAAGTTGCTTGATCGACTGCTTTTGGCCGTGTTTCGGTCCGGTCGCGGCGGCGACACGGACTCGTTCTATGGCAAGTTTGAGTAAGTCCCATTTGTTCAAAACAACCAGTGCCGCTTTGCGCGCTTTTTGAATGAGACCCGCGATCCGTTTGTCTTGCGCCGTCACTCCAACTGTAACATCGACAATCAACACGCAGAGATCGGCGCGACGAATGCTTCGCTCCGCGCGCATCACGCTGAAGACTTCGACAGAACTGGACTGTTTGCCGCGGCGGCGGATTCCAGCCGTGTCGATGAAGAGGAATTGTTGACCGTCGCGCTCGTAAGAAATGTCGATCGCGTCGCGGGTTGTTCCCGGCAACTCGCTCACGATTGCGCGCTCGCTCCGCGTGATCGAATTGATCAGCGAAGATTTGCCCACATTCGGGCGACCGATGATCGCGATGCTCAGCCGATTCTCAATGGTCGATGGTCGATTCTCGATCTCTGAGGCAGTTGCGGGTAAAAGAGCGCTAATTGCGTCGAGCAATTCAGAAATGCCGCGGCCGTGCGCGGCGCTGATTGAAACAGCGTTGTCGAAACCGAGTGACGCGAAGTCAGCCGCGAGATTTTCGTGTTTCGGGTCATCGATCTTATTGATGACGAGCACGATCGGCTTTTGTGATTTGCGCAGGAGGCGCGCAAGTTCCAGATCGATCGGCGACAGCCCTTGTTTTGCATCGACAACGAAAAGAAGAACGTCGCTCTCGTGCAAAGCGTCCTCAGCGGCGCGGTGCGCTTGTGCGACCAGCTCCGACGCACCCGCACCGCCAACGCCGCCCGTGTCCCAAAGCATGAACGGCCTGGGCCCGCGCGTGCAGATGGCCGAAAGCCGATCCCGCGTGACGCCCGGTTGATCGTGAACGATTGCAATTTTTCGACCGATCAGGCGATTAAACAATTCCGATTTGCCGACATTCGGGCGTCCGATGATAGCAACATTCGGCGTCTCGCTTTTGCCGTTCATCGACTGAAGATGTCGATCTTAATCCCGGCGGGGGTGCGCATGTCCTTCGGCTTGCAACTGGCGGACGCCATCCATCACGTAAACCACGCCGGAGATCAAAGTGAAAATTCCCGCGACGATGACGACGAAGAACAGCGGAAGAAAACGCAGTTGCAACATCACCCACCCGATAGCGCACATCTGGCAAACGGTCGCAACTTTACCGGTCCAATTCGGTTTGACGAGTACCTTGCCGTTCAGCAAATGCAGAACAACCGCCCCTACGAGGATGACGGCGTCCCGCGTGATCACGAGAACCGGAAACCAAGCCGGGAACCTTCCGTATTCCGGATCAATCTCACTCCAGTTGCTGATGCTCAATGTGATAATGCCGCTCAGGAGTAAACCTTTGTCCGCGATTGGATCGAGGATCACTCCGAGAGAACTGCGCTGGTTGTATCGCCTGGCCACATAGCCATCGAGTCCGTCGCTGACGGCGGCGAGCAGGAAGATCACGATCGCGACAAGGCGCTGCCACTCGAGTGGTTCACCGCGCTGGATGCTTTGGCCATAATAAATCGCCATCGTCACGAACGCCGGGATCATCAAAATCCGGACCACGGTGATTTTGTTGGCAGTCGTCATGGGAAAAGCCCGATGTTGAAACTGGAAGGTCTGTGCGAAAAAGTTGCAAGGCAATTTGGGTGGGCAACGGCGAGGCACCATGTGATCCCTCGACGTTGCGGGGTCCAGGCGGCGATTGCTTAAAGGTCATTTTCCCCGAACTCTTATGAAGCCGTCAATCAATTGAGAACGATCGGCGAAATTAGCCAATCGGGTAGGTTCACGGAATGGCCCGGAGGCCAGCATCGATCAAAATATCGATTACGCCGCCGGTGAATTTATCAATCGCGACCTGTGCCAGTCCTTCCTGTTTCAGACGCTCCATTTTTGCCAGCGCCAGAAGATTGAGCAGACCGTTCTTGTAATTTGTTTCGCTGATTTCACCGTTTTTGAACTGCTCGGTGCGCCGGACAAACGCCTCCTTATGGTCGTCCACAAACTGCTTACCATCGGCTTTGGCTTGGTTGACAAAGTCTTTGAAAAGTTTCTTCGCCAGGTCACTGATATCCTTTTCGATTCTTGTGAAGTCAATGTTGGCCATAATTAGTCTGCTTTTGCGTTCTTAATCTTTCCGCTTTCGAGTTGGATGATCTTGTCGAAGGCGCGACCGACATCTTCTTTGTCATTTGCTATTTCAGCGGGTTTCAGAGCACCCGCTGCTTTCCATTCCTCGAGGAAGCGCGGCCAGATGCCATTTCTCGGATCCGATGGGCTTTTAAAAAGGAGGACCTCCCACATCTGACGAGTCATTTCATTGCGCGGGCGGTTCTTGTCGTACTCGTATCCCTTAGCCAAGGCTACATTGAGTTTGCTGATATCCCCAGTGTGCGCTTCGTAGGTTCCGCTGGCTTTGTCCATGAGCGCGAGCATATCCACTTTCAGGTTAACCCCCTGGGCGTATGCTGCTTGATCGTATGTGGATATGGTGTTGCAGGCTGTGATCAACCCGAAACAAAGGAATCCGAGCGAAACGGCGCCGGCTATCGTGATAGCGAGCGGTTTTGTCATAACGATCTGCCTTTCAGGTTAGAGTTCCTCTCGGCTCTTCTCGCGTTCAGCAACCTTTGACAGATTTTTGGTTAGGGACGTCGAGCGTTTTTCCCGAACATTTGTCGTTAGGCAGCGATTGGCATTTAATGCACCAGGCGGATGGTCCAGAAATCGTCCGAAAGATTTTCCGTGAGCAGATAAGAATAAGGCATCGTGAAGTAACCTCTTTTGCCCCAGCTCGCGCCCCACGAATTGCGCACGATGAAACGTTGGGCTGTGTCGTCGTAGCCCACCGCGAGAACGGCGTGGCCGCCGACGACTCCTTCTCTCGGCGCAGGCATATTCAGCACGCCTGTTTTCTCGACTTTCGCGCTGTCAAAGCTGTCGTAAACGGTGAAACCAAAAACAAATGGATAGCCATCGGCCAGACACCCTTTCATCTGCGTGAGCGTGCGGCCCACGCGCTGGTAACTCACGGCGCGGAATTTTTTCGCGTCCGTGTAGCAGGACTTTGGCGGTTTCTGCGCCGGCTTGGCGCCTGCGGGCCAAAGGTTGGTCGTCGAGTCGGCCGGAGTATCGTCATAGGGCCATTCGGGTTCCGGGCACGCGCCCTGTTTGCCGACACTCTTGATCCCATCGCGAATCTGGGCGCCGTTGTCGATCGGCACACTGTGCTCCATGCTTCGTTCGTTGTAATAAATGAACAGGCGCGACGGGACGAAATCGGCGAGTTTTTGTTTCTTGCGATCGAACTCGATGGCCGCGGCAATCGCGTTCGCGGTGCAGGAACCGATTTGTCCCTGATTGTAAACCGGCGGGCAATGTTTGCGCAGATCAGCTTTGCGCGGAAGCGGGCCCAGTTTCGCCATCGGCGCCGCATAGAGATGATCGCGATTATCGGGTAAATCAGGGACCCAGCCGAAGCCGAGGCGGGAACTTTGCTTGGCGCGGTTTTTCATTGCCTTAATGACGCAGTTTCATGATGTGAGGCCGGCTGCCTTCTCTGCTTCTTCTCTCTGCGAATCTTCTACACGATTTGGAAATAAAAAGCATTCTTTCCCGATTCAAAACTGCACGAGTTTGTGAATTGCTTTTGGCGTGCCAACAAGAACGTGCTTAAAATCAATCGCCGAGAACGCCGATGTGGCGAAATGGCAGACGCAACGGACTTAAAATCCGTTGGGCTTTAAACGGCCCGTGCCGGTTCGAGTCCGGCCATCGGCACATGATCAATCAACTCTCTGCCCGGTTTAATTATCGATGCAAACGCAAGCCGAACACCCGCTTTTCATTCCGCTGATTCTGGGAACCGCGCGTCAGGAAAGACAAAGCGAACATGTTGCACGCTTCGTCTTTGAACAAACAAAGAAACGGGCCGGCGTCGAAACCGAACTGATCGATGTGCGCGCCCTTCCCATGCGTCTCGACGACGCCGGCGAGCAAATGAAAGACCCGGCCTTTTCATCGACAATCGAACGTTGCGACGGGCTCATCCTCATTACGCCGGAATACAATCACGGTTATCCAGGCCTGCTGAAGCACGCCCTCGATATGAACTTGAAGGAATACATCCACAAAGCCGTTGGAATCTGTGGCGTGTCGGCCGGCCCCTTCGGCGGCGCGCGTGCGATTGAGAATCTTTTGCCGGTAATGCGCGAGTTGGGTCTTGTCACTATCTTCGAGGACGTGAATTTCGGAAACGTCGGCAAACTTTTCGACGAGAGCGGTCAGTTGCTCGACCAAAATTATGTCCTGCGCGTGAACAAGTTTCTCGATGAGTTGATCTGGATGTCGCGCGTGTTGCGCCACGGGCGCGAACGCGTTGCACCGTAGTTCCGGAATTTTTCTGTGCGGGAATCAATCGAACGACGCATGCGGCATCTCGGCATACGAGATGTCGATCTGAAAGAAACCTTCGCGCGGTCCGGCGGACCGGGCGGACAAAATGTAAACAAGGTTTCGACGGCGGTGATGCTGCGTCATCGGCCGAGCGGCATCAGCGTGACCGTCCAAGATTCGCGGTCGCAAGCGCAGAATCGCAGACTCGCGCGCGAACGGTTGTTGGATGCAGTCGAACACTCGCAAAAAGAGAAGCGTGCGGAAGAGATTGCGCGACGCGAAAAAGCGCGCCGCCGGCGCTCGCCGCGCCCACGCGCGCTCAAGCAGCGCATTCTGGAATCGAAACGCAAACGCAGCGAACTGAAGCGGCAGCGGACAAAGATAGAGATGTAGTTAGAATGGCCGCCGCGCTGAAGCTGTTTCACTGTGGGACGGGCAGGGTGGTTTTGCGCACGGAACTGAGAGGTGGATCGCGCGCTCCGTCGCGCGATGCTAAATGTGGCGCCGAAGGCGCATTAATTCTAACATCGAGCAAGGGACTGCTCGATCCACCTTTAGAATGAAAGAGAAATTGAAGCTTGGGATCATTGGCGCCGGTTGGCCGGGTCAGATGCACGCGCAAGCGCTGCGTGCAAGCGGCGTGGCCGATCTTTATGCTTGCGCGGATCCTGACGACGCGCGCCGCCTTGCCTTCGAAAAGGAATACGTGCCGGAAAAGAGCTACCACGATTACCACGAGCTTCTGCAAGATCGACATGTTAATGCGGTGATTATTTGTTTGCCGAATTTTCTGCATTTCCCGGCTTCGCTCGCGGCGCTCGAAGCCGGAAAACATGTCTTGTGCGAGAAGCCACCCACGATGAACGCAGCCGAAATGAAAGTGCTGCGGGAAGAAGCGACCAAACGCAACCTCGTCTATTTCTTCAGCCGGCAATTTCGTTTTACGCCAGCGATGCGCCTGGCCAAAGCGCTCGTGGAAGAAGGGCGCCTCGGCAAAATTTATCATGCGAAAGCGACTTTTGTGCGCTCCCGCGGCATCCCGGTTGGCGTCGGCAATTGGTTCACGGAAAAAAAGCGATCGGGCGGCGGCGCCCTTATCGACATCGGCGTGCACGCGCTCGATTCGGTTTGGTATTTGATGGGAACGCCGCGACCCACTTCGGTAAGTGCGCAAGTCTTCCGCAATTTCGACCATCTGGTCAAAGTCTCGGTGTTTGACGTGGAGGACGCAGCTTATGCCTTCATTCGTTTCGAAAACGGCGCGGTCGTGCAGCTCGAGGCTTCGTGGGCGGGAAATCTGCCGGACGATGTTCCGCCGAGAAAATATTTTGGACGTGAGTTGATTAATTCAACGATTTTCGGAACCAAAGGAACCGTCCGTCTCAATCCGCTCACCTTATTTGAAGATAAAAATGGTGAGCTCGTCACGGTGCCTCTCGCTGCGAAAGAGGACGAGCCAAATGGGTTCGAGCTGCAACTGCGCAATTTTGTCGGATCGATCAACGGCGAATCCGAACCGGTCAACAGCGCCGACCAAGCGGTCGCGCTCATGGAAATGATCGACGCGATTTACGCTTCCAGTTCCGCGGGACGCGAAGTGCCGATCGTGGCTTTGTAGATTTTTTCCTTTTAATACATCTGCGGAAGCAACTTGCGGCGAATCCTTCTAGGAACGATCAATTCCAACTATGAAAAAACTTATCATTCTCACTTCTGTGCTTCCAGCGTTGGCCATGATGCTCCTGACCTCTTGTGCGACCAAGCAAGCCGA
>WNFO01005616.1_pt1 | contig 12778 bp, 9 predicted proteins | sample 5400251 | NCBI WGS metagenome assembly WNFO01 (sample SAMN13153354, study PRJNA577476) | soil metagenome | isolation source: 100 cm saprolite under Madrone tree | place: USA:California | collected 2016-06-14
GGCGCGATATCCGATCTCGACGTCGCGACCGACGCTTACGAGCTCATCGTGCAGCGCCTCCTGCTGCTGACGGAAGTGACGCCGGCGGCGGTCGAGGCCGGAAGGCGCGCCCTCGACGTGGACAAAACGCGTATCGCCGCCGACTTCCAGCACGCCGACTCCCTGCTCGAACGGGCCCTCGCCGATCCACGCACGGACGCCGCCGATCGGCTCGTCCTCGCCAGGGTGCAGCGCTCGCTCGTGTATCTCAAGCGGCTTCAGGCTCCCTTCTTCGCCCTTGGAGACGAAATCGTGAGCGCTCTGGCCGCCGCGAAGGTGAAACAGGCTCGTGCCCTCGCCCCGCGGTTCAAGCTCTTCGAGCAGGCGTGGGGGCCCGACCTCGGGGCGGTGCGCGGCGAGCTGGCGGACCTGGCGAGGAGCTCGGCAGAGGCCACCTATGCCCAGGAGACCAGAGTTCTGCGCCTCAACTTCATCCTGTTCTCGCTCGCGGTGGTTCTCGGTCTCGGTCTGAGCGCGGCTGGCGCGAAGCGGCTGGTCCGGGCCCTGTGGCGACTCGTCGAAGGAGTCAAGGCCATCGAGGCCGGAGACCTGGCGGTCAGGCTCCCCGTGACGAGCAAGGACGAGATCGGACAGCTCGCGGAAGCCTTCAACAGCATGGCGGGGCAATTGCGCAGCAACGAGCGGATCAAGGACACCTTCGGGAAATACGTCGACCCCCGCGTCGTGGCCCAGCTCATCGACACGACGAAGGAGGACATGGACCAGGCCGAGCGCCGGATCGCCACCGTCATGTTCTCCGACCTCAGGGGATTCACGACGATAAGCGAACAGCTCACTGCGACGGCCATGGTTGGGTTGCTCAACCGCTACTTTACCGTCGTCGCCGAGCAGATCCGGGCCCACAGCGGTATTGTCGAAAAATACATCGGCGATGCCATCGTGGCCTTCTGGACGCCGCCCTTCGCGCCGGGAGACACCCATGCGGCGTCAGCCTGTCTGGCGGCGTTAGCCCACCGCGACGCCGTAATCGCTCTGCGGCCCGAGCTACCCCAGCTTCTTGGGCTCCGGCGGAACGTGCCCGACCTGACCGTGCGGATGGGGCTTGCGACGGGCGAGGTGGTGGTGGGCACCGTCGGCGCACCCACTGCCAAGACGTTCGCCGCCATCGGCGACACGACGAATCTGGCTTCCCGCCTCGAGGGCGTCAACAAAGTGTACGGCACCACCGTGATCGTGGCCGAGGAGACTCATCGCCTCGCCCAGGATGTGGTCGACGCGCGCGAGCTGGACATCGTCATCGTCGTGGGCAAGACCGAGCCCATCCGGATCTTCGAGCTGTTGGGCCCGGCTGGATCGCTGGAGAGCGGGATCCTCGAGCTGAGAGACCTCTATGTCCAAGGGCTCGAAGCGTACCGCCAGCAGGATTGGGACACCGCCGAAAAGCGGCTCCAGGACTGCCTTCGGCTCCATCCGGACGACGGGCCGTCGCGAGTGCTCCTCGAGCGCATCGCGGCATATCGGGAGATTGCGCCGGCGCCAGGCTGGAACGGAGTCTGGCGTCTCGGTGAGAAGTAAGCGGCAGGCCCAAGCGGTTTCGACGCTCCATCAATCCGCGGGACGGAACACGATGACGTGAACGTACCGCTCCTGCGCCCGACCCGCGGCGTTCGCCGCCACGGCCCCGTCTTCCCCGAGCCCGATGAACGAGAAGCGGTTCAGCGCGGTGCCCTTTTCCACCAGGAAGCGACGCACCATTTCCTCGCGCCGCCAGCTCAGGTTCACGTTGTAGCCGACCGGCCCTGCTTCGTCGGTGTGGCCGATGATGTCCGCGGTGTACGTGCCGTTGCCTGCCAGGAGCTTGACAGCGTCCTGGAGCGTTTGCTGGGCCGCGCTGGAAAGCTCGGCGCGCCCCGGATCGAACGTCACCTTGAACTCCTGCACCTGCGTGCGCACGAGGCGGTTAGCCAGGACCTTCGTGAGCCGGCCGTCCACAGCCTCACCCTTGGTCGCCGCCGCGTCGGCGCGCTGCCGGGCATCGGTGCCGATGCTTTTCGCTTCCGTCGCCGTCGCGCTCACCGCGGCCAGCTGCGTGGTCAGCTGATCGACCCGCCCCTTCTCGGTCGCCAGCCCCGCCTCCATCTTGGCCATCCGGGCCTTGTACTGCGTATCCATCTCGAGCAGCTGCTGCGAAGTGGCGCACCCGAGAGGCGTCAGCGCAAGGGCCATCCAGAGACAGGTCCTCACGGCGGGCAGGGACAGGATGGTCGACGTGGTGTGCATTGCTGCTCCTCTCTTGGATTTGGACATTACTGTTGAATAGTGAGCCTGATACCCTCGGGCGCCACTTTAAGATTGAGCCCCTCGGTCGTCGTGAAAAGCCGGATGACCACGCCGTTTTGGTTTCGCATGGTCGTGGCGCCGGCGCCGGCCCCCAGCGTGCCTTCGACGCTCCCGGCCATGTACGTCCCGTTGAAGTCCTCGACCTTCTTCAGGTTGAAGACCTCGGCGCTCGCCCTGGCGCGCGCGACACCGAGCGCCATGAAGGAGAGACCGTCGACCCCCACCGGATAGCTCTTGTTCTGGAAGGCAAGCGTCCCGTCGCCCCAGGTGTAGCCGATGACGAGCGCCACGGAAGTCTGCGTCAGCTCCAGCGTGGCGTCGGGCTTCTCATCCTCGGCAAAGACGCCGGACGTCGATGAAAGGATCGTGGCGATTACCGCCACCCAGATTCGAAGACTACGCATGTGGAACCTCCTCGCGTACGAGCACTTCACAGTCGGTGCTATCCCTCGCCTCGGACGATCCAAAGCCGGCTATCCCCCCAGGAACAGGAATTTCCCGATCAACAGCGCCAAGGCCACGGTCGCAGTGAACGCCCACCAGTTGCTCATCACGAGACCCTCCAGGCCAGTGCGGCGTGATAGCCTGAACCGATGACAAAGATCTCCTGGTTCAGTCAGCGAGCGCTTTCTTCATGACGGCGATCTTGCGGGCCTGCACGGCGTCCCGGGCGTCGGCGGTCTTCATCTCCTTCAGGTCGATCGTCACCTTGGCGATCTTGCCGCTGAACTTGAACGGCACCTTGTAGGCCTCCGTGACGGGCGTGCCCTCGTCCGCGCCCACGTCGGCGCCTTCGTCCGCCGAGAACGAGCAGCACTGGGTCCGGTCGATCCGGCCCGTCGCGACCTTTTTCCCGTTGACGAAGAGCGTGCCGGTGCCGCCCTTGCCCACCCCGCCGCCGTCGTAGTCGAACTCGTAGCGGATGGTCGCTTTTCCGGGCGGCAGTGCCTGCTTGGCCGCCACCGTGTAGCGCTGGAGGCCCAGCCAGTTGTAGGTGTACGTGGGCTTGCCATCCATCACGTAGAGGCTCCAGCCGCCGAAGCGGCCGGCCTGGGCCAACACGACTCCCTTGCCGCCGCTCTTCGGGATTTCCACCTCGGCGGTGATCGTGTGCGAGCGGTTCTTCGTATTGATGAAGACGTTCTCGGACATCCCAATCATGCCCTGGTAGACCGTAAGGGAGGTGCGGCCGGCCATGAGATCGGGCCGCCCGACGAGCGCGGCGTTCAGGCGCTCGAGCGTCCGGTCGTCGAGGGGCAGGACCGAGTACTTGACCGCTTCCTTCAGGAAGAGGGCCTGCATCTCCTTGAGCTTCTCGGGATTCTTGGCGGCCAGGTCGTTCGCGAGGCTGAAGTCCGTGCGGCTGTCGTACAGCTCCCAGATATCCTCTTCGAGCGGCCGCCGGACCTTGAATTCCCACGCTGCTCGGTGGACGGTGCCGGCCAGCCAGCCGTCCTGGTAGATGGCGCGGTTGCCGAAGATCTCGAAGTACTGGGTCGCGTGCCGGCTCGGCGCCTTCGGATCCGCGAACGTGTACGCGAGGCCCACCCCTTCGATCGGCGTTTGCGGCGTCCCGTTCACGCTCTTCGGCTCGGGCAGGCCGGCTGTCTCCAGGATGGTCGGCGCGATGTCGATGACGTGGTGCCACTGCGACCGCACCTCGCCCTTCGCGCCGATCCTCGCGGGCCAGTGAATCACCATGCCATTGCGGGTGCCGCCGTAGCTCGACGCGACCTGCTTCGTCCACGTGAAGGGCGTGTCGCCCGCGACCGCCCACCCGGCGGCGTAGTGCGGATAGGTCGTCGGGCCGCCCAGCTCGTCGTAGTGCTTCAAGACGTCTTGAACAGTCTCATTCACGCCGTTGAAGTAAGTGTTTTCGTTGTAGAGCCCGACCATGCCGCCTTCGGCGCTCGCGCCGTTGTCCCCCACGATATAGAAGATCAGCGTGTTGCCGAGCTGGCCGGTCGCCTCGATGGCCTGGACCAGGCGGCCGACCTCCGTATCGGCGTACTCGCCGAAGCCGGCGAACACTTCCATCTGGCGCGCAAACAGCTTCTTCTCATCCGCGCTCAGCGCGGCCCAGTCCTTGATGGCGGCGGGCTTGGGCGCGAGCTTCGTCCCCGCGGGTACCACCCCCAACTTGATCTGGCGGGCGAGGGTCTCCTCTCTCAACTTGTCCCAGCCCTGATCGAACTTGCCCTTGTACTTGGCGATCCACTGCTTCGGCACGTGGTGCGGCGCATGCGTGGCGCCGGGGGCGAAGTAGATGAAGAAGGGCTTGTCCGGCGTGAGCGACTTCTGGTAGCCCATCCACTCGATGGCCTGGTTGGTCATGTCGGTCATGAAGTTGTAGTTCGGATCCGTCGACGGCTCGACCTGGGTCATCCCGTCGTAGAGGAGCGGCGCCCACTGGTTGGTCTCGCCGCCGATGAAGCCGTAGAACTTATCGAAGCCCGAGCGGGTCGGCCAGCGATCGGTCGGGCCGGACGGACTGACCTCCCAGGCCGCGGTCTCGTGCGACTTGCCGAAGGCGGCGGTGCTGTACCCGTTAAGTCGGAGCATCTCCGCCAGCGGCGCCACGCTGTTGGGGCGCTGGCCCGTTTGCCCGGGAAAGGAGGTGGCCGTCTCGGCGATCGAGCCGAAGTTGTTCATGTGGTGGTTGCGGCCGCTGAGCAGCGCCGACCGGGTCGGCGAGCAGAGCGCCGTCGTGTGGAACTCGTTGTAGCGGAGGCCATTGCTGGCGAGCCGATCTACCGTCGGCATGTTGATGGGTCCGCCGAAAGCGCTGGACTGGCCGAAGCCCATGTCGTCGATCAGCACGATCAGCACGTTGGGAGCCTTGGCGGGAGCCTTGACCTCGAACCGCGGAGGCGGCGTGGCATTCCGCACGTCGAAGACCGTGCTGTGCGGGTACTGGGGCTCAGGGATCGGCAGCACCGTGCGGTCCGTCGGCAGCACCACCTGCGCGGGGGCGGCTGCCTGCGCGGCGACGGGCGCCGCTGTCAGTGGAGCCCACACCAGGGCGAGGCTGAGAGCAGCGGCCATCGACGCTCGGATCATGCGTGATCTCCTCTGGTAGTGGGCACTTGGTTATGAGGTGCCGCATGTTTTCTCAGTGACCGGCGTGGCCGGGCACTGACTTAGCGTTTCAGCGAAGCGTCAGGCGCCGGATCCCCCGTCGACCTTCTTCCACGAAGCGTCCGGGTTGAAGCGGGTCATCGCCTGGGCGATGGCGGAGGTGTCTGGCCCAAGGTCCTTCTGGTACATGACGCCGTCGTGGTTGACGATGAAGGTCATGACGCCCGAGGACGCGTACTGCGCTGGGTACGCCACGAGCGCGAAGCCTCCGATCATGTGCCCGCGGGCGAGGTAATCGTAGGCGCCGCCCGGGGCGTCCTTCCCCTGCGCCGTCAGGATCCGGTAGTAGTAGCCGTGATAGGGGATGGGCCCGCCGCCGGGCTTCCCCGCCGAGTATCCCGCCCGGCGCGCGGTGGCCACGAGGGGGCCGAGCGGGCTCGGCTCCTCGCCCGGTTTCGCCTCCCAGTAGAGGCCGTCCCGCTTGCCCGCCGCGCTGGCGAGCTTCTGCGCGTATTCGAGCAGGCTGCCCCCGGAAGCATTTCGCAGGTAGTACTCACGTTGAGCGTCCACATAGGCAAGGCAGACCTGGATGACGTCGAGCTCGTTCTGCCCTATTCGCCGGTTGAGAATCTCCTCTTTTCCGGCTGCGGTGTCGAACCGCCAGCCGGACGCGCCCTTGACCAGCGGGATCGGGAACGGCCAGTCGTCCTTCCCGACGCTGAGCGTCGCCTTGGCGTCACTGACCATGGTCAACTGGTTCGCGTCCTGGTAGGACTGGACGAAGCGCTCGCGGGCCAGCCGGTCGGCCGTCTCGTCTCCGGATGAGATGAGCGCCTTCCCGTCCCGGCCGAGGATCGCAAGGAGCGCAGGTTTGTCGCCTGACTTCGCGGCCTCGATCAGCGCCGTGACAGCGTCGCCTGTCGACGCGAAGGTGCGCTGCTTCGCATCGGCGGCGAATGCCGACAGCCCCCAGCCCGACGCGAGCATGGCGAAGATCACCACCGCGCCAGCGACTCCGTGCATGGTTCCTCTCTTCAGCATGGCCATCACCTCCGCGCCCCGCCGCTTGCGCGGCCTCCACCACCGGTACGGCTCGCGCCACCGGTGCGTCCCGCCGCCGCGGGGCTGCTCGCTCTGCTTGTCTGGCCTCGATTGCTGAATTCGCGTACCTGACTACCCCCGCTACCCGCGCCCTGAAACGCCGGCGCCCCCGAACGCTGGCCCGATGTCTGGCCGCCCTGGCGGACCTGCCCCGCGCCGCCCTTTGCAAAATCCTGCCGACTCTGGCCGCCGCCCCTGGCCAGATCCTGCCGCCCCTCCTCGGCTCGACCGCGGAAGGCATCCCGTGACTGCGCGCCCGGCTGGGCCGTCTTGCCGTAGCGCTGCTGGGAGGAGGTATCTCGGTACTGGACGCCCTTGCGATGCTCCGCGTTGTGCTGCCACGACTGATTGCCGCCCTGGGCCGGCAGCGTTGTAGGCCTGGCCACGGTGTTCACGCTCTTGCTGTAACTGTTGTAGGTGTTCACGTTGACGTTGATGTCGTTCCCACGCCAGTTGCAGTTGCCCCAGAGCGCCGAGCCGACCGCGACCCCGGCGGCAAAGGTGAAGGCGGCCGCCGCCGCGGTGTACCCCGGTGGGTAGTACGCGTACGGCGGATAGGCGGGATACGGCCAGGCGCCGTAGACAACGGTCGGGTTGTAGGTCGGCACGTATATGACCTGGGGATTGGTAGGCACGATCGTAATAATCGTTGCCGGCGCCTGCTGGACGACCACCGTCTGTGGAGCAGGTGCCTGCTGACCTGCGGGAGGGGCGGCTGCGGCGGCCGCAGGTTCGACAGTCACCGTCTGCTCCTTGGTCGTCTTGAGATTGCCCTGGGCTTCCGCCTTGAATCGGAGCCGCTGTACCGCTTCCATCAGATCTTTCTGCTGGCCCAGGAACGCGTCGCCGAGCTTCTGGGTCCAGTCGAGCTTGTCGTTCATCATCGCCAGGACCTGAGGGAATGTGACGAGCGACTTCACGCTGTCATCCCACGTCTGCTTCTTTAGGGCCTCGTCGAGCGAGTTGCCCTTGAGGCTCGCATTGTCCTTGGCGAACCGCGCGGCTTGGACCACCTCGAGCGGGTACGTCGAGGCCATCAGGATCTGCGCCACGAGAGGATCGGGATAGAGCGCGATCGGCGCGGCGATCTGGTCAAGCTCCTCGGCGCTAAAGCCCTTCGCCGATCCCGCCGGCTGGCCACCGACCCACAGCGGCATGGCGAGTGACAGCACGAGCAGCCACGCCAACACCCTGGGCATGACCTTGCCGAGTAGACTCATGGACGGTCCCCTCTCTAGATACATGGGCGCTATTCAAGCGCGGGGGCCCGCAGCGGGTAAATAGGACCTTGGTGCTAGCCGTTTCCTACACAACGATTCCTAGACTACTTGGGCCAGCTAGTGGGTACTCACGGGTATCTCCCTTACTTCTGTCTCGCGAACTCGACGTCGAAGGTCTGCTTCTGTACGGCCTGGTAGTAGGCGCCGACCAGGCGGTCCCTGTCCGGCGCGAAGCGGAGGTTGTAGGTCGAGCCGGGGTAGTTGACGTCGCGCAGCTCGACGAAGACGAGGAGGCGGCCCTCTTCGCGCCGCCACTCGGCGCGCGAGACCTTGATCGAGCGCGGATTCAGATAGGCGGCGTCAAGCTTGCCGTCGGACTGAGCGCTCCGAATTTCGAGGACGTAGCCGCCGTCAGGACGGATCCACCGGCCGACCAATCGTTCGGCGCCGACCTCCGCGGCTTTCGACTGCGCCATAGCTGGCGGTGACGCAACGAATGCGGACACGGCGAAGAGCAGCCAGAAGGTCTTAGACATCGCCTCAGGCTATCACGACCGTCTATCTCGTGAGATGATGCGCGCTCGCGGATCCCTTGGATACGCCGCGCGGCATCTCCTCTCAACGGCCCGCGAGGCCGGGCAGCCCGGCGCGTATGCGGCGTGAGAAGTCCGGCGCCTGGTCGGCGGCCTGGCCAGCCGCATTGACGAGAGAGCGCCGCTGGAGCTCCTCGAAGGACAGGCTCCGGTCGAGCCGCCCCTTCTCGTAGGCGTATTGCGGCGTGTAGCCGCTCAGCAGCACCTTCCAGGAGAAGGGGAGGGATTCCGGATTCACGCGCGTGTTCATGAGGATCGCGGTGGTGCAGTTGGTGGTGAGCGTGTTGTAGAACTCCGGGTGCTCCCGGAGCCCGTTCAGCTTGCGCATGTATTCGAGGAACACGCGCCGCATGTTCTCGCGCGGCACGCGGAGGGCATAGACGTAGACGTCCTCCGGCGGGTCTTTGCGGTAGTTCGTCCTCACCCGGACCACGTCGCGCTCGTCAGCCACGACATAGTAGAGCTCGTACTGCCTGAAGAAGCCCTTGGCCGAGGAGTAGCCCTCGCCCTTCTCCTTGCGTGCCTCGATGGAGATGGCGAGGTGATCGTCGCCGAAGCCGAAAGACAGGAAGAGATGCGCGATGGCCGGGCCCATCCAGTACACGGCGATGAGATCTCCCGAATCGAGCTTCTTCAAGTCGTAGGTGCGATCGTAATAGGCGGGGGTGAAGTCGGTCTCGGTGCGGTAGTCGAAGTTCCTGATGTTGTGCACGGTGACGAGGTCGCCGTCGATCGTCGCGTAGGCGAGCCTGGCGACTTCCGGCTGCCAGTCGCGCTCGTTGGACGGCCTGATGCTGCTCCACCAGACGCCGATCGCCACGAGCGCAACAGCGAAAACGGGCAAGGCGAGGCGCATCCCGCGGCGGAACAGGAGCGCCACGACCGCGGCAAGCCCGGCCGCACCGTATGCCGCGGCCAGGACGAGCCGACCCTTGTCGCCGCCAGGCCCCACGAGCGCCAGCGCCAGGGCGCCCCACCCCGCGATCGCCAGGACGACGAGAGCGCCCAGCCAGCGGACGAAGCGGGTCAGGAAGCGGCGCAGGAGCCTTCACCGTTGAGCATCGGAGCGGAGTCTACTGTTCAGGGCGCAAGCCCGTCTATAAGCCCAAGGTCCTATTGGGCGAGGCGCCGTGCACCGCTATGTTACGATTCCGTGGCTCATTCAAACCGAGGAGGACTTGCCTCATGATGCACAGGAAGCGGGTAGCCGTGGTGTCCATGATCGTGTTGGCCGTGGCGGGCAGCGCCGGCGCGGCGGACTACGAGACGCAGACGAACAAGTCCGTCAGTCAGGCGCTCCCGGCCGCGGTGGTCGCGGGCGCCGACTTCAAGGTCAACGACCCCGTTGTGGCCGACGGCTACATGTACCGGTTCATGATCACCTCGACCTACGGCCCCTTCGACGTCACCGGCGCCGGCGCCCTGCGCAAGCTGGAGCACGAGATCTGGGCGATCGGCCAGCTGAAGACCGTCACGCGAAGCGACGCCTTCCTCAAGTCGCTCAAGGACCAGGCGGGCAAGCCGCTGGTCTTCGCCAAGGACGTGATCACGAGCCCGGTGGACACGCTCTCGGGCATCCCCAAGGGCGTGGGGCGGCTCTTCGGAAACGTCGTCACCTCGGTGACCACGAAGCGGAATCCCAACCAGGAGAGCCGAGCCAACGAAGTGCTGCTGGTGGGGTCGTTCAAGCGCGACTACGCAGCCCGGTTCAACGTCGATCCCTATTCGAGCAACCGGGTGCTCCAGGAGGAGCTGGACAAGATCGGCAAAGCGGCGGCGCTCGGCTCGTGGACGGCGTCGGCGGCCATGATCCCGATCTCGGGTCCCGCCAGCTCGGTGATCACCGCCACGAGCCTGGGCAAGTCCTTCAACAACATCCTCGCGACCGAGCCGCCCTCCCGCATCCGCATCATCAACGAAGACAAGCTCAAGCAGATGGGGATCAGCCCCGATGTTGCCAACGCCTATCTCGACCAGCCTGTCTATACGCCCACCCAGAACCTGCTCCTGGTGGACTCGCTGGCCCGGCTCGGGACGGCGGCCGGTCGCGATGCGTATCTCACCGCCTCGCTCGTGGCGGCCAGCGAGGACGAGGCCAATTTCTTCGTCAACATGGCCCAGATCCTCCGCGGCTACCACGAGACCGTGGGCCCGATCACCGGCATCACGATGGTCGGAGCGCTGACGGTGGCACAGACCAAGAGCGGCGCCGCGATAGTCCCGTTCGCGCTCGACTACGGGGTGTGGACGGCCAATGCCGACAGGCTCAGCCAGAACATGAAGGTGGCCTACAAATCTCCTGGTTTCAACGGCACTTTCGAGCTCTGGGTGACAGGAAACCTGTCACCGACGGGGAAGCAGGAGCTCGAGGCGCGCGGCTACAAGGTCGTGGAACAGGCAGGGAGCCGCTTCGACATCATCGACTGACAGGGAGGGAAGTGCGATGGCAAGCGACCCTCTTTCGGGGCGCGTGGTGCTCGGCGTCCGGAGCTTCCTGGCCCTTCTGCTAGGGGTGGTCGGGTTCTTCATGGTGGTCCTGGCCGCGCTCATGCCTGGCACCGCGGCTGTTCTCGTCGTCAAGCTCTTCGCCGCATACGCGCTGCTGGAAGGCCTGCTGTCCATCTTCGCGGCCGCGCGGGCCGTGAGACGAGCATCACCGCGCCTCTTGATTGCGGCCGCGCTGTCGCTGGTCTTCGGCCTGTCCTTGCTAGGCTGGCGGCCGCCCGATCTCCTGTCCGCGGTGTGGCGCCTCGCCGTGTATGCCCTGCTCCTGGGCGTCCTGCGGCTGGTCGTGACCTTGCGGCTTCAGGGACCAGGTCAGGCGCCGGTGCATTCTCCGGTCAGCGTGAGAAAGCGGTAGCCATCCACATCGCGCAGGGCTAAAGTTTCCCCGTGCGATCGCGAAGCGTCGTCGTGGGCGCCCTCGGCTACCTCCTCGCGTGGCCCGCGTTCGTGGCCGCCGGGGATGCCGACGGGCCCAGACACATACTCCTGCTCTATGCGGAGTCGCGCCTCCTGCCTGCCGTGGTCGAGGCCGACGCGGCCTTCCGCGCCACGGTTTCAGCGGGATCGGTCGCGCCCGTCGTCTTCCATACGGAATTCCTCGACCTCCCGGCTACCCGAACCCCGACATACGAGCGCCATCAGCGGGACCTGCTCCGCTTCAAGTATCGCGATGTACACCTGGACATGGTGATGGCGGCCGCGCCGAGGGCGCTCCGGGCGGCGCTCGACTATCGTGCCGACCTCTCCCCCACCGCGCCGATCGTCTTCCTGGCCGTGGACGCGGCCGACCGGTTCGCGCTGCCGCCGGACATCACCGGCGTCCTGATGACCCTCGACTGGATGGACACGCTCGACTCCGCGCTACGCCTGCAGCCCGGAACGCGAAGCGTGGTCGTGGTCGCGGGAACCTCCGGCATTGACAAGCGCTTCCTGGCCGCGGCGCGAGAGGCGTTTGCCGGCGCGCCGGCCGCGCTCGAGTTCACCTATCTGACGGACCTGCCGCTCGAGACGGTGGCGGCACGGCTGGCCTCGCTGCGCGATGGGACCATCGTGATCCTGGTCGCATTTCTCAGCGACAGCGACGGTCGAAATCTCTCGTCCGGGGACGCGCTGGAGAGACTCGTCGAGACGTCGAGAGTACCCATCTATGGGATCGGCGGCACTCTCATGGGGCACGGGATAGTCGGCGGTCGTCTCATCGACTTCGAGATGCAGGGCGTCAAGGCCGGAGAGCTTGCCCTGCGCCTCCTCCGGGGCGAGAAGCTCGGACCCGCCGACATCGTCACGCGAAACATGAATACCTACATGTTCGACTGGCGACAGCTCCGTCGCTGGGGACTCAAGGAGGATCGGCTGCCTCCGGGTAGCGTGATCCGGTTCAGGCAGCCGTCGGCGTGGCAGCAGTACCGGTGGGCGATCATCGGGATGCTGGCGCTGGTCCTGATCGAGTCTCTGCTGATCGCCGCCCTGGTGGTCCAGCGGGTGCGCCGGAAGCGCGCGGAGGCGGAGACGGCTGTTCAGCGGGGGCAGCTCACCCACGCCCAGCGTGTCACGGCCGTGGGGGAACTGGCTGCCACGCTTGCTCACGAGATCAACCAGCCGCTCGGCGCAATTGTGAGCAACGCTGAGGCGGCGCGTCGGCTCATGGACCCCGCAGAGTCCAGACGCGCTGACCTGCTGGAAGCGCTGGGCGATATCATCGATGACGGACAGCGCCCGTCGGAGGTGATCAGGCGACTGCGCGCGATGCTTCGGAAGGGCGAGCCCGACCGGAAGCCCTGCGATGTCAACGGGCTCATCGTCGAGGTGATCAGATTCCTGGAAGCCGACGTGGAGCGCGCGGGTGTCTCGACTGAGCTGCGCCTGCGAGAGTGGCTTCCCCTGGTACACGGCGATGCCATCCAGCTCCAGCAGGTGATCCTGAATCTCGCGCTGAACGCG
>WNFO01003918.1_pt1 | contig 12776 bp, 15 predicted proteins | sample 5400251 | NCBI WGS metagenome assembly WNFO01 (sample SAMN13153354, study PRJNA577476) | soil metagenome | isolation source: 100 cm saprolite under Madrone tree | place: USA:California | collected 2016-06-14
CATCGATCCGCGCGGGCCTCTCGCCGATCCCGAGCTGCGGTTCGGCGAGATCGAGTTCAAGCCGCGCCTGTTCTTTTACGATCGCGATCTCTGGGAGATCGCGCTCAAGCTCAAGTCGCAGGTCAACCCGGACCCGATGTACCCGCAATACGCCGAAGCGCTCGGCATCGTGCTGACGCACGAGCTGGCTCGCATCAGCAGTGATACCGGACTCCGCAGGCCCGTCAGTCGGGGAGGCCTTGCGCCTTGGCAGCAAAAGCGCGTGGCGGCCTATATCGAGGAGCGTCTCGCGTACGACATCCCGCTCGCGACCCTCGCCGAGCTGGCGCGGCTCAGTCCCTACCATTTCTCCCGGTCGTTCAAGCATTCCTTCGGCCTGCCGCCGCACCGATATCATGCAAATCGTCGAATCGAACGGGCCAAGCAGCTATTGGCGAATCGTGAGCCGTCCATAACCAAAATTGCACTTGATGTCGGCTTCAGCGAGACGAGCACGTTCAGCGCCGCATTTCATAGGCTGACCGGCCAAACCCCGAGCCGTTATCGTCGCAATCTCGATTAGAAGAGTCGAGCGCGGACACGGGGCTGCCGTTTCGTCTAGTACAACGACAACGATGTTGATCTGAGCAGTGGTGGCGGCAACGAGTGCAGCAGAAACAAGGATTGTCTCTCCGGGGAGAGGCACGCCGGCACTTTCGAGCGCAACAACACCAAAGATGATCCACGGGCCGTAAGTTGGGATCAAGCTAATCAAGGCGTCCGACAAAAAAGTAAACTCCATCTTTTGAGGTCCCATATCCGTGAAGACGCACAACCCTCGCGGCGAATTGCTACGATGGTGGATTCGAAATGTTGACGATATTTCATGGTGCTTCACCAAATGGTGAGATACTCGCAAGCGATTGATTTGTAAGCAGCCGGCGATGGAAAGATCAGCTGCCGGCTCTTACCTAGAGTGTGTGGAGGGTCCGCCATTCCTGGCCGCTGGTCCAATGGATAAAAACGCGCAGCTACATTAGACATTCCGATGGCCATCCTGCCCAGTCTTCAACAACTCCGTTTTCTCTGTGCTTTGGCCGAGCAATGCCATTTCGGCCGTGCTGCGGAAAGTTGTGCCGTCACGCAGTCGACGCTGAGCGGAGGGATCAAGGAGCTCGAGGCACGGCTGGGCATAACGCTGTTTGAGCGCAACCATCGCCGCGTGATGCTGACACCCTTGGGGAAAGAGATCGCGACGCGCGCCCAGCGCCTGCTGGTCGACGCCGAGGAATTGGTCGGGTTGGCCCGCAACGCGCAGGAGCCATTGTCCGGGCCCCTCCGGTTCGGGGTAATCCCGACCGTCGGGCCGTATGTCCTGCCCTCACTGTTATCGCATCTGGGCGCTGCGCGGCCGAAGCTCAAGCTGCACGTGCGGGAGGCTCCGACTGCGGTCCTGCTGGACAAGCTCGCCGGAGGAGAGCTCGACATTTTGCTGGTGGCCGTTCCTTACGAACTCGGCGATGTCGAGACGATGGAAATCGCAAAAGATCCAATCGTCGTAGCGATGCCATGCAACCATCCTCTTGGCCAGCACAAGGTCGTGAGCCGTGATGATCTGGCCCGCGAGCAGCTGCTCCTGATTGAGGACGGGCATTGCCTGCGCAGCCATTCACTGCAGGCATGCCGGATCGTGGATGCGGTTCGCAATGAGGTCTTCCAGGCGACCAGTCTGCGAACGCTTGTCCAGATGGTCGCCGCGGAAATTGGCATCACGCTAATGCCGCAGATCGCGGTGGATTCGGAACTCGCTTCAACTCGCAATGTTGTGATTCGGCCGCTCTCTCCAGACAAGCCGTTCCGGACCCTGGTCCTGGCCTGGCGGCCGACATCCTCGCGCGGCGTCGAATTCAGGATGCTCGGAAATCTTATCGGAGAGTGTCTGAATATTACCAAGAGGGCATTTGCACCTGACCGGGACACTGAAGCACTACCAGCGCGCTAAGCCGCGCATCACGTAGCGATCCATTGTGGCGACGCCTGTCAGGAGCGTCGGTCCGTATTTGTCCATCCTGCGCGGTTGATCAGCATCATCCTTTTCTGTGCTGATGCCAGTGCCATCGGGTGCCCCGATTACTGCCTTCGAAATTTCCCGTTAGCTATTCGGAGCCGCACGACCACATGAGGGCCGGGGCGAGAAGTTCGATGATCACTGATGGCTCTGCCCGTCGAAAGGAAAGATTCATGACTGGACGAAAAACGATGATGATATTGGCAACCGCCCTCCTTGCCGGCTCTCTGCTCGCGACGGGTGCACAAGCACGCGGCGGTGGAGGCGGAGGTGGCGGTGGTGGCGGTGGACACGGGGGCGGCGGCTTTGGTGGTGGCGGTGGCTTCCATGGAGGCAGCATGGGCGGCTTTGGCGGCGGCGGCTTCCACAGTGGTGCTTTCGCTGGAGGATTTCACGGTTTTGGCCCCGGCCCCGTCGTTCGAGGATCCAACAATGGCGGCTTCCATGGCTTTGGCCCCGGTCCCGTCGTTCGAGGATTTAATGGCCACGACTACGGGCACCACCACTACGACTACCGGCCGTATGGCTACTGGAACGACTACGCTTACGACTATCCTTACTACACCTACGGCGATACCTACTACGACAACGGCAGCTGCTACGTTGTTCAGCGAAGGGTGCGCACCGCGCATGGCTCGCGTCTGCAACCCCGCGAGGTATGCGGTTGATCGACCGTCGCGTATCGCTGTTAATCGCGGTCTGAAACGTCAACTGACGCTTAAGCGTCGATTGCCATGAGATGACCTCAGCGCGGGACCGCGCTGAGGTCAATTTTTGCGGGAGGCGCCTTCTTTCCCATCGCGACCCGTTGCGTTTCCACAATCACGTAGCTGTCCTCGACATCCACCGGAAACGTCTCGACGACAACGGCGCTTGGGACCTAAACGCCTAATGGCGTACCCAAACAATACGTACAGCTTCGGTTGCTATAAGGACGGGATGGAGTGCTGGCTGACTTCTGTGAATGCGATCGGTGGGGTGCAGATAGGCAGGATGGATGCGCCGTACGCATATGAGATGCTGAAGTGGACGCAATACGAAGTGGTCGCGGGCTTCGAGGGCCAATTCATTTGTTTGAAGACTACAATCACGATTGAGCGCAGCACGAAGCAGGAGCCGTGGGTCGAAGAACCGGTGAATCAGACGCTGCCGCTCTGCAAGGATGCGGAGAATAAGATGCGGAAATACACAATCGAGAACTCGCCCGGCTGGAATAGGGCTTTCGGGGAAAACCTTATGAGGCTGATCCTTGGGCGTTTGCTGGACACAGCTTCTTACCCTGCTTGGTTTTGCCATCACAAACGTGAATACCAAAGCTTCGAGCGCGTGATGCACTTGCCGCAGTGAAAAAATGCCTTTTCAGCTTTCACGATCACCGCCAGATCGGGTATTTGGCCATGACCCGCCATCGCGTTACTAATATCCTGGTCGCGAACAATGATAGCCCGACCGGTAACGCGAAGCGTTTCGCGTTGACCCGGAACAAAGAGGATCAACCCAACGCCGGGATTTTGCAGTAGGTTCTGGAAGTATCGACGCGGTTTCCGCGCCGGTCCGGAATGGCGAGGGCGTATCGTCAAGACATCTGACGAATCCCGCGCTATCGCCCTTCGGCGACATATCAACCAGGCCAAACGGATCGGTTGAGCCCACCACAATGAATGGCGATGCGGCGATAAAGTCCCGACATCGGCGATCGAGTCTATTGAGAATCTTGCTGGTGAACCACCTTTTGGCAGGCCCGACAATTTCCCGTAAGTCCGTCTCGGTTGTGATGACCCCATCGAACCGCTGATCGAGCGCCGCCGCAGTTTTTGAATCCAAGTTCCGGGCCCTCCACGAGGCATCAACATTCCCGCCGCATACAGCGATATTCGGGATCACGCGCGGCTGGTTCGCATGCACGCAACTTCCTTATTGGGTCCTTTTCGTTGCGCACCGAGGACGGAGCGGCTGAGCTGACGTCACATCATGCCGCCGCTCGAACAGAGCGCGCTCTCCTGATCTCCTCGAGGAGATCATCGACACCGGCAAGCGCGAAGCTCAGCGCGGCCTTGTCGATGAGGCGGCCATCGCGCACCTTCTCATGCACGCTGCCGATCACGATCTGCGGCCGGAGAACGGGGCGTGCCGGGATCGATACGAGCGTCTCATTCATCTGCTGCTGCGCGCGCACCCCGCCGGTGAAAGCCGGCGAGGCCGTCATCGTTAGCACCGGCTTGCGCATCAGCGTCGAGCGTCCATAAGGCCGAGAGGCCCAGTCCAGCGCGTTCTTCAAGACGCCGGACATGCCATGATTGTACTCAGGCGAGATCATGATCACACCATCGCTGCTCGCGATGGCCGAACGCAGAGCGCGCACCTGTTCCGGTACATGCTCGCCATCATCATCCTCGTTGTAGAGCGGCACCCCGTGCAGCGGGAAGATCTTGAGCGCGGCCTTGGGCGCAAGCGCGTCGAGAAGGCCGTGAAGCACCGCGGTGCTGTTGGAGGCGCGGCGCAGACTGCCGGAGAGGCCGAGAAGGCGGAATTGGGTCATCGAGGGCAGTTCCAATGGCTGGGATTTCAGGTCGCGACCAAAGGAACATCACGATGATGCCCGGTGAGCTCAAGTAAATTCCTTTTTAGAAATCGACTTAGGGTTGGTCTCTGATTGCTCGCCGTCTCGATAGCAGCACCGCCAAATGCGTGCGACGAGCGCCACCTCCGGTACAATTGATTTTCACATCGACGAAGTCCAGACGAAATTTCCACACGCAAGTTCAACGCTAGAGTTTTCACATACGTTTGCCGCGCATCCGTTCAGCCGCCTCGCGTCGCCGAACACTCAAGCGTGATGAGCACGGTGCTCGTTTCTTCCTACATCTGGAAATGAGGCGCTCGGCTTGCGTTCACGGCAGACGGAGAGCCGTGACCGCGAAAGCGGGCCAGCACTCGCGAAATCGTACGAGAGGCGGGTCTTGCATGCAGTGCGGACATTTCGGCCGACTGAAGCTCTAACGCGATAGACCACGTGAACTCGGCTGTCGTCAAATCTGACGCGGCGGACCACGTTTTGCCGGACCGCAAGGGCACAGGACAGGAGCAGCTAATGCGGGATCACGACGTGCAATCATCGGTGCTGACGCGACGGCGCGTGCTGGGTGGAATGGGGATTGCCAGCTTGGCACTCATGTCCTCGCCGGCGTCAGCGCAGGAGACGGTCGATCTGCATGTGCCTGGCGGTCCGAGCACGCGGGTAATCACTACATCCTATCCGCAAAAGGGCCGAATGATTCTGCAGCGTACGAGTCCGCCATGGCTTGAGACGCCCTTCGAAGTCTTCGACAAGGGCGTGTTCACCCCAAACGACCAGCACTATGTCAGCTGGCACTGGTCGAATTTTCCGGGCGACATCGATGTGGATAGCTTTCGTCTGACGGTGCGCGGTCAGGTCAATCAGACCCTCTCGCTGTCGCTCAAGGATATTTTGCAGGGTTTGCCGAGATTCGATATCGCCGCGGTCAACCAATGCGCGGGTAATTCGCGCATATACGCCGTCCCACGCGTCGCCGGCGCTCAATGGGCAGATGGTTCGATGAGCAATGCGATCTGGACGGGGGTGCGTCTCAAGGATGTGCTTGACCGGGCGGGTGTAAGGGCCGGCGCCATTCAGGTCCGCTTCGGCGGCCTGGACGAGCCGGTGATGGAGGGCGCACCGAAGTTTTTGAAGTCGCTCACCATCGATCACGCTCGCGACGGCGAGGTGATGGTCGCTTTCGCCATGAACGGCGAGCAACTTCCTTTGCTGAACGGATTTCCGCTGCGGCTCGTTGTACCTGGCTGGTGCGGAGTCTACTGGGTCAAGATGCTAAACGACATCGAAGTGCTGGATCAGCCCGACACCAATTACTGGACAGCGACCGGCTACCGCGTGCCCGATACGCCGTACAATACCGTCAAGCCTGGCGAGACCGGATTCAAGTTGGTGCCGGTGACCCGCAATGCTCCGCGGTCATTCATCACCAACATCCGCGACGGCGACAGCATGCCGGCGGGAACGCCGGCTTCGGTGCGGGGTATCGCCTTTGGCGGCGATTGCGGTGTTGCCCGCGTCGATCTCTCGATCGATGGCGGCAAGGGCTGGCAGCCGACCCAACTCGGTGCCGACCATGGAACATACAGCTTTCGGCAATGGCAGACGCAATTCACCTTGCCCGCGCGCGGCGCGCGCACCCTGATGGTTCGTTGCACCAACACCAAGAACGTGGCGCAGCCCGATTTCCGGATCTGGAATCCGGCCGGCTACATGTTCAATACCATTGAAACGACCCATGTGGTCGCGGCCTGAGGATCACCTGAGAATGCTACGCGCTGTTCTGCCGATGGTCACCGTTCTCGGTCTTGCTCTGTTGCCGTATCCTGGTCAGGCCGCAAGCATCACCACGTTGAAGTCGCTGAAGCTGGACGTCCCCACCAGCGACACGATGTTCCCCGCCGGTCCGGGATCGGATGCGATCAACAACAACTGCCTTGCCTGCCACTCGGCCGACCACGTGTTGAACCAGCCTTCGCTCTCCAGGGAGGCCTGGCAAGAAGTCGTCAACAAGATGATCACAGCCTACAAGGCTCCTGTCAGCCCTGACGACGCCAAAGCGATCGTGGACTACCTGGTTCGCACCAAAGGCACTTCGTAGATACGGTGACGCAAGCTGTCCGCGATAGCATCCTCGTGCCGCTAAACTTTAACGAATCGGAATAAGCTCGCAATGACGAAACTTGGAATTAGCGTTGGAATGTTGGCAACGGTCTTCTGCTTTGCAGCCGGGGCGCAGACCATCAACTTGATGGTCCTTGATCAAGCCGGAGCCCAGACGGTGCTGCAGGTGGCAAGGGAGAGCGCGCAGCGCGCAAGGCGCCCTCGGCAATCGCAGTGGTTGATCCCGCCGGGGATCTGCTTGCTTTCCAACGCATGGATGGTGTTCGCCCGGCAAGCGCGGACCTCGCCATCGAGAAGGCACGAACTGCGGCGCGGCTACAACGGTCGACAGCAGAGATCGAGGACAACATAAATCAGGGTCGAACGGCCTTCGTCACTGCCGGCATCCTGGCGCTGCGCGGCGGCATGCCGATCCGTGTAAACGGCGCCGTCGTGGGCGCAGTAGGTGTGGCCGGCTTGAGCAAGGAGACGGACGCCGAGATCGCGAACACCGCGGCGGCGGCGCTGAGCCCGTCACCGATGACGGCTCAGCGTAGGTGACGGAGTTGCTGTTCGTGTGGGGGCCCGGAAGATGACGTACAAAACCAGCACTGGTTCGTGGGAGCCGTTATTCAACACCAAAGGCAAGGCGCTCTATCCGCTGTTGATAGAAATTGCGCAATGCGCGCAACGGCAGTTCTGACATGATCCAAGCGAGACCGAGGCGAGAGCTTGAGCGCCGTCGAGTGTGGCAAGAGCCCCACAATAGATGGCGCGTCGTCATCGAGAATCGGCCAGACGGACTCGAAAACCAGGCTGCGACGCAGCCGATTTCATTTTTGACATCCCGTCGCTGGATTGTCGCGAAATGCCGGATGTGATCGTCAGAGGGGTGCCCTTGTCCCTTATGAGCAAAAAGCTGTTGCCTTTGCGTTCGGGGAGTTTGTAGCTGCTGCTTTGCGATTCTCGACTTGGTTTGCCCGAAGCGTAGGCAAGGTCGCGCACGGCTTAATCATTCTCAGTTTGGCGCCTGCCAACGATCGACGTAACGCGGCTGGGTGTCGCAGCCGGTCGGCCTAAGCGGCTCGCGCTTCTCAGGGAAGACATCTGGGTCGCTTGATGTTGCATTGACAGGCTTGGCGCAGCACCTAGGCAGCCAAGCGGCGCTCCTCTTCGATCGCCTCTGGGTCGCCGCCCGAAGCCGTCTTCAGAAAGCGGGCCAGAGCGGCTTTTCGTGAGTCGCGGTCCAACGCGTAGGCGTTTTGCTTGAACTCAATGCCGTCAAGGAGTCCTTGAATATAGCCCGAGATCGTGTCCGCAGCCATGATGAGCGCTGTGTCAAGCGTATGGATGTATTTGCTTGTCACCGAACCCTTGGCGTGGCCCACGAGCGCCGCGATGGTTACCTCGGTGAAACCGAGATCGTTGGCGATGCTGGCGAAGCTGTGGCGCAAGACGTGGGGAGTCACGTCTGAGAGCGGAGAATCTTTGAATAGTTGCCGCCAATGGTTGGGGAAGCTGCCAAACGCGTTGTCCTCGCCTTGGCCGGGAAAGACATATGTACCAACTTCGCCGGTTCGCCGCCTCTCAAGATACTCGACGACAGGAAGGCCAACGGGGCGAATGGATTCTCCCTCCTTACTGTCCTCCAATCGCAAACAGCTCGCCTCGGTGTCAGCTTCCGTCCATTTCAGGCGGATCATTTCGCTGCGCCAGCAGCCGGTCAGCGCGATCTGGCGAATGATACCCACCGCAGTAGCGTATTTCTCATCTTTAGCGGCGTCGCGGAGCATCCGACCCAATATTCGATACTCCGTTTCCGATAGTCGACGCTTTCGTACATTGTCCTTTGGCTTGCGGACGCCATGAGCCGGGTTGCTTTCAATGATGCCGGCTTCGACGGCGTAGGTGAGAATGCCGCCGAGGAGACCAACGGTGCGCGTAGCCGTTCCAGCGCCGCCTCGGACGATGGCCTTTCCGCGCAGCTTCTTGGTCTTGACCGAAACCCGCGTCTTTCCGGCCATGATGTCCTTGAGAACCTTGTTGATGTCGGTCTTGGTGAGATCCTTAACTCGCCGGGTCCCGATAAGCGGAATTATGTGACGCTCAATGCGGCCGGTGTCGGTGACGATCGTTGAGGCCTTCTTCGGTCGCCCGCCCTTTCCCAGGATGAGCCCAGCCTGCAGATCAGCGAGATAGCGGGTACATAGCTCCTTCAGGGTGATCGCCCTATGATTGAGCTGGCGATCTTCGACGGGATCATCACCCGCAGCGACCCGACCGAATTGGACTTTCGCCTCTTGGCGCGCGGTCTCAGGCGCCCAGACCCCGTGAAGCCCAATTGTGTAGCGACGCGAGCGACCCCTCACTCGATACTGGACGACGTAGCTCCGCTTGCCCGTCGTCCCAGATAACGTAGTCTTTCTCTCGGACCTCTGCGGCGTCGACGACCCTCTTGGTAATCTTAACCATGACGTTCCTTCGTCGCGGGCACGGTTTCTCGCGTAAGCAACCCGTAAGCAGGCGGGCAGAAATCGGTGCGGGTTTTCGGATAGGAACGTCGCTTCTGCCCTTGGAAATATCCAGTTACTTCAGACTGATAGCGTAGCATAGCGTGCCCTATCGCATTTTTCGGATGGGCACGTTATCTTGCTCCGAAGGCAAAGGTCACACGTTCGAATCGTGTCGGGTGCGCCAGTTTTTTCTTATTTTACAGCGCGATATGAGCGCTCGGACTGAAACTCCAACTCTGCCTCGTTCGAGTGAGTAAGCAATGTGGAGGAAAATCGTGGCGAATGCCGAGACTCACCCCAGCTCCTGTCTGAATGTCGCCCTGTTCGCCCGGACCTCATCGACTATAAAGTCGATGGCGGCTCGGACGCGGGCGATGCCCTGGAGGTCCGCGTGCGTAACCATCCAGTAAGTTCGGTCAAATCGCACGGCTGGCAACACAACTCGTAACTGCTTGTCCCGATGGGCGGCATAGTCATGCAAGATCCCTATTCCTGCGCCGCTCCGCACCGCCTCCAACTGGCCTACTGCGGTGGAACACTCCAATCTGCTATACGATGGCCCGTATATTTCAGGCATGAAGATGAGTTGCTCCGCAAAGATTAGATCCGGCACATATGTGATCAGGCAATGGCGCGAGAGATCGTTGGCGGTTGTTGGAGCTCCGTGCTCTTCGAGATACTTCCGTGACGCATAAAAATGGAGTGAATAGTCGATGAGTTTGCGGGATACCAGCCGGCCCTCGGCCGGCTGCTCGATGGTCACCGCGAGATCAGCTTCGCGCCTGGACAGTGAAAATGTTCGCGTGATCGGCACTAATTGTATCGTCAATGCAGGATGCCGGGCCTTAAGCGCTGCAAGTCGCGGACACAGAAACAACGTGCCGAACCCGTCAGGAGCAGCGATTCTTACCGCCCCGGTAACGAGGACATCGGACCGCGATAGATCAGCTTGTGCCCGCAAAATATTCGATTCGAGTTCTTCAGCAGTCTGAAAGAACCGCTCTCCAGCCTCAGTCAGGACGCAGCCGGTATGTCGCCTGTCGAACAGGCGAGCATTCAGCGATTTCTCCAGAGCGTTGATCCGCCGGGCTACAGTCGCCGTGTCGACTCCCATTCGCGCCGCAGCAGCCGAGAACTGTTCGGCGCGTGCGACACCTAGAAAGAAGCGGATGTCATCCCAGTCCATGGTGGACAATTCAGCGTACCCCACTGAAGAAGGCATTCGGTTCAGAGCGTGAACAACCCTGCGTCAGCTCACCACGTCTTCGCGGCGCAGCCGTTCGATGGTTTCCGGCGAAAGGCCCATCTCCTTCAAGACTTCGTCGGTATGCTGTCCCAGCATGGGCGGCGGCAGGCCAACGCTGCGTTCTTCCCCGACAAAGGTCACGGGATGACCCACGCAGTTGAGACGACCGGCTGCGACGTGGTCGTATTGCATGATGGTCTTGTTCGCCCTGGTGTGTGGGTGCTCGAGGAGCTGAGCGAGCGTATTGATCGGCGAACAGGGAATGCCGACCTCGGTGAGGGCAGCGTTCCACTGTCCGACCGTCCTGGTCGCAATCGCCGATTGAACATGATCGAGCGTCTCGGCGCGATGGGTGACACGATTTGCATTGGTGCGGAATTTGGGATCGTCGACGATCGACTTAAGGCCCGCGACCGCGCAGAACTTGCGCCACAGATTGTCGTTGGCGACACCGATCATGATCGGTCCATCCGCGGCCTCGAACGCCTGGTAGGGACAGAGCGACTCGTGGCTGGAGCCGCATTTGGCCGGTTGGACGCCGCGTTCCCAGAACGTTTGCAGATTGTAGCCCAGAAGGCCGAGCGCGGTGTCGAACAGTGACACCTGGATCGACGCGCCCTTGCCCGATTTCTCCCGCGCCAGCAGACCGGCGAGTATGCCGCTGAAAGCGTGCACGCCCGTCATCTGATCGATCGGAGAAATGGAGCTGCGGATATAGCCGCCGCCCTCGTCGCCAGTCATCGACATGATGCCGCTAAAGGCCTGCAGGATCACGTCGTAGCCAGGCGAATTTTTCAAAGGCCCCGTCCGACCGAAGCCGGAGATGCTGCAATGGATGAGGCGGTCGTTGAGTGCACGAAGGCTGTCGGCATCGATCGCCAGTCGTTCGGCAACGCCAGTGCCGAAGCTCTCGATGGCGACGTCGGCGGATTTTGCCAATTCATGCACCAGCGCCCGCCCCTTCTCCGATTTCATATTGATCGCGATGCTTCGCTTGTTGCGGTTGGCGCTCAGAAACACGGTGCCGAGCTCCGGCGCCGGAAAGGGCGGCCATCCCCGAGTTTCATCGCCCTGCCCCACCGCTTCGACCTTGATGACCTCCGCACCGAGATCACCCAGATACTGCGCGCACAGCGGACCAGCGAGAACTTTTGAAAGATCGAGAACCCTGACACCATCGAGAGGTTTCGCCACGACTGTCTCCTTCACGCGCGCTTCGTCTAACCCAATCCCGCGGCAAACAAGCCGCCGAGATAGGCGGGAACACCTTCTTTTGTAACGAGCAAATAGTCGGCCGCACGACGCTCAGCCTCGTCGAGCTGGGAACGCCAGCCCGCGGCCACGGCTTCCGCTTCAGCGAGTCGGGCGCGCAACAGCTCCTTTCCCCCGGTCTTCGGTTCGTCGTCAAACCAATAGGCCGCGCCCGAGATCCGGCCATCGAAGACGGGCTTCTGCGCCTCGTCGACGTGAAATCCCGCCCGTGCTAAGGATCGGGAGAGTTCCTTGCCCCTCTCCGAGTGGATAGCGAGTACGCGCGAGACCGCCGCGACAGCCTCGGTGACCTTGGGATTCATCCCGTTCTTCTTCAATCGCTCGTGGTCGAGCCTTCCGAGGAACAACGTCCGGATCATGTTGCGAGGCTCTCGCCTCTGGATCAGTTTCGCAAAGATGTCCATTTCAGTTCGAATCGCCGAGTCGAAGTTTTGGGGAAATCCCTGTTCGACACAGTCGAGAATAGCGAGCGGCGCCGGATAGTGTCCCAGCGTCTCAGCCAGAACGCTCGCTCGGCGCTGCCCAATCAGCGCCGCAGAGCGTTTAGCATCCTTCGCGCGCCAGCCGGGCTGGTCCCACGACTGCGTGGCAGGCGGGCGCGACAGCACCCAGCGCTCCGCGGCTGCCACTTCTTCACCCGCTGCCACCAGTTCGTCCGCGAGTCCGGCCGCGATAGCCGCGGCCCCGCCGATCCTTGCGCCATCGAGCAGCACCGGCAGCGCCGCTTCAATGCCGATTAGACGCGGAAGGCGCTGGGTTCCTCCCCCTCCAGGCAACAATCCCACCAGGGACTCCGGCAAGCCAAACGTGCTCTGCGGGTGATCGGTGAGGACCCTGTGATGTGCCGCAAGCGCAAATTCCGCGCCGCCTCCCAAAGCCAATCCCGCGATCGCTACCGCGACGGGCTTGCCCGCGGTCTCGAGCTTGCGCAACCCCTGGCTCAGCCGGAAGAAATGATCGAACGCGACGCCGTCGCGTTCGGCTGTCGGCGCCGCCATGACCATGTCGTACGCGGTTTCC
>WNFO01011098.1_pt1 | contig 12772 bp, 12 predicted proteins | sample 5400251 | NCBI WGS metagenome assembly WNFO01 (sample SAMN13153354, study PRJNA577476) | soil metagenome | isolation source: 100 cm saprolite under Madrone tree | place: USA:California | collected 2016-06-14
CGGCATGACCACCCGCGGCGCGCGCGGCGTGCTTGGCTCGGTCCCTCTGATCGTCGGCGGGCTGATCCTGTCCATGCTCCCGTATGTCGATGGCGCGGGCTTGCAGGTCGCCTTTCTGGTGGTGGGGTACGGACTTTGCGGATCGATCTTTGTGGTCTGTCCGCCGATGCTCGGGGAGTTCACGCCGGTATCGCAGCGCGGTGCGGTGATCTCAATCAATGGCGCGATCTATACCCTCGCCGGAATCCTGGCGCCATCAGTCATGGGCAGCGTCATCCAGCGCGCGGCGGTGCCGCTCGACGGTTACTTGACGGGCTTCACGATCAACGCCGTCATCATGATCGCGTCGGGATTGCTCGGCCTGTTGCTGCTCTGGCCCAATACCGAGCGCGCGCGTCTGATCGGCGAGCTGCCGCAACCGAAGTTCGCGTGATGATCGGGAGCCGCCGGCTAAGAAGCCGCGGCTTCGATCCTGGGTGCGCTGCCCTGGGCGCCGCGCACCAGCCGGCCCGGACGCGCTCCGGTGGCAGCACCTCCCCGTTGCGTCACCACGCCTGAGACGATGGTGGCGTCATAGCCATCGACCTGTTGCAGCAGGCGGCGGCCACCCACCGGAAGATCGTAATGCACCTTCGGCGGATGCAGATGAAGGCCGTCGTAGTCGATGACGTTGACATCGCCCTTGTAGCCCGTCGCGATGACGCCGCGATCATAGAGCCCGACCGAAAGTGCCGTCTTGCGCGACTGCGCCGCCACCACGAACGGGATCGACAGCTTTTCGCCGCGGGTGCGGTCACGGGTCCAATGCGTCAGCAGGTAGGTCGGGAAGCTGGCGTCGCAGATAATGCCGCAATGGGCGCCGCCGTCGCTTAATCCCGGCACCGAATGCGGATCGCGCAGCATCTCGCGCACGGCATCGAGATTGCCGTCGGCGTAGTTCAGGAACGGCACATAGAGCATGCCGCGGCCTTCATCGGAGAGCATCGCGTCATAGGCCAGTTCTTCCGGCTGCCGTCCCTGGCGGCGGGCCTGTGCGCCCAGGGCATTTTCCAGCGGTTGTTCGTAGTCCGGGGGATCGCCGAGCAGGTACATCTTGTCGTAGTTCGGCCGGAAGAACAGCGGATCGTCGGTCGAGGTCGGCGTCTCGCTTAGGATGGCCGCGCGCACCTCGGGCTGACGCAGACACGCCAGACGCTCTGCCAGCGGCAACTTTGCGATCGCCTTGTAGCTCGGATGGGTCTGGAACGGGTTGCGCGATAATTCCAGTCCGAGCAACAGCCCGACTGGACGCGCGGCGATCTGTGCGGTGATCGACAGGCCGCGGGCGGAAGCTTCATTGATGCTGTCCAGCGTCTGGCGCCAGCGGCGCGGCGCCTTGTCGGCCTGCGCGACCGAGAACGAAATCGGACACCTGGTATTTTCCGCCACCCGCAACATCATCGGCAGGTCTTCCTCGATGCTGGCCTGATCGAGCACGAATTGCAGCACGCTGCGGCCGACCTTGTGCATGGCGCCCGCGATCGCCGTCAGTTCATCCTCGCCGGCCTTCAGCGTCGGCGTGTAGTCGCCGGTAGAGGTGCGATGATTGAGGGTGCGCGAGGTTGAGAAGCCCAATGCACCCGCCCGTACGGCGTCTACCGCGAGCGCGGCCATGGCGCGGTTGTCCTCAGGGGTCGCGGGATCGCGGCGCGCGCCGCGCTCGCCCATCACATAGACGCGCAGCGCCGCATGCGGCAATTGCGCACCGATATCCATGTCGAAGTCGCGGTGCGACAGCCAGTCCATGTAGTCGGGGAAGCTTTCCCAGGCCCAGGGCAAACCGGCGCTCAGCACCGGCTCGGGGATATCCTCGACGCCTTCCATCAATTGAATCAGCCGCTGATGATCGGACGGACGGCAGGGCGCGAAGCCTACTCCGCAATTGCCCATCACGGCGGTGGTGACGCCATTCTGCGACGAGGGTGTGACGTCATGGCTCCAGGTGACCTGACCGTCATAATGGGTGTGCAGGTCGACAAAGCCCGGCGCGACCAGTTTGCCGCGGGCGTCGATCTCTTCCTTGCCCTTGCTTAGCACCCGGCCAACTTCAACGATGCGGCCGTTCGTGATCGCGACATCAGCTTCGAACAGGTCGCCGCCGGTTCCGTCGGCGATGTTGCCGCCGCGGATCACAAGGTCTGGATTGTGGGTCATGGCGTTCCATCCCGGGATGCGAGTTGTTTTGCCGCATCATGGGTTGTCTCCCCATGCTGTCAACCGTCCGGGATGAGGCTCAGGGTTGCATCAGCCGTGCGTCGGCGCTGGCGGGACCAGTTTTTTGCGGGCCGCGCTCGCTGAACAGCGCCAGCAGGACCGTGAGAGTCATGAAGACGACGGAGGCGCCGAATACCCAATGCGGCATGTTCTGGTCCATGATCCAGCCGAACAGCAACGGGCTGAAGATGCCGCTGAGGTTGAATCCGGTCGAGACGATGCCGAAGGCCCGGCCGGCCGCGCCCGCGGGCGCTGCGTTGCGCACCAGCATGTCGCGCGAGGGGGCGATCACCCCGCCGAGGAAGCCGGCAACCGCCATGGCCGCCGTCAACAGCAGCGACGGTAACGTCACCGTCGCAATGACACATACGATGACGGCGTTGAGTGCAAAACAGGCGGCGGCAACTTGCCCATGACGCCGGGTATGGTCGGCGAGAAAGCCGCCGGCCAGCACGCCAACCGCGCTGGCTCCGAGAAACGCTGTCAGCGCAATATTGGCGGCCGAAAATGACACGTCATAGCCACTCATTAGCGCGACGACGCCGAACATGCCAATTCCAGCACTGGACAGACCAAGCAGCATGAAAAAGATCGTCAGCACCATGATCGTCGGCGTCACGATGTTTTGCTGTGGCGCTTTCACGCCGTTGACGTGACGGTCCGCCGCGCGGGCGTCGGGAATGCCGACCACGACGAGCAGCAGCGCCACCAGCGGACCCACTGCGCCGGCCACGATCAGGGCGCCATGGCCTCCGGTCATTGCAACAAGTGCCGCCACGATCGCGGGCGCGACCGCGCCGCCGAGAAAGCCGGCAAAGGTATGGATCGAAAAGGCGCGTCCCATGCGCGCTTCGTCCATGTGTGCCGAAAGGATCGCATAATCGGCCGGATGATAGACGCTGTTGGCGAGCCCCAGCAGTACGGCGCTGGCGATCAGCCAGGGATAACTCAGATGCAACCCCAGCATGATCAGCGCGGAGCCGCCCAGGGTCAGGCCGATCAGCAGGACTTTGCGGGCGCCGATATGATCGGCGAGATAGCCGATCGGCGCCTGGGTCAGGCCGGATACCACGGCGAAGACAGTCAGCGCGAAGCCAAGCTCGATGTAGCCGACGCCGAGTTGTTCCTTCAGGAAGGGGAACAGCATCGGCAGCACGAACAGATGGAAATGGCTGACCCAATGGGCCGTCGAAATCGCGGCCAGCGTGCGCAGCGATGCATCCGTCTTCGCTTGTTGCGGTGCGGCGAGAACGTCGACCATCTCTGATTCAGACCCTGTCTAGATGTAACGCCCGGCAGGGCCGGCTGAAATTACCGGCTGCCGGTTATTTGTCCATGAATACCGCTGCATGGCAGCCCCCGCGAACGGCGCCGGAACCGGTAAATGCGTCATTAAAAACGGAAGACAAAGGCGCGCGCTGCGGGAATGATATCGGATATGGCCGAGTCCGCGCATGTTCCGCTCCGGGTGCTTGTTTCCGAAGGAAACAGCACCTCGGCGCGGGAGGCGATCACCATCCTGGGACTGTCAGGTCACCTCATCGAGGTCTGCGATCCTAGTCCCTATTGCCTCGTGAGGTTCTCGCGATTCGTCGATAGGTTTCATCGTTGTCCGGGGCTGCGCGACGATCCGGCCGGGTTTCTCTCTTTTGTCGAGAGGCTGCTGGCCGCACGGCATTTCGATGTGTTGCTGCCGACCCACGAACAGGGATTTCTGTTTGCGCGCGCACGGCAACGGTTGGAGGGGCGCGTCGGATTGGCGCTGCCGAGCTTTGCGAGTTATCGCACCGTGCACAGCAAGGCCGGCTTTAGCCGGTTGCTCGATCGATTGGGCTTGCCGCAGCCGGCAACGGCGATCGTGAAATCCGAACGCGAGCTGCGCGACGCCATCCGGTTTCCTTGTCTCGTCAAGACCTCCGTCGGCACCGCCAGCCGCGGCATCTGGCTTGTGCGCGATGACAACGACCTCGAAGGCGTGCTGCAAGACCTGAATACGCAAGGCCTGAGTGCAAACGGCGCCTTCGCCGACGAGGTGCTGGTGCAGGATTTGATCGCAGGCACCACCGAGAAGGCACAGTCGGTGTTCTGCCGCGGCCAATTGATCGGCTTTCATGCCTATCGGCAGATGGCCGCCGGCGCCGGTGGCGGCGAGGCCATCAAGCAAAGCGTGAGCAGGCCGCAGGTGCGCGCTCATCTTGCGACGATCGGACAAGAACTCGCATGGCACGGTGCATTGTCCGTCGATTACCTCTTGCCCGATGAGGGCGCCACGCCGCGCTTGATCGATTGCAACCCGCGCCTGGTCGAACCGATGAGCGCGTATCTTGCCGGGGTCGATCTGGTCGGATTGCTGCTTCGGGTTTCACAGGGCGAAACGCCCACAGCGGCGGCGGAAAGCCGCGAGGGCGTCCGGACACACCTTGCCATGCAAGCCCTGCTTGGATGCGCGTCGCGGGGCGGCACGCGGCGCGACGTCATCCGCGAGTGCTGGCGTCTACTGACCGGCAGCGGACCCTACGCCGACAGCATCGAAGAGCTAACGCCGGTGCGGCTGGACTGGATCAGCGCCGTGCCGGTTGCGATGATCGTGATATCTCTGCTGATCGCCCCGAAGCTGGCGGTGACGCTTGCGAGGGGAGGCTGGGGCGCGCATTTGCTCGATGTCAAAAGCGTCAAGCTCATCGAGAGTGAAAATTTCCGCTAGAGCATGATCTTTTCCGTAAACCGGAACCCACTTTTCGGGATCACACCCTAATCCACGAGCGGTTCATAGCGGTTGATCGTCGTCGCCATGCCGATCGCGCTTTGGCGTGGCGATGTCGCCATCCTCGAAGTCGTCGTCCTCGATCGGTGGAGGCGGCGGCTTCTTCGATTCGGCGTCGTCCTTTTTGGGAAGCTCATGCTTTTTGCCTGTTCCACCCATCATCAATTCCTCTTAATCGGATGAATCGACCGCAATCAACCTACAACAGCCTTCGATCTCAATGTCACCGCCTTTGAAGAGCATAATAGCGGTTGTTGGACAATCTTTCCTGCCTTTTTCCGACGTTCAGTGTAAAGGGAGGCGCAACAAGGAGCCAAACATGAAAAAGCCGAAGATCGAGAACGAAGAACAGCAACCCCGCAAAATCATTCGCGCCGATAAAGCACCGACCGAGGGCTACTCGCTGGTGGTGGACGGCCACTTCAAGTCGCACCATGATACGGTCGAAGCCGCCGAAGAGGCGGGCATGGCTTTGAAGAATCAGTACCAGATGCTTCAGGTGCAGGTTTACGACGCCGCGACCAAGACGCGATCGATGATCGAATGGCCCGCGCCGGTGTGATTCGAACTGGTGTAATTCGGACTTAGGTCCGCCGCCCGCCGCTTTGCTGCCCCGCCAGCCAATCTGCCAATGCGGGACCCTTTTCACCTGACTTCTTCGGCTTGGCGCGCGTCTTCTTGACGGTTGCGGCAGGCGGAGGCGCGGCTGCCTCGCGGGCGAGCCGCAATGCCTTCAGCTTCGCCATGTTATCAAGGACGGCTTTGGCGGCGACATCGCGGTCGGTCTTGCCGGTTTTGGCATCGGTCGCTGCGCGCGCGGCCTTGTTGAAGCGCGCGTCGGCGCGGTTGCGATCTTCCTGTGACATCTAGCTCGTCTTCTTCTTCTTGGGCTTGGCTTTGGGTTCCGGCGGCTTGTCGCGGTCGGCGGCTTCCTTTGCCAATCTGATGGCGCGCAGGTTCTCGGTCCGCTTTCGTATGGCAATGTCGGCTGCCGCGATATCAGCCATCGCCTTGATGCCTTCGGCATCCTGGGCGAGCTTTCGGTTCAGCCTGATCTCTTTCAGTTCGGCGGGACTCTTCGGTTCGTCATCCATCGGATACCTCAAAAATTCGCGGCGCGCGCCATCGGACGGCGGCCTTTGTCCAAGCTTATCATGCATTAAACCGCCAAAGGGGCATCTTTGGGCCAGATAGGGCCGAAAAACGCCCTTTTTAGTGCCGAAATCAGCAATCGTGGTGAAGGGTGGCTGGTCGTGCGCGATCGGATCGGCTGCCGCGCATCGAACCAAGCTTTCCGGTTAGAACGTCGCGCCAGCCCTTACCATATAGGTCCGGCCCGGCAGCGGATAGGCGCTGAAGCGGCCGTCGGTGAAGGTGCTCGCCACTGCGTAGTCATAATACAGCGCGTTGAGGATATTGTTGACGGAGATTGACCAGAAGAAGTGCTCATAGGCGCCGCTCAGCTTGAAATCCACCGTTGCGCTGGCTGGAATCCGGCGCTGGGTGTTGGCCTGGTCATTGTCCATGAAGCGTTCGCTCCAGCCGCGCACTGTCGCGTCCGCAACGAGATAGTTTTGCCAGATATTCCAGCTGACGCCGGCAGTGGCGGTGTAGCGGGACACCAGCGGAACATCGTTGCCGGCAAAGGGGCCTTCGCGGAATACGGCGCGGGTATAGGCCACGCCGCCGCGCAACAGAACGGTGTCACTCACGCGCAGCGACGCGCTGGTCTCGGAGCCGTAGCGGCGGGTCGGATCGAGATTTACGTTTAAGAAAAGCGCCGGAATGAAATGGATCTCGTTCTCGATGTCCATATTGTAAATGCTCGATTGCATCTCGAATGGCCCGGACTTGATGCGAATGCCTCCCTCGATGTCGTGAGATGTCTGGGTCTTGAGATCGAAGGCCTTTGTAGCGGAGCCAAAGGGGCCGGCTCCCACTCTTTCGTCGACGTTCGGCGTGCGGAATGCGCTTGCGGCCCGGCCGAAGATCGAGAAAACCGGATTGAAGCGATGTTCAAAGCCGACATGTAGGGCGTGATTGACTTCACCGCTATCCAGTGGCGCGGCCTGCGTATCGCAAAAAAACGGAGCGCAATCGGGTGGATTGTTCAGAATGTCTCTCGCGCTCAAATCCGTACGCTGAATTCGGCCGCCATAGGACACATCGGTGGTCGGCAACACCCCGATCGTTTGCTGCCAGTAACCGGCAAACGTTCGCTGTGTGAGATCGTAGACGTGTATCGGAGGTGTGCCTTTAGCTTGCGGCCGGTCCGAGTGGAATGTCGCGTCATAGTAGTCGACGCCGGTCAGAATGGCAGAGGGCAGCCCGAAGATCGTATTCTTGATGCTCAAACGAGGCGTGAGCGACCACGTCTGCAGATGGCTGTCGACGTAGTTAAAGGGAATCGTTGGCAACGTGCCGAAGAAACCAGCTTGCTGCTTCTTGTCCCGCACGCCGCCATCGACGATGAGCTCTGCGCCGTTCCACAATGTCTTGGTGAAGCCGGCGGTAGCGTTAGCGCCCTGTTGGTTGCCGTAATCAAACGGGGTATTGGTCCCGCGGCGGTCGGTGACGAGCTGATTCAATCCGATGGACGGCTGGACCGTGCGGCCGCCGGGTAACCCCAGTTTCTGATCGTCGCCGGACAAGGTCAGGAACGCGGTGAGGTCGGGCGTGGTGTAGTTGAGGTTGCCGACCCCATTGCGCTGGTCGAGCGCATTGTTGACGCGATAGCCGTCGGACTTGATGGCGTTACCATAGAACGATGTCGACCACGGCCCGTAATTGGTGCCGACCGACACGTTCGCCAGGCGCTGGTTGAACGAACCGACGCCGGCTTCGGCCCGGATCGCGACCGGCGGGCCGCCGACGCCGTTCTTCAGCACGATATTGATGACGCCGCCGATCGCGTTGTCGCCGTACAGAACCGCGCCGCTGTTGCCGCGGGTGATTTCAATGCGCTCGATCGAGTCGCGTGGAATGGTGGAAAAGTCCACGCCCTGGATGTCGATGTCATTGACCCGGCGTCCATTGATCAGCAGGAGGGTATTGGAGGTGGCGAACGCGCCAAATCCGCGGAGGTCGACACTGGTCTTCACGCCATTTACGCCGCCGAACAAGCTCGTCAGTTGTACCCCTGGAGTCTGCGCGATGATCTCTTGCACGAGGCGCCGACGATGCCGTTGAATTGCCTGACGGCGGGTGCGCCAGTCGCGGGCGATCCGTTCGGGCCGGGCGCTGGCGCGATGTTTGTGTTGGTGGTTTGCGATATCTTCGGTGCGACGCGCCGCGAACCGGATCCCTCGTCGGTTATTGGTTTGGCCCGGGTCCGGGTCTGGTCCTCGGGTGAGCTGATCTCGATGGCCGGCAACGGATTTGATGTCGACTGCTGGGCTTCGGCGGCGGAAATACCCAACGCAAGGATTGGCCCAAGAACGGTGGATGCAAGCAGACAGTTGCGACGCCGCTGTGCGGCAACGATGGCGGAAGACATAGCTCGGACCTCGGTATGACGTCAGTGGCACGTCACAGCGAACCAAGTCTCACCATGTGCTTGCGCAGCATTGGTGAAGCTAATGTCTGTACTCCCCGACCGACATCTTCGCGTGTGACCACGGCTGACGGCAGGTCTCCTGGCTCGCGGGTCGATACCTTGCGTCGCCTTCCCAGGACCGAGATTCCCAGTGGCACATGACGAAAGATTCACCGCTTACAGTTGCGGGGGCAGCCGCGGCATTGGGAAAACCTCCCTCACCGCATTCCCTTTTGATCCCCGGACAAGGGAACCGTCGAAATGACGGTAGGAGTTTGTCAAGATGAGAGTCAATCCCATCATGTGCCGCTTGTCATTCTGACTGGACGGGTGCGCCTTTTTTGTCGCGTGAACGTTGAGCGCTGAAGCTCTCGATTGCAACGGAGCGCGCCGCAGGTGCGGTCGCACCTCCGTTGCGGATACGGCGGGGGGCGTTTCCTCACCCCGTCAGCACTGGCCCGCCGGCCTTTTTCCAGGCGTCGATGCCGCCTGCGATATGCGCGGTGTTGGTCAGGCCTGCATCCTTGGCGGCCGCCACAGCCATGGCGGAGCGCTCACCGAACGCGCAGAAGAACACGATGCGCCGTCCGGTCGCCGCGGCGACTTCGCGCAACATGCCGCCGGGCAAGAGGCTTTCGCCGATCGTGGGATAGGGCGCGTGCAGCGCGCCGGGCAGGGTGCCGTGCTTGGCGCGTTCGCTGTTTTCGCGAAGATCGACCAGAAGAATATCGGGCCGGCCGAGGCTCTCGATGCCCTCGCGGGCGCTGAGCGCCAGACCTTGTTTGGCAAGATCGTCCTGATGCAGGCCGACATGCATATTGGCCGGCACCACCACATCCATCATCTTCGGGTTAGGCAGATTCAAATTGCCCATCAGCTCGACATATTCATCCACCGAGCGGACCTGCAGCCGCGGATTGAAGCGCTTTTCCTCGCCGATGGTAGAGACGGTATCGCCCTTATAGTCATGGGCAGGAAATACCATGGTTTCATCGGGCAGCTTGAGCAGCCGGCCAAAGATGGAATCGTATTGCGCGCGGGCGCTGCCATTCTGGAAATCGGTGCGGCCGGTGCCGCGGATCAAGAGCGTGTCGCCGGTGAATACGCGATCTCCCATCAGGTAGCTGTAGGAATCGTCGGTATGGCCAGGTGTGTACATCACGTCGAGACTGAGGCCCTCGATCATCACCTTGTCGCCCTCGGAGACCCGCATCGCCACCACGTCGGCCTTGCTCTGTTCGCCCATGATGGTGACGCAGTGGGTACGATCGCGCAGCTCGCCGAGCCCGGTGACGTGGTCGGCGTGCAGATGGGTATCGACGGCCTTGACCAGTTTGAGATCGAGTTCGCGCAACAACTGGCAGTAGCGATCGACCTTCTCCAGCACGGGATCGAGGATCAGCGCCTCGCCGCCGGCGCGGCTCGCCAGCAGGTAGCTATAGGTTCCCGAAACGCCGTCGAAGAGCTGGCGAAAGATCATGGTTGGCACGCCCGCGAATTGATTGGGTGCATGACAAAGCTCCTTAGGGCCGCACCAATGTATATCCGTTTTCGGTCAGCGCCAGAATTTGTCCGACGCCGACCTGGACCGGCGTCGCCACGGCAATGAACTCCGGCCGCTTGCCGGTTTCGCGCTCGATGGTATCCGCGGTATTCAGGCAGACATCGAAGCGCACGCCTTGCGCGACCAGGCTCTCGACCAGTTTGCGGTTGGTATTTTCAGGGCGCAGCAAATCGATGCCCGGGCCGAACGTCACCACCTCGATCGCGACCTTGTCGGGATCGTAGAATTTCAGCAGGTTATACGCGACGCTGATCACGAGGCCTTGCTTCTTCGGGTCATTGTCCGAGAGCTGCAACACGATGCGATGCTCGGCGAACGGTTTGTCCGGCAGCGGCGCCTGCTCGGCCCGGGCTGCAGACCACAGCATCGCCGCCGCCAGCGCTGGGATCGCGGCGCAGCCGAAGGCGCGAACGATCGAGCGTCGATATGTCAAAAGATGCTTCATCCCTGTCCCGCGAGGCCCGGGTTATCGTCGACGCCCTTTAATGTGACGCCGGCGCCATGCCGATCCGGCGTCTTCAGGGAGCTCAGATGTTTTGCCAACACATCCCATACCGGCGCCCCGCTTTGTTCGTTCACCGAGGCCCATCCGGCTACCCGATAGCTCTTGCCGGCCTCGAGCGAACTCCCGTTATCGAGCTTCAGTTCGGAAATCCGTCGTCCGGCGGATTCCGCGGGCGTGCAGGTGTAGGCCATGCCGCCGACGCGAACCATATCGCCGCCCTGCTGATAATAGGGATCGGCATTGAAGAGATTGTCGCAGACGTCTTCGAGGACATCCTTGATCTGGCCGCCGGTCATGCTCAGCACATAGGTTTCCGGGTACGTGATGGCGGTCTCGGACAGCACGTCTTCCATTGTCACGGGCTGGCCCGGCAGTACGCTTAGGCCCCAGCGAAAGCCAGGCGACAGCGCGATCGATCAGCGCCTGCATCGACGCATCCGGTTTCAGCAATTCCGAGAACACGGGAAGCAGCCGGTAGCGCGCATCGGCGACCCGGCCTTTTGCAATGTCGAGATCGAGTACGCCGAGGAATTTTCCGTTCGAACCGGCATTGGTTACCAGCGTGGTGCCGCCGGCATTGGTCACGGGTATCGGCCGCGGAATGGCATCGTGGGTATGGCCGCCGAGGATGACGTCGATCCCGCTGACGCGGCTGGCGAGCTTGAGATCGACGTCCATGCCGTTATGCGACAACAGCACCACGGCATCGACCTTGTCGGTGGTGCGCAGGCCGCTGACCAGCTTCTGCAATTCGTCGTCGCGGATCCCGAACGTCCAGTCCGGCGTAAAGCGCTTCGGATGCGCGATCGGCACATAGGGAAAGGCCTGTCCGATCACGGCGACGCGGTGGCCGCCGATCTCCTTGATCATGGCCGGCTTGAACACGCGTCCCGAGGCGGGATCGAACGCCTTGGCGTCGTTGAACGCGGCTTCCTCGGTGAGGAAAACGTTCTGCGCCAGGAATTCGCCCTTGAAGCGCTCCAGGTTGCTGCGCAGCGCCGCTTCACCATAGGTGAATTCCCAATGGCCGGTCATCGCCTCGATGCCGAGCAGGTTCGCTGCCTCGACCATGTCAGCGCCCCGCATGGCATTTGCGAGCCCGGTGCCCTGCCACAAATCGCCGCCATCGAGCAGCAGCGAGCGTTCGGGGCCGGCATCGCTGCGCAGACGCTCGATCAGCGTCTTCAGATGCGCGAAGCCGCCGAGCTTGCCGAACCGAACGGCGGATTTCTCGAAATCGAGCGAGGTGAAGGCGTAGGCGTCGGCGCTGTCAGGCCTTATGGCAAAGCGGTCGAGAAAGGCGCGGCCCACCAGATGCGGCGGGTTTCCCTGCATCGCGCCGATCCCGAGATTGACGCTCGGTTCGCGAAAATAGACCGGCAGCAGTTGCGCATGGGTGTCGGTCATGTGCAGGATGCGCGCATTGCCGAAGCGTTCGAGGTCATAAACACCCGTGCTGTCGGCGCCGCGCGCGCTACGCGGCAATCCTCCCGCGAGCGCGGCAGCGCCGGCGAGTTGAAGAAAATCCCGGCGCCGGATGGTCATGCGATGTCTCCGCGCCTCTCGGATTCTGATCCGACTGGATCGAATCGGATCAGAATCCCATCTCTTTGCCTGAGCATGATCTCCGGGCAAACGCGTCGCGTTTGTCCCGAGGAAAACCGGTTCCCACCCATCGGGCCGTAGCCCGAGGGCATGCTTTTCCGGATCATACTCCAGGCTCAGCGTATCTCGAGTGCTTTCCAGGCTTCTTTCTCGCTTGTCGCCTGGAAAATAGATGCTTTGGCCAGCGCTTCGGCTTCCTTCGATGACGCTATCGCCTTGTCGAAGTCGCCGGCATCAGCCGCCTTTTTCGCAGCCGCCAAGGCCGAGGCCGTCACGGTCCATTGATTGCGCAAGCTCCCGGCTTCCTTGTTGGCGGCTTCGGCCGCGGCGTAGGCTGCCTTGAAATCGGCCTCGGAGCCGGCGGCCAGCGCCGACGCCGCGCTTGCGATCAGCAGCACCGAAGTCATCAGGAAGGCGGATGTCCGCATCTTATCCCTCATGGCCGCGCACCCGGGCCGGAAATAGGCAATCCGTTGCTGACATAGGACAAATAATATTCGAGATCGCGGTATTCGTCGTCCTGCGGATTGAGCGGCACGCCGCGGA
>WNFO01003924.1_pt1 | contig 12771 bp, 12 predicted proteins | sample 5400251 | NCBI WGS metagenome assembly WNFO01 (sample SAMN13153354, study PRJNA577476) | soil metagenome | isolation source: 100 cm saprolite under Madrone tree | place: USA:California | collected 2016-06-14
ACGGGACAAACAGCGAAACCGATCGCGCAAGGCGGATCGGCAACTTCATCGCCGGAATGACCGACCGCTTCGCCCTGACCGAACATCAAAGGCTTTTTGACTCGACCCCGGATTTGCGTTAGGCGGCGAGCCACCTCCGGAAGAGCAGGCAATAATGGCGAAGAAAACGGCAAAGAAGGCGAAGAAGGCGGCGAAGAAATCCGTCAAGAAAAAACTCGCCAAAAAGAAGCTCGCCACGACAAAATCGGCCGGGAGGCCGGTCGAGAAGCCAGCGAAGAAGTCCACGAAAAAAACCGCAAAAAAAGCCACACCGAAAGCAAGCCCTGCCAAGGGCGCTGCGACGCGTGCTGCCAAAGGCCGCGCCAGAAAGGCGGCTGCGAAATCCCGGGTTTCTCCGACGTCCGGCAAAACCGCGACCGCGCCTCTCGCCGAGGACGAAGCTTCCGCTGAAGCGATCAGGGCAACTGAAAAACCCGTCAAGGAAAGCACCAAGCCGTTGCCGAAGGAAACCGGGCGCGGCGCCATCGACAAACCTCCCGCTCACCCGAAACCTGGCGCCAAACCTGCGCCCGAGCCGCATCTTTTCGCCAACCTGCTGGCACGCGTTCATGCGGTTTGCCGCACGCTCGCTGAGGAAAGCGGATGGTCGGCAGACGTTGACCTGTCGCGCGTCGTGATCGAACCGCCGCGCGATGCTGCGCACGGCGACATGGCGACCAACGCCGCAATGGTGCTGGCCAGGGACGCGAAGGCAAAACCGCGCGATCTGGCCGAGCAGATCGCAGCCAAGTTGCGCGCTGACGATTTGATTGCGTCGGTCGATGTCGCCGGTCCCGGCTTCATCAATCTCACCTTGAAGGCGTCGGTCTGGTCGGACGCGTTGCGCACCGTGCTGCGTGAGGGCGATGGCTACGGGCGAAGCGGGATAGGTGCGGCCGAGAAGGTCGATGTCGAATACGTTTCAGCCAATCCGACCGGGCCGATGCATGTCGGCCATTGCCGCGGCGCGGTGTTCGGCGACGCGCTGTGCAGCCTGCTGCAGTTCGCGGGCTATGCGGTCACCCGCGAATATTACATCAACGACGCCGGCGCCCAGGTCGACGTGCTCGCGCGCTCGGCCTTCCTGCGCTATCGCGAGGCGCTCGGCGAGGACATCGGCGAAATTCCGGAAGGGCTTTATCCCGGCGACTATTTAAAGCCGGTGGGGCGGGCGCTGGCCGCTGAATATGGTGACAAGCTGCTCGCGATGACGGAAGGGAACTGGCTGCCGGCGGTGCGGGCCAAGGCCATTGCGATGATGATGGAAGAGATCAAGGGCGATCTCGCCGCGCTCCGTATCAAGCACGACGTGTTTTTTTCGGAGCGGTCGCTGATCGAAACCGGAAACAACCGGGTGACCGAGACCATCGACTACCTCCGCTCCAAAGGCGACATTTATCAAGGCCGTCTGCCGCCGCCGAAGGGTGGGCCGGTCGAGGACTATGAAGATCGCGAGCAGACGCTGTTTCGCGCCACCGCCTTTGGCGACGATGTCGATCGGCCGCTGATAAAGTCCGATGGGTCCTACACCTATTTTGCGTCCGACATCGCTTATCACCGGGATAAATTCGAACGCGGCTTTCGTAACCTGATCGATGTGTTCGGCGCCGATCACGGCGGCTACATCAAACGCATGCAGGCGGCGATCAAGGCCGTCTCTGCGGGCGAGGCCACGCTGGATGTGAAGGTCGTGCAGCTTGTCAGGCTGTTGCGCAACGGCGAACCGGTCAAGATGTCGAAACGCTCCGGCGAGTTCGTCACGCTGCGCGAAGTCGTCGACGAGGTCGGTTCCGACGCGGTGCGGTTCATGATGCTGTTCCGCAAGAACGATGCGGTGCTGGATTTCGACCTTGCCAAGGTGATCGAGCAGTCCAAGGACAACGCGGTGTTCTATGTGCAGTACGGGCACGCCCGCGGCCATTCGGTGTTCCGTAACGCCAGGGAGGTTGTTCCGGATCTGCCGGAGGAGGCCGGCGCCCGGGCGGCGTTTTTGGGGGACGCGGCGGCGGAGAGGCTGACCGATCCTGGGGAAATCGACCTGCTGCGGCGGCTGGCGGCATATCCCCGGATGATCGAGGCGGCGGCCGTGGCCCACGAACCGCACCGAATCGCCTTTTATCTGTATGATTTGGCCAGCGAATTTCACGCGTTATGGACCAGGGGGCGCGATCTGCCCTATTTACGCTTCATTATCAATAATGATGCAGAAATCACAAAGGCGCGGCTGGCTTTGGTCCAGGGCGTCGTCTCGGTGCTAGCGTCAGGGCTCGCCGTTCTCGGCGTCGACGCTCCGACCGAAATGCGATAGAACATGGCGAACGCCGTTCACATGGGGACCTGTGAGGGCATCTGGCAGGGGCCAGTTCGTTTTTAAAAAGTGGGTTGGCGGCTTACCCGAAGGGCACGCATCATCACGATGGCTGATCGATATCAGGATAGACCGTTTCCAGCGGGCGACGATCAAGATCGTCGCGGTGACCAGCATGCGCCTGGAAGGGCTGAGGGTGATCCGCTGGCTGAACTGGCGCGGTTGATCGGTCAGACCGATCCGTTCGCCGGCATGGGCCGGGCCAATCAGCAGGTCCCGCCGCGTGGCGGCGGCCAACGCGCAGTGGCCGCCGATGAGCCCGCCGCCGCGAGGTCGCCGCAGTGGATGCAGCGCGCCACCCGGCAGGAAGTCCCGCAGCGGCAGGAAGTGCCCCAACGGCAGGAAGTGGCCCAACGGCAAGAAATCCCGCAACGCCAGGAACTACCGCAACGCCAGGAACTCCCGCCGGTGGAGTACCCGCAGGAATACCCGGGCGCAGTCCATCCGCTGCTTCGCCACGCGCCCGCGCGCGCAGCACCGGAGCCAGGTTATCACGAGGCGCCGCCGTTCGCCGACGAGGAGCCGGAGCCCGATCCGTCGCGCTATGATGAAGCGCTTTACGGTCAGCTCGCCCCCGGTGCGCAGGAGCCTCAATACGATCAAGGCTATGCGGAGGAGGATGACCCGTACGGCTACCATGATGGCTATGGCGACGGCGATGACATCGAGGAGCGAGTCCCCAAACGCAGCAGTGGCATCATGACCATTGCCATCGTGCTTGCGCTGGCAGTGGTCGGCACCGGCGCAGCGTTTGCCTATCGTACCTATGTCGGAACGTCCCGCAGCGGCGAGCCGCCGATCATCAGGGCCGACGCTGGCCCGACCAAGATCGTGCCGTCGCCCGCCGACGCGACGACCAAGCTGCCGGACCGCATGGTGGCAGGTGATGGCACCGAGCGGATTGTCCCGCGCGAAGAAGCGCCGGTCGACGTCAATGCCAAATCCGGCCCGCGCGTGGTGTTTCCGACGCTGAACCCGAATCCGAATCCGCCGCCCGCATCGAGCGTAGCTTCAACCGCTCTGCCGCCGGCAAACGGCGGCAATGGCACGCTGGCGAGCAATGAGCCGCGAAAGATCAGAACCCTTTCGGTCCGGGGCGACCAACCCGATGCCGCCGCGACGCCGGTGGGGGCGGCGGCGCCGGCAAAGCCGACGCCGGCCACGCGCTCGGTGGCTAACGCCAATGCTTCGACCGCCAATGCCCCGATGGCGTTGACGCCGCAGCAAACGGCGGTTCCGGTTGTGGAACCCCGAACGCGGGTCGCTGCCACTACCCCGACCGATCAGGCCGCGCCCACTGGCGGCGGGTATTTGGTCCAGGTCTCCTCGCAGCGCAATGAGGCCGATGCGCAGGCTTCTTTCAAGGCCTTGCAGGGCAAGTTCCCGACGGTGCTGGGATCGAAGGATCCGGTGATCAAGCGCGCGGATCTCGGCGAAAAGGGCGTCTATTACCGCGCCATGGTCGGTCCGTTCGGTTCGTCCGATGAGGCGTCGCAGTTCTGCGGCAGCTTGAAGACCGCCGGCGGGCAGTGCGTCGTCCAGAAGAATTGACGGCCGCAGGTTCGGTGTTTGCTGACGGCGTCAGCCCTGTTGACGCTTCTTCACGCTCCTTGACCCCCGGGCCACCCGCGGGCTAATCGGCCGGCATGAGCTCGCGCGCATTCATCACAGGCGTTTCCGGACCGGAGCTAACCGCCGCCGAGCGCGAATTCATCACCGCGGAGCGGCCCTGGGGCTTTATCCTGTTTAAGCGGAACATCGAGACGCCGGCGCAGGTCATTCTGCTGGTTCGGGAATTACGCGCAGCGATCGGGAATCCGGATGCACCGGTGCTGATCGACCAGGAAGGAGGCCGGGTCCAGCGCCTCGGCCCGCCGAACTGGCCGGTTTACCCGCCGGGAGCTGCCTTTGGGGTGCTTTACGACATCGATCGCGCAGCCGGCGTGACCGCGGCACGCCTGAGCGCGCGGCTGATGGCGGCTGACCTCGTTGAGCTCGGCGTCACCGTCGATTGCCTGCCGCTGGCGGATGTGCCGGTTGCAGGCGCCGATGCGGTGATTGGTGACCGGGCCTACGGAACCGAGCCGGACAAGGTCGCGGCCATCGCACGCGCCGTGACGGAGGGGCTGGAACAGGGCGGCATATTGCCGGTTCTCAAGCATATTCCCGGGCATGGACGCGCCACCGCGGATACCCATTTCAGGCTTCCGAAAGTCGATACCCCGAAAGCGGAGCTGGAACGGACCGATTTTGCCGCGTTTCAACCGCTTGCGGAGCTGCCGATGGCGATGACCGCTCATGTTGTGTTTAGCGCGTTAGATCCCGCCCAACCGGCGACGACTTCTGCGACAATCATCCGACAGGTGATTCGCGGCGTGATCGGGTTCCAAGGTTTATTGATGAGTGACGATGTGTCCATGAACGCGCTGGCGGGATCGATCGCCGAGCGGACCCGGGCCATCGTCGCCGCCGGCTGCGACATGGTTCTGCATTGCAACGGCAAGCTCGATGAAATGCGCGAGGTCGCGCGCGAAACGCCCGAACTGTCCGGCAGGGCGCTGGAGCGTGCCAGGCGGGCGCTGGCGTCGCGTCGGGCGCCGCAAGCGTTCGACCGGCTCGCGGCGCGGGCCGAACTGGACGCGTTGATTGATCGGGCAGGGGCCAAAGGCGCATGAGCGCGGAAATCTTGTCATTCGAAACCGGACGCCCCGCCGAGCTCGCCGAAGACGAGCCGGCGCTGGTTGTCGACGTCGAGGGCTATGAGGGCCCGCTCGACCTGCTGCTGGCGCTGGCGCGGCAACAGAAGGTCGATCTCGCCAAGATTTCCATTCTGGCGCTGGCGGACCAGTACCTGGTGTTCATCGAGGCGGCCCGGAAAATCCGCCTCGAGCTTGCCGCCGACTATCTGGTGATGGCGGCATGGCTCGCCTATCTGAAATCGCGGCTGCTGCTGCCTGAACCGGCGACTGCGGACGGGCCGAGCGCCGAAGAGATGGCGACCGCGCTGGCCAACCGGCTGCGCCGGCTCGAGGCCATTCGCGAAGCATCGAACCGGCTGATGAACCGCCCGCAATTGCAGCGCGACATTTTTCCGCGCGGCGACCCGGAATCGATCGCCGAGATCAAGCATCCCAAATTCACCGCAACCCTGTTCGACCTGCTCACCGCCTATGCCGCGCAGCGTCAGCAGCGCGTACTGGCTACCGTGCATCTGGCGAAACGCACGGTGTGGTCGCTGAGCGAGGCGCGGGCCTCGCTGGAGCGCCTCGTGGGCATCGCGGAGGATTGGAGCCGGCTCGACCAGTATTTGCTCGCCTACATCGTCGATCCCTCGCAAAAGGCCACCGTGTTCGCGTCCAGCTTTGCCGCTGCGCTGGAACTGGTCCGGGAGGGCGCGGTTGAGTTGCACCAGAAAGAGGCGTTCGCGCCGCTGTATTTTCGAAAGCGTCCGCCGCAACCAGTATCCGACGCGACCGCGCCTGATCTGCCTGCGGGGTGAGTGGAAGCGAGTAAGTGGAAGAAGGAGACCGTGCCATGGCAAGCCTGGCGGAAAAACGCAACGCCGATGCCGAGGAGGATTCAGTGGATCCGCAAGCGCGGCCCGAGGAATTGCGGCTGTTGGAAGCGTTGCTGTTCGCCTCGAGCGAGCCGCTCGATCAGGCCGCGCTTGCCAAGCGGATGCCCGACGGCGTCGACGTCAAGGTGGCGCTGACACAATTGCAGGCGGATTACGCATCGCGCGGCGTCAATCTGGTGCGCGTCGCCAATAAATGGACGTTCCGCACCGCCGGCGATCTGTCCTGGCTGATGACCCGGGAGACCACCGAGACGCGCCGGCTGTCGCGCGCAGCGATCGAAATGCTCGCGATCATCGCCTACCATCAGCCGATCACGCGCGCGGAGATCGAGGAGATCCGCGGCGTCATTACTTCGAAGGGGACGCTGGACGTCCTTTTGGAAACCGGGTGGATCAGGCCGCGTGGCCGCCGCAAGACGCCGGGACGTCCGCTGACATTCGGAACCACGGAAGCTTTCCTGTCGCAATTCAGCCTGGAGGCGTTGGGCGATCTGCCGGGCCTTGAGGAACTGAAAGGGACCGGGCTATTGGATTCGCGGCTGCCCACCGGTTTCAGCGTTCCGTCGCCGTCGGACGACCCGGCCTTGCGCGATGACGAGGACCCGCTGGAAATCGGCGATCTGGAACTCGCGCTGGCGCGGGCCGTGGAGCCGGAATCCGAAGACGGAAGCTGATTTCGCCCCATCGGCGGGCAGCCTTTCGCGACCAGTTAACGGTAGCGGCAATGCGTCGCGTTAACAGCGATTTGACGCGGCCTAAGTCCTTGTTTTTCGCAAGCCCCAAGCCTACTTTCCGGGAAGACTAGGCCGGGTTTCCGGCCCGTGTGTTTGGAGGGTTGCAGGATGGGTTCGCTTAGCATTTGGCACTGGATCGTCGTGATCGCAGTCGTCCTGCTGTTGTTCGGCCGCGGCAAGATTTCCGACCTGATGGGCGACGTCGCGCAGGGCATCAAGGCCTTCAAGAAGGGCATGCAGGACGACGAAAAGACTGCGGAAAAGCCCGAACCGGTGAAGACCATCGATCATAACGCGGCGGCCTCCACGGCGGCGCGCTCGGACGTCGGCAGCAAGGCGGTCTGACCGGCATCTTGCGGCGGCTTGCAGCAGAATGGGTTGAGGGAAGACGCGAGCGACTGCCAGGTCTTGTTCATAAGTCTCGGCCGTCCAGGTCTCGCGTGAGCGGATTTTTTCATGTTCGACATCGGGTGGAGTGAACTGGTCGTCATCGCGGTTGTCGCGCTGATCGCCATCGGCCCGAAAGAACTGCCGGGCGTGCTGCGCATGGTCGGGCAATGGATGGGCAAGGCGCGCAAGATGGCCGCCGAATTCCAGGGCCAGTTCCAGGAAGCGATGCGCGAGGCCGAAATGGCCGACCTCAAAAAGAGTTTTGACGAGGTCAAGGAAGCCGCAACCGGCTTTGCCGGCGGTAATGTCATGACTTCGCTGCAGAAGGACGTCGGCGACGCGCTGCGAATCGACGACATCGACACGCCCGCGGTGTCGGCCAGCGACGCACCGGCGATCGAGCCGCCGGTCGCGACATCGGCCGTCGACACGAAGGCAACCGAAACGCCGGTGACGTCGGCAAGCGACGCACCGGCCACTCCGACAACACCGGAACCGCCGATCCCCGAAACCTTCACCGCGGCGGACGCCCACGCAGCCGCGTTGGAGCCGCTGGCGATCACGCGCGAGGTTCAACCCCAGCCCGCGCCGCAGGACCTAACGCCCGCGGCACCTGACGTCCTCAAGGACGCCAAAGCGTCATGAGCGCCGAGGATATCGAAGCCAGCAAAGCGCCGCTGATGGATCATTTGATCGAGCTGCGCTCGCGGCTGATCAAGGCGCTGCTCGCGTTCGGTATCGCCTTCATCTTCTGCTTCTTCTTCGCCAAGCAGATCTACAACGTGCTGGTGTGGCCGTTCGTCTGGGTCGCCGGCGCGGAAAACTCGAAATTCATCTACACCGCACTTTTGGAATATTTCCTGACCCAGTTGAAGCTGGCGCTGTTCGGCGCCGGCTTCATCTCGTTTCCGATCGTGGCGGCGCAGATCTACAAATTCGTCGCGCCCGGCCTCTACAAGCACGAGCGCGGCGCCTTCCTGCCTTATCTGATCGCGACCCCGATCTTTTTCGTGCTGGGATCGATGCTGGTGTATTTCGTGGTGCTGCCGATGCTAGTGCGGTTCTCGCTCGGCATGCAGCAGGCTGGCGGCGCCGAGAGCGCGCAGATCCAGCTATTGCCCAAGGTCGGCGAATATCTGTCGCTGATGATGTCGCTGATCTTCGCGTTCGGCGTCGCGTTCCAGTTGCCGGTGATCCTGACGCTGTTGGGGCGCATCGGCATCATCACCGCGAAACAGTTGGGCGAAAAGCGCCGCTATTTCATCGTGATCGCCTTCATCATCGCGGCCGTTCTGACGCCGCCCGACGTCATCAGCCAGGCCTCGCTCGCATTGCCGCTATTGGCGCTGTACGAAGGCTCGATCCTCGCGGTGGCCATGGTGGAGAAAAAAGCGGCTGCCGCGAAGGCTGCCAGCGGTACGCCGCCCTCCGCCGCCCCACCGCCGGCAGCCAATCCGGCGGAGTAGAAGGGGAGCGCTGCGCTGCTCCACTACCCGCGGTCATCCCCGCGAAAGCGGGGATTGGTACGCCGCAGCTTCCCGATTCAATCACTGACGCCCTGGAATACCGGGTCACCCGCTTTCGCGGGTGATGACGGATGTGGTACTGGAGGCCCGCCGTTGACTCTCCGCAATTGAACGGAAAGTTCACACCCAGGACCGTTCCGCCATGCACGACATCAAATTGATCCGCGACAATCCCGCTGCCTTCGACGCCGCGCTGAAGCGGCGGGGGCTCGCGCCGTTGTCCTCGTCGCTGCTGGCGATCGACGAAAAGCGCCGCGCGGCGATCCTGAAGTCGGAGCAGGCGCAGGCGCGGCGCAATTCGGCCTCGAAGGAAATCGGCGACGCCAAGAAGGCCAGGGACGACGCGCGCGCAGCAACGCTGATGGCCGAAGTCGCCGAGCTCAAGACCACAATGCCGCAACTCGAGGCCGCGACCAAGGCGGCGGAAGAGGAACTCGCCACGGAGCTGGCGGCGATTCCGAATTTGCCGCTGGACGAAGTCCCCGACGGCGCCGACGAGCACGGCAATGTGGTGCGGCACCATTTCGGCGCGGCGCGCAATTATGCGTTCGCGCCAAAACCGCACGACGATCTCGGCGGCGCGCTCGGCTTGATGGATTTTGAAGCCGCGGCAAAACTCAGCGGCGCGCGTTTTGTGGTGCTCAAGAAAGGTCTGGCGCGGCTCGAGCGCGCGATCGGCCAATTCATGCTCGACCTGCACACCAACGAGCATGGTTATACCGAAATCAATCCGCCGCTGCTGGTGCGCGACGACGTGATGTTCGGAACGGGGCAGTTGCCGAAGTTTGAAGATGATCAGTTCTGGGCGATCAAAGGCGAATTGCTAACCGTTGCCGATGAGAGTGCTGTTGCGGGCCTCGGCAAGCTGAAGAGCGAACGCCTCGGTCTCATCCCCACCGCCGAGGTGCCGCTGACAAATCTCGTCCGCGAATCCATCCTCGACGAAAAGGAACTGCCGATGCGGCTGACCGCGCTGACGCCGTGCTTTCGTGCCGAGGCGGGGGCTGCCGGGCGCGATACCCGCGGCATGATCCGGCAGCATCAGTTTACAAAAGTCGAACTGGTCTCGATCACGACACCTGAGACCAGCAAGGATGAGCACGAGCGCATGCTGGCCTGCGCCGAGGAAGTTTTAAGACAGCTCGATCTGCATTATCGCGTGATGACGCTGTGCGCAGGCGACATGGGCTTTGCGGCGCAGAAGACCTACGACATCGAGGTCTGGATGCCAGGACAATTTTCGAGTCAGGGCGAGGGCGGCGCCTACCGCGAGATTTCGAGCTGCTCGGTGTGCGGCGATTTCCAGGCGCGGCGCATGGATGCGCGCTATCGCGGACCTGACGGCAAGCCGCGCTTCGTGCACACCCTCAACGGTTCCGGCACCGCGGTCGGCCGTGCGCTGATCGCTGTCATGGAAACCTACCAGCAGGAGGACGGCTCGATCGCTGTGCCGGAAGTGCTGCAACGCTATATGGGTGACGTGAAGGTCATTGCCCGCGACAAGTAATTTTTGCCGCATTCGCTGTTGCGAAGGTGGCGCGACGCGGTATCTTGGTGCCCCGGGCTGGGTCTCGCAGGAAGCGAACGTCGAACATGCCGTTGCATCGCGACATCTATTGGGTCGGCAGGCAGTGGGCTGTCACCGGCTATGGGATGCAGGCGATCGATCAACGGCTGAACGGCATGTTCGATATCGAGACCTCCCGTCTGTGGGAAGACGGCCTCATCGAACGCATGTGTGGGCTGAAATGGATCAATATCCTTGATTTCGACAAGGGACTCGCGGCCGCCCGCAAACGTTACCCGGAACCGCCCCGAAAAGCCGCGCCGCCTGACGCGAGTGTTTCCAGTCCGAAAGATGGCGGTTCGATCGATCAACTGAAACAGGTTCCAATAGACGACATGCGGACCCAGGGCGGGACCGCGAAAGCAAAATTCCTCTCTCCCTGGCGTGTGCTTCGTCCGCGATAACGGACCGGTCGTCGCGAAGGAGAAAGCCCATTTGAATGGCAGTGGCCGAAATTGCCGTGCGGCCTGTTCACCCTTGCGACACGAAGTTTTTCAAAATGTGCAATTTTGAACACGGCACGAGACGCCGGTGCGTCCATTCTGAGTGCGTACCCTTAGTGCTCACCGCCGTTTCGGTTCAGCGCGTTCCGTAACGCTTCCAACTCACAGAAGGACGCGGCATGCCCGAATATCAGCCGGTATCTTCAACGGCTATTGCCGCGATCGAGCGGCCGCGCTGCCCGAAGTGCAACCGGAATCGCATGCTGTTGGCGAAGCTTGAGGCGGGACCGCCCGGTGTCGAATACCGGACATTCGAGTGCCTGAAGTGCGGTCGCATTCACAGGACGGTGGTATCCAGCGACCCCATGAACTCCCGGATGAGCGGCTGGCTTGCCGGTGAGTTAAGGCGGCCGACCTAGAGCCCTTTCCATTTCGATAGAATCGAAATAGTACTCTTGGATTCTTGACTTGACGCGTTTTCTTGGCGCGAACCGGTCTCCACGTCGCGGGAAAACGCTCCAAGGCACGGCGGTGAAGCGACTGAGATTTTTGTTCCCGCATGAGGCGACATCTCTATGTGAACTCACCACTAGTTGAGTTGTGATTCCGTTTCGATTTAAGTCGTCTACCGCACATAACGGGACTAGAGTGGCGTAACGGGACTAGAGTGGCGTATTGCCGTGCTGCCTTTGGGCTCTTGCCGGTGATCGAGAGTGTTGTGCTCCCGCTCGATTACGGAACAGCACCATGCCCAATTCGCCGAACGTTCGGGAAAAGGATGCGTTTGACCCCAGGACGTTTCTGGGCCGTATCGATGCGGGAAAAACCATCGAGCGATACGGCAAGAACCAGAAGATATTCAGCCAGGGAGACGTCGCCGACAGTGTCTTCTTCATCCGCAAAGGCAAGGTCAAGATCACGGTCTTGTCGGAGCACGGCAAGGAAGCTGTGGTCGGGATTTTCGGGGAGGGACAGTTCTTCGGCGAAGGCTGTCTGACGGGAGCGCAATTGCGCAGCGCGACCAGCACAGCGATGGAAGAGTGCCTGATCACATCGATCAGAAAATCCGCAATGCTTGCGATGCTTGCTACGGAGCCGAAGTTTTCCGCATTTTTCATGGCCTACCTGCTGAGACGAAATAACCGGATCGAAGACGACCTGATCGACCAGCTCTTCAATTCCAGCGAAAGACGCCTCGCGCGCCTGCTTTTGCTGCTGGCGAATTTCGGCGAGGAGCACCGCAAACAGCCGCTCGCGATCACCCTCAGCCAGGAAACGCTGGCGGAAATGATCGGCACCACGCGTTCCCGGGTAAGTTTTTTCATGAACAAATTTCGCAAACAGGGGTACATCGACTACAACGGCAAGATCGAGGTCCACCGTTCGCTGCTGGACGCTGTTTTGCGGGACAAGCCCCAAATACAAGAGGACGAGTAGCCGGGGCTCGCCGTTCGCATTCCATCAGCGGCAGTGAGCGATATTGCTCATTAAGCACTCCACCGGGTAGACGCGGTGTCGGGACCCGATTAAATTCCGGGCATGCCGCAGTATCGATTCCAGGTGCGCCGGGGCAAGTTTTCCAACGCATCAAGCGTTGAGGCTACCCTTGAAGGTACCGAAGCTGCCTGGATGGAGGCGGCCGCGATCTGCGCTGACCTCGCCCGCGACATCAGGGCGGACCGCGAATGGCTCCTGGAAGTGACGGACGAGGCCGGACAGGGCCTGTTCAATTTCCGGTTTGCCGCCGAGTCGCTCCAACCGAAGGCTGGAACAGACTTATACGCGGTTCCGCAAACTAGCGCGTTTTCAAGCGAAAGCCCGGCCCGGACTTGATCCGGGGTAGACCGGTTCGCGTCAAGAAAACGCGTCAAATCAAGAATCTAACGAGGCTTCGCCTCAGACCGACGAGACGTGTGGATTTTGTGGCTCCGATCGCCGGTTCATGACGAGCTCTGGTAAGACCAGTCTCAAGGACCGATGTACGGTCCAAACGCCTGCGAGAGGCAAAACCTGCACGACCGGAGCCGGGAAGATGATAGCACAGAGCGTGGCCGAGATCATCAGCCGTCATGTCAGGCTGACGGTCGAGGGGATTGACCGGATGTACCTCAACGTGTTCGTGCCGGG
>WNFO01014027.1_pt1 | contig 12771 bp, 15 predicted proteins | sample 5400251 | NCBI WGS metagenome assembly WNFO01 (sample SAMN13153354, study PRJNA577476) | soil metagenome | isolation source: 100 cm saprolite under Madrone tree | place: USA:California | collected 2016-06-14
GAGCGCCCGAAGCGGAATCCCACGTTCGGCAGCAACGGATTTGGCGCGGCGAAAAATAGCGTCGGGAATTTCGAGCGTCGTCTTCATGCCCTACATGTTCCCATATTTATGGGTGACCGTCAACTGGCTAACTTTTGGATAACTTTTGGACGTACGATGTCGTCGCTAGCGGTCTGTCGGTACAGAAGCTTCACGAACTCGGGCCGGTCTTATGCTCAGCAACGAGCGCATCCGTTTGATTGCTCGCAGAACTCCAAAACTGATCTTCCGTGAGTTGCTTTTGATGCAAGCCCCTCAGCGAGCAAGGTGCCGAGTTCTTCGGGTGTTCCCGAGAAACCCGGCACGGTGCGTTGCTCAACGCCCGTCAAAGCAGCCTCAACAGCTTTGTCAATGGATTCGTAAGCACCCCGCCTGAGGACAGCCCGAATCCGGCGCTCTTGTTCCGGCGTGAGATGAATCGTCATGATGCTACTGCTCCCTGGGTTCGTCATCTTTAGGACAGCGGAAGAATTGCGGTCGGGCAAGTCGAATTCGGCGTCCTGTTCGGGCGGCCGGCACGCTCAGGCGGGAATTATGATGCCTAGCCAGGGGCCCGAAATAGGTCGCCTGTGACAGTGTAGGATTCTAACCACCTGAACTACGTCCCCAACCGTGGAATCAACGACTTGCCGTAAAGCCTTAAGGAATAAGGCTGTTGCAAGTTTCGCATACAGCGCACGTTCTGCATCCCTTGTCAAGGAATGCGGCTGTTTCCGGCGCAACCGCCCCCAAACCGCCTACAAATCTCTGTGCGCTCATGCGAGTTTCATACGAACACAGAACGCGCAACAGGCGAAGCGGAGTCCGATGAATCTTGACGAATCGAGCCAGCCGATTCCTGATCGAAATTGCGGAGTATGAATGGAAAAAAAATGGACTCAGCCGCAGAACCCAGAAGGCGCGGCTGAAAAACAGTGCGTTTGGATTGCGAGCTTCCCAAGCTTCCTCTAGTAAACCCTAACACGCTGAGCTGGCGGCACTTATCTCAAGTCAAAGTACTTGGAATTGGAAAATGATGGAAAATGGAACCGTCTTGGCGTCGAACTTCTGCGCTGATTCGCTTGCCAAGCCAAGCAGGGGCCACTGCCCTAAACCTGTCTTGCAGCAGGGCACGGTTTGCCTTCGTGTCCCTTCGCCCTGTGGTGCTTGATCTCGGCGTATAAGTTCTCACGTCGTTGTTGCACTTCCGCGCGTTCTTCATCCCCATGTACCAGATCAGGACTGAGCAGATTGAGTTTGTTATTCAGAGCGGTGAGCCGACTCACCAGTTCGTCCTTCACTTGGCAGTTCATCAATTCATTGTACTCTCCTATCCCTACCGGGATTTTGTTTTTGACCGGATCTTCGCGTATCGCAAGCCGCATTTCAACTTTCGTGTCACCTGTCTGGCTGACCACTATCGCCGTCACCCGGTTGGATGCTTACATGGTGACTAGCAATGGGAAGTAGCTTAAGGACAAGAAATGCTGAAGCTAGACTACGTATCCTGCATTTTGACCATTATCTCGACGGTTTTAATTGGAAAAAAACTATGGCAAGGCTGGGTCATTGCGGGGAGCGAATAGCATCATAATTCGTGTGATTGGTATGCGAAGCGCTCAATTTGGATTCGTTCCCGCTAATCTTTTCTGCATCGGTCTCTACGCGAACAATCTATGGAATTGGCGACCGAAAACCCAGGTGTAAGCGACCCCGCCAATGTCAAGTGGTTTACTCGCGGCCAATAAGAGCCAAGAAAGTTGGGACCTTACGTTGGTTTTTTGAGAGTGCTCGCGACCGCTACAAGCCAAACGTCGGGGTCGTCGGACACGTTGCCGCCATCCGCCTCGGGGAAGCTCTCGGCGCTGTGGAATCGCAGGGCCACGACCGGGATATGAGGATACTGTTGCTTGAACCAGTGAATCATCGCTGCTCGAACAGGATACGGAGCGGAAAAGCCGATGACAATCAAATCAGCAGCCGCAATCACAGCAGCATCCAATCCAAAGGCTTTATCGTTGCCCAGCACGGATGTGACGTGGTAACCGCGGGATTCAAGCATTCGAGCGCGGGTGATGAGCAGTCCTTGATAGTACGCAACTTGTAAAATGTTAGCCACAGCTGGGCTCGGTAGGGGCAAAGAGAGCTTACTCCGTTTGCGCCGCCACACAACAACTGGTTTTCCTTCAATATTCCTTTATGTGACCCGGGTAGGTTGCTAGGATGAGTCGCGCAGCCCGGAGTGAAGCCGCCTTCGGCACGTCTCAAGTGAGAAGAACGAAGTTGTGTGTTGCCTGCACTGATGCTTTGTCCGCCACGGCTTAACTCAATTGCGTCGTCCAAGGATTTGGATGACCCGAAAGTCGGATCACCCAGCGCGCTCGTGATACAGCTTCTCTCCGAGCCGCCCGACAGCGAGCAGGATTCCGTGGAGGAGAGCCTGCGGCCGGGGCGGACATCCCGGAATGTAAACGTCGACGGGCACGACGTTGTCGACGCCTCCCAGTGAGGCGTAATTCTTGCCAAAGATGCCGCCGCTTATGCCGCAGGCACCAACCGCGACCACGACTTTTGGTTCTGGCATAGCTTGGTAGGTCTTTAACAGTGCCATCTCCATATTCCGGGTGACCGGTCCGGTGACCAGGAGCATGTCGGCGTGACGAGGAGATGCCACAAATTGTATTCCGAAGCGTTCGATGTCATGGATCGGATTGTTGAGCGCGACAATCTCCACTTCGCATCCGTTGCATGAGCCAGCATCCACTTCTCGGATGGCGAGAGAGCGCCCCAGGAATTTGTAGATCTTTTCACGCGCTTTCTGCCCAACGCTATCGACGTCTGCTTCGACGTTTCCTGAGCCCCGATGCACTGCTCCCAATTGCCGATGCGTCCGGTCGGCATTCAACTTGTATTCTGCTGTGAGGACGAGGTTGCGGCGGTTCTTTGTCGCCAGTTCAAATTCTTGGGTGATTCGGACGGCTTTGTCGGAAGAGGCTTCGGCGCATAAGCCACAGAAGACACACAGGCCATAATCGATGGTCACTTCGCGAGAGTCGTCGCTGTCGCGAAGAGAGATTGCCCCGGTTGGGCACACTTCCGCAGCGGGCCGGGCGTCCGTCCATTTTTCGAAATCGAAGTGCGGCCGGCCGCGAAAGTGTTCGGAAATGTGTGCCAGTTCGGCTGGGTAGGCCTTCGTTACAATGCCGGTACGGATCGTCTTCTGGATGATCTTGAACATCGCTTATCGATCCGTTCCCGAGTAGGTGAGATTGAAACTCTTATTGATAACCGGGAAGTCCGCAATGATATTTCCTTGAACCGCCTCCACCAGGGCTGGCCAGTTGTTGAGCGACGGATCCTTGATCTTGCAACGTTCGAGGTGATTGTCGCGGCCGGTGCGAATCCAATGGATGATTTCGCCACGCCATCCCTCGACGGCGCTCAACGCGCACCAGTCCGCAGGAATGGGCGGGACTTGCGCACGAAACTCTCCGTGCAGACTCTCTTCTGCAGCGTTCCGGACAATGCCTAGGGATTCGTTCACCTCGTCGATTCGCACTTGCATCCGGTGACTCACGTCGCCGATTTGATAAACGGGAACGTGGAAGGAGTAGCGGCTATAGGCCGCATACGGGTGATCGCGCCGAACATCCAGATCCATCCCTGAGGCGCGTCCGGCCACACCCACGATGCCCAAATCCTTTGCCTTCTCGGGGCGAAGGACTCCGGTCTGTTCCAAGCGGTCCCGAGTAGAGTCGGAGGACTCAATCAACGCGACGAGATCCTGAAATTCGCTTGCGAAAGCATCGATTGCGGCGCTGAGCGAGACCAGTTGAACGGCATCCCAGCCCCTTCGCACGCCGCCGACGCAGACCATCCCACGCAAGAGACGATTGCCCGTCAACTTTTCGTTCAGGCTGACTAGCATCTCCTTCAAGCGGCTGGCGTGCGCATTCGCGATAACGAAACCAACGTCCGTCGCGATCGCCCCGATATCGGCAACGTGATTGCAAACTCGTTCGAGCTCCAAAAGGATCGTTCGCATGATCCGAGCCCGCAACGGAACTTCCATCTGAGCCGCGCGTTCAATGGCCTGACAGAAAGCTGTGCCATGAGAAAAACTCGAATCCCCGGAAATGCTCTCTGCGAGAAACACAGCCCTATGTATGGGCAACTTCTCAAAAAGCTTTTCGGTGCCTTTATGCGTGTAAAACATGCGAAGCTGCAAATACAGGATGGGCTCACCGGCCACCGCGAAATTGAAATGGCCGGGCTCGATGGTTCCGGCGTGAACCGGCCCCACCGGCACTTGAAAGACGCCCTCGCCCAAAGCGGGCCGGTAGATGTGGCGTTCTCCCTCGAAAGCTGGCAGCACCGTCTCCAGAGCAAAGTCCTTGCGCAACGGATGAACGTCCGGCCAGTTGTCATGCAGCGCGACTCTGCGAGGATTGGGGTGTCCGACAGCTTTCACCCCAAACCAATCCTGGATTTCGCGCTCTTGCCAATTCACGGCTGGGAGTTGGGCTGAGAGCGACGGAAACTCGGGATCGTCGGCGCGCACTGGAGCCCGCACAATCAGGTAGCGGGTGTCGCCCTTCCGTTCAAATACGTAGTAGTTGAAGAAAACACCTTCCGCGAAACACCGGTCCTCGGCGAACACGGTAACCAGTCTGGCTTCGAACTCGCTCCGCAGGTATTCGGTCAGAGGCCGAACGTCTGGATCACCGAGGAAAAGATAGACTTCCTCTTCGCGGTCCGCAGAGATCGATTGAATCTGCGCACCAAACTTCTGTTGAAGGGCCTCAAAGAATGTGGACATGGCTTGCCTCATCGTCCGCTCGTCACAATATCTACCGCGCCCTGAATGAGCCGGAACAAGGGAGCGGGTATCCAGAAACCCATGACAATAATCACCAGAGCCAAGCCCACCACAGAGGACTTCTTCCAGCGGCAGGTCTCGGCTGACGGAAAGCCTGGGTCCGGACCAAGAACGAGGTTGGCGATGTGGATGAGGAATCCGGAGAAAATCGCCACGAGAAAGGTGATGAACAGAATCGCTAGAAGGAGATAGCCACGGCTGAATCCCGCGCGGAGGATCGTGAACTCACTCAGGAACAAACTGAAGGGAGGTGCTCCGGTGACTGCAAGAGTCACCATGAGAAAAGCGGCACCGGTCAAGGGCATCGAATGGATCAAGCCGCCTTTGGCCTCGCGGAATAGGTCGGTCTTTAGTTGTTGCTGGACATTTCCGGCGCAAAAGAAAAGTAAGGGTTTCGTAATCGAATGAAATGTCATGTGCAGAAGCATTCCCAGGACGCCCAATGGTCCTCCGAAGCCGAGGGCCAGCACCATGATCCCGCTGTGGTCAATACTGGAATAGGCCAGCATACGCCTGAAGTTCTTCTGGACGAGGATGAATGGAACTGCTACTCCCATCGAAAGCAGTCCGAAAAGAATCAAGAGATGAGAAGCAAAGTCGGAGCCCAGGCATTTGGAGCTTAGAATGTAGAATCGCACGAGACCGTAGAGAGCGCAGTTGAGGACTCCTGCCGCGAGCATGGCCGCCCCCGGGATGGGTGCCTCGCTGTACGCGTCCGGCTTCCAGGTATGCATGGGAGCGATGCCTGCTTTCGTTCCATACCCCAGCAGAATCAAAATAAACGCCAGCCGCATGGTCGGCTTATCAAACTGGGAGGCGTTTCCGACCAGAACAGACCAATTCAGACCCGCCAGCGTGTCCGTTCCGAGGGCTTGATGAGCGGAATAGTAGGTCAGAATCGTGCCGAACAGGGCCATGGAGAGGCCAACGCCCCCGATGATGGCGTACTTCCAGGCAGCTTCAAGAGAGGTTTCGCGGCCGTAGAACATAACCAGGGACACGGACGCTAATGTGGTTCCTTCGATCGCTACCCAGAGTATTCCAAGGTTGTTGGCGAGGGCGACGAGAATCATGGAAAAAACAAAGAGAGGAGTAAGCGCGTAGTATTCTCGTAGTTTATTAACGGCGCGTCCGCCGCCAAGTTTTTCGCCCTCCTGGAAAACTCCGTTACTCTCGTCGTGACGAAAATAGCCAACAGCATAGATCGAACACACCAGGGCCACAAAAGCGGACAGGAGAACGACCAACGCACTCAAAGCGTCCGCGTAAAAGAATCCATCCCAAACTGAAACGGGGCCGCTCCGAAGAACCCGAACGCCCAGCGCGGCTGCCAAACACAGCAGAACGGCGAAGGCAGCGAGATTGATCGCCTCCATGAAGTGCCGTTTTCGGAGGACGAAAGCCAGAGGACTGGCGACCAGAGGAACGATAAGGAGCCAGAGCAAAATCATACGTTTGTCTACTCTCGCAACTTCCGAAGCTTGCTGACATCCATCGAATCGAACGCCTCGCGGATTCGGAAGACGAGAATGCCGAGAATCATTACTGCGACCAGAACATCAAAAAAAATACCGAGTTCAACGACTAACGGCATTCCGTAGGTCAACGAGATCGCCGCCAGGAAGAGGCCATTCTCCAGGGAAAGCAGCCCAAGTACCTGCGTCAAGGCTTTGCGGCGATTCAGCATGGTGAAGAAACCGATCAGGAACAGCGCGATCGCGACAGCGAGCGTGTTGTGCCCGAGTGCCGCTCGCACAGAGGTCTCCTCGGGATGGTAAAAGGACTGCGCGACAACGTAGCCTACCAGAGTTAGACAACCGGAGATGAGAATCGACAGCGGGGCGTTGATCAGCGGTTCAATCTCCCGCCGGATTTCGATTCTTCTCACTAGGCGCTCCAGCAACCAAGGAAGCAGTCCCGCTTTCAATATGAGCGTCAGCAAGGCGGCGATATAGATGTGGCTGGCGTGGTTGAAGTACGCGATGATGCCGGCGATCGCCGCTAAGAGGAACGATTGCGCCGCGAAAATACGAATGCTCGAAACCAACCAGCGCTGCCCGACCGCGGCGATCTGCAGGACAAGGACCAGTGCCGCCATCAGCGTGATGATTCTGTCGCCGAACTCTGGGTCTTGGAGGAAGGTCATGCAAGCCTCAGAATAGGAATGTAGAGATGAGCGCAAGCGCTCCAAAGATGAAAGAAACCATGAGCAGTTCCGGCACTCGGAAGAGGCGCAGTTTCGCGTTCGTGGTTTCCACCAGAACTATGAGACCCGCCAGCAGAAGCATCTTGATAAGGTAGAAAACTAGACCAAGACCAAGTCCTCGGATCGTCCAGTCAGAACTCAAACCAAACGGGAAGAAGGTGTTGACCACCAAGGTCATGAGGACGAGCTGCTTGATGGAAGCGCCATATTCGATCAGAGCGAGGTATGGTCCGGAATACTCAAGGATCATCGCTTCATGAATCCATCTGCGACGGCGCCAGAAACTTCCAGCTTTGGCTCACGGCGACCTTGGCCATTTCGCTAAGGTTTGTGGAGCTTGCTGCCAAGGCCACAGTGAAAATCGCGAGCATCATGGCAGGCTCGGCGATTGCGGAGAGCGTCATTTCCCGGCTGCTGCCGAGGCCGCCGAACGAACTGCCTGCGTCGAGCCCGCCAAGAGCAAGGAAGAAGCGTCCAAGCGCTAAGAGATAGACGACCGCGAGAACACCACCGAACAGGCTCAGAGGAGCGTCTGTCGTAGTCATAGGAATCATGAGTCCGACAAGAGCAGCGGTCACAAAGACAACGTACGGAGTCGCGGAGAAAATCCACGACGCGGTCTCCGGAATGACCATCCCTTTGCGAAATAACTTGAAGATGTCGCGATAGGATTGAAGGATGTTCGGCCCGCGACGTGTCTGCAGTCTGGCCTTCAGAGTCTTGATGATGCCGCTGACGAGCGGAGCAGCGAGCAACACCAATACCAATTGCAGACCTGCTTTGGCTATCAGGCCGGTCACGGGCGAACTCCAAAGAGCAAAAGCAAGACGAGGGTTACAAAGATGTATGCCAAGTAGGCGTGAATGCTCCCGGCCTGAATGGCTCGCATTCTGGTGGCGAAGCGCAGCAGGAGATCTTTGAGCGGAACGTATAGCCGTTTCTCAAACGTGGGTTCGATCTCACTCTCGAAATGGATCGCTTTTGGAAAATACGGGGATACATCGAAGACAGTTTGAATCTCGCGACGCGGCTGGTACAAAACGGAGAAGATCATCCGCAGTGCTTTTGAGAATGCGGTGGCGGTGTACTCGTTGTCTTCGGAGAGACCGGGCAAGCCGCAGTCCCACACTGGGCCCCGCTTCCGTGCGAACCGCCTCGTCCCGATAGATACTAGGAGAACACCAGGAATCACCAAGATCAGGAGCCCGATGCCAATCGCCGCGGTGGATACCGAACCTCCGTGACGTATTCCCCCAGAGAGCACCCATCCATGCGAGCTGATGAGATTGCTGCCAACTCTCTGTCCGAGTAGTTGCTCCGTCAGCGCGTCGAACGCAGGGAGAAACCAAGTAACCCCTAGGCCCAACGCTAGGCAGGCCATTGTCAGCCAGCCCATGCCCACCAGCATGGATCGAGGTGCTTCGTGTACTTGGCGGGACTCGGCGCCGCGCGGCAGGGCAAGGAAGGTAATCCCGAATGCTTTCACAAAACAAGCGGCGGCCAGGGCTCCTGTCAACGCGAGCATCGAACCAGCGAGCGGGAACAGGATTCGCGTCAAGCCCCCGGTCGCGCCAAATCCAGCCAGTAGGCTCTGGTAGGTGAGCCACTCGCTGACAAATCCGTTCAATGGGGGAAGCCCGGAAATGGCGACGGCCCCGATCAGGAAACAGAAAGCTGTTACTGGCATTGGGCGGATCAGCCCGCCCAATTCCTCCATGTTTCGCGTCCCTGTCGAATGGAGCACCGACCCGGCTCCGAGAAACAGAAGACACTTGAAGATGGCGTGATTGAGAGTGTGAAACATCGCGGCGATCAGGGCTACCGCTGCGAGTTGGGGATGTCCGGCAACGCGGAACACCAAAGCAGCGCCAAGGCCGATGAGGATGATCCCTATATTCTCAATACTGTGGTAGGCCAATAATCGTTTGAGGTCATGTTCCATTAAGGCGTACAAGACACCGAGAACGGCAGAGGCTACGCCCACGATGAGCACCAGCAAGCCGGCCCATGACGGCAGCACACCTAGTCCATCCAGGAAAATGCGCACCATGCCATAGATCCCTGCCTTGAGCACGATTCCGGAAAGCAGAGACGAGATGTTGCTCGGAGCAACGGGGTGGGCTGCAGGAAGCCAGATGTGGAACGGAATAACACCGGCCTTGATGCCGAAGCCGACAAAGAACAGCCCAAACGCGACAGCTTGCTGGCTGCTGGATAAATGCACGGCGGCGGTGCGGAAGTTCGCAAAGTCCGCGCTGCCGCTAACCTGCATCAATAGGGCGAAACCAAGGAGCAAGCACCCGGCATCGATGTGGGCCATGACGATGTAGAGCAATCCGGCTCGCCGGGTTTCCCGGTCTTCGTGATAAAACGTGACCAGACCATAGGCAGCGAGCGCCATCACTTCCCATCCGATCAAGAACAAAAAGGCATTAGCGGCGGTAAAAACGATCGTCAAGCTGAGAAGCAAAAGATGAAATAAGAATCCGAAGAATCCGATGTTCCTCTTGCGCTCGAATTCTTTCAAATAGCTGTAGGAGTAGATGGAAACCGCTCCTGCAAGGATCGCGAGCGTTAAGTTGAAGAAGCCAGCGAGAGCATCGTAGTCGAAGCTGTACGCAAACAGTGGAATTCCTGAAGAGATCGACCAGCGAACAGGCGTGCCTTGAAGAATCCCGAATACCGCAGCGAACCCACCAAAGATCGCGCCTGCCAAGGCGCTGCCGCAACAAATGTAACGGCAGAGCGCAGGCGTTCGCCAGGTCACAAGACTAGCCAGTGCGCCGGTCAGGTAGGCCGCAAGACTAAGTGTGAAGGTCGCACCAACCGGAAGCGTGTTCATCTTAGGTTGTACTCAACCGTCCAATATTTCATCATAAAGCGGCCCTCCTCTTTGAGACCCCGGGGATTTTCCTTTACGAGCAAAGACAACCAAGTCGTCGTCTCCTGATGTGACTATGGAAATCTGATTGCTAAAACTCTTGCCGATTCGGCGTATGTTCGCTTCATCATCGTCCCCGCACAAATTCACAATCATGAGTCCCGAAGAAGTCAAAGCGTGATAACAGTTATTGTAAAATACCTGACTGCATAACTCGGGCGGCTGTCCGTCCAGATTAAATCCGTCAACGATCAGTACATCAGTTTTCTGGGGTGCTCTGGCCATGTAATCAGCGCCATCTTCACAAAGAACCCGAAACTTGTGATCATTCTCAGGAATATAGAAACGATCGCGCAAGGCAATCACATGTGGATTGATCTCAACGATGGTGATGTCCGCATGCGGCAAATGACGATGGCACCATTTCGCCATCGATCCGCTACCAAGCCCGATCATGGCGATGGATCGCGGCAACAGGTTGAATTTTAGAAAACTCGTCATGATTCGTGTGTAGGTTAATAACAGGTCAACCGGCGCTTCCTTTCGCATTTGACTCTGAATTGAGCCGGCTTTGAAGTAAAGCGACACCGTACCTTCGTCTTCCTCGATGAACGGTTTCGGCATCAAAGAGTCTTCGCGAACAACAGAAACCATGCTCAGCCGTTTTGCGGTCTGCATCAATCGGATTCATCCTTTGATGGGGTTTTTCGAGAGTTCTGCTCCAAGACTGGGGCTCGATACTGCGCGCGAAAGTCTTTGGTTCCCGTCGCGTCGACGCATGCACAAACTCATTTGGGTTACTCTTTGGTTTGGAAACGGCGCATCCGATTGTTGCGCCTTGAACCAACGAGCCATTCGTCTTTACTAATAGCCTCGCGCTTATCTTCTTCCATCCAACCATCGCTTGACGACACGATTCTGCGACACCGAAACCAGCACTCGCAAATCGGAAGAACCAAAAGCGCGTGATCTCTGAGTGCTTGAATGCGGCGGACAGAAGAGGCTAGTCTTTGTGGTGAATAATTCGGCGCACTGGTTCAGAGAAAATCGAAAAGCTTCACATTCCCGTTGCTCAGCATCAAACGCCTCCTTAGGGCAAATCTTGACTTGGTGCCAGAATCCACGTTTTTCGTCGCAGATCACCAGCACCTCCTTTTCTTTGTGCGCCACTGATCTCGCTGGTCGGATGCTAGTCCGATTGCGGAGCCAAACGACGATCTGCGTATGTCCATGTGAGCAGGCCGAAGCGGCTGGTCTTGGACATTGAGTATCCCTGCCAACTCCACTGCTCTCGTTCTCAAAGCGAACCTCTTCGTATTCAGGCTACTTCCGACCGGAGCCATAGGACTCGGACAAGATCCGAACCATGCCGGCGTTCCGACTCGGCTTGAGGAAAATTGCGTACGCGTGTTCTCCTGTCCAATCGCCAGGATCGGAGAACTCTCCGTCGGCCCATCCCCCTGGGGGCATCTCAATCCACTTGAGATTCGGGTCGTTGTCTTCCTGTACGGCTGGGAGTCGCTGTGCCGAGGTACTGGATAAACTCGTCCAATCTGATGGCAGCGCTGTCCGTGCGACGAGTTCTCCAATCGGTATATTTGTCGCTGTGCGAACCGGATAGAAGATGGAATGGTTTCCCCTGTTGCTTAGTCGGAACCGCACGGAGAACCCGCCTCGCTCTCGCGGCCCTTCGAGGCGAGATAGTGTCAAGCTCACAGATGCTGCTGAACCCGGTCCGGAGTTTGAATCGGACGCAGTTCTCACATGACCAACCTGATTCGCCAGAACAAATAAGACAGCGACCGTCGCGAAAAACCACGCGCGCTTGATGTTGGCCTTTCGTTCTTCGCCTGCGTCACCATCATTGGGGGAAAGCAAACGCTGCTTGTCGCCATTTGTTTTGCTCGAAGACGAAGGCTCTACCCAAGGTAAAAACACAGACAACTTGGGGCCGCGAAACATGACCGTCTCCCGCTATCTGCTGCACCGTGCCTACGCGGCAGATCCCTCTGCGACTTTTCTAAGTGCTTACCCTCTGTACGCCTATCGGGTATACGAACTCATGCAACTCGATGACAGCACTTGACATAGTGAACTTCGCAGATTAGAGTATGCGTGTAACCGAGGATGAGCATGCCACAGCAGATTGCCAACTTCAAGGCCGAGTTCTTCAAGGCCCTCGCGCATCCCATCCGCATCCGGATCTTGGACTGTCTTCGGGATGGTGAGAAGGGGGTCAACGAGCTCAGCGAAATTCTGAAAATTGAACCTGCGAACGTTTCTCAGCAGCTTGCAATTCTGCGAGTGCGCAACATCGTGATTGGACGCAAAGCTGGGAGCAATGTGTATTACTCCGTCTCCGACACGACTCTGTTCCGTCTTCTTGACGTGGCCAAAGATATCTTTAACAACCACTTGGTGGGCGTGCGAGACATGCTTCAGCAGATGGAGGCGGTGCAGTAGGGAGAAAAAAATTTGTCCGCCATCTGCAAATGCTCGCATATGCAACAGCGTTTCCAGGCTGCTCGGTTCGTCCGTGGGTCTGGGCGAGGAGATCGGTAACCATGCCAGACTACTACACCTCTCAGCAGTTAGCCCACACCCTAGGAATCGCCGAGGCCACCATTACGGCACTCCAGACGAAGGGTTTACTCCAGCCAACGGTAAAGGACGGTAGGTCTTTCTTTTCTTCTCGGCAAGCGCACTGCTTACGTGCGGCAGTTCGGTGGGCACGCAAAGACAAAATAGATTTGCAAGAGGCCTTCGCGAGGGTGGAAGAACGCTGGC
>WNFO01025126.1_pt1 | contig 12771 bp, 11 predicted proteins | sample 5400251 | NCBI WGS metagenome assembly WNFO01 (sample SAMN13153354, study PRJNA577476) | soil metagenome | isolation source: 100 cm saprolite under Madrone tree | place: USA:California | collected 2016-06-14
GGGGCAACTCCGTGGTTTGGGGTAATAGCGTGATACAGACCCTAAGCGACGGCGACGACGGGGATTTGGATCAATAAGATGGCGGCAGAATCCTTGACGGAAGGGTCCTCTATGTCAAGAGTCGCAAAGCAGTACATCGTTCTAGTATTAGCTTCCGGAGCCGTGATCTTGTTCCTCGCGGCAAGATGGTGGTCCTCGGCAAGCCTCCCACAGTTCGCTGCTTTGCTCTGCTTCACTCTTCTCGCCTCCACGCTGAAAGTGCGCATTCCTGGGATGACCAGTACGATGTCCCCCAATTTCGCCTTCCTCATGATCGCCATAGCTTTCTTCAGCTTCTCGCAAGTGGTTGTGGCCGCACTGGGCGCGGCTCTGCTGCAGTCATTTTGGCGGCCCAAAAGCCCGCCCCGGATAGTCCAGGTCCTATTCAGTGCGGCAGCGCTTGTCTTGAGCAGCGCCTTCGCATTCGCAGCGTCCCATCTCATTGTTCGTCCCTTTGACGCCAGCCACGTGGTTGCACTCGTGCTCCTCGCCGGCACTTTCTACCTTTCCATGAACACCGTCCTCGTTTCGATTGTCGTTGGCCTTACGGAGCAACAACCCATCGGGCAGGTCTGCCAACATTGTTACGAATGGGTGTTCCCGTATTTTGCTTTCGGAATTGTCGTAATCGGACTGATGAGTGGCTCGTTCTCCACAATGACTGCGTGGCTTAGTTCACTTCAGGTTGCGCCAGCGATGGTTCTTGCCTACCTGTACTTTCTCGGCCGATCTAAGAAGCCGGCCGGAAGCGGAGCGGGGGCGGCCAACCAAGAAGAAGAGGAACTGCTCGCCGTTTCGTCTTTCGAGCGCTGACCGTAGCAGATTAGTTACTCTTGAAACCCCGCTAAGCCCGCCTGTTGTTTCTCGGCAGCCTTCCTTCGCAGTTCCATGTTGTTGACCGATACTCTAGAAACCCGACGCGCAAGAAGAACAATGCCGTTTTCGACTTCCCCGAAATCCCTGCATTTCCCGCAACTCAAATCAAGAATTCGGTAACTAAACGTAGTGGAGTCTTAACACACGACGTTGCACTGGACAAAGTCGGCGGTCCATTGTTGAATGCGGTCGCGTAGGGCGGTTTTTGCGAGCCTTATCGGCCCGGCGTTTGGCATAATCAACGTTCCGCGGAGCCGCAAAGCAAAGTGACGGGGTTCAGTCTGTTTAGGGCAAGGAGAAGTTTCTCATGGTGGAGTCCGAAGTAAACCTGACCAAAACTTATGATGCGGTCGTCATCGGATCCGGCGCAGCGGGTGGCATGGCCGCACACGTTCTTACCAGCCACGGCTTGCAAGTGCTCCTGCTCGAGGCCGGGAAGAAACTCCCCATCGAGAAGGAACTGCGCTCGATGGAATGGCCTTACGACAATCCCTATCGCGGCTCGCTCCCGCCGGACCAGCACTCCCTCACCTTCAACGAATACACCATCCGCAATCCTCCCTATGGCCCCGGCTTCGAAAAATCCAAGCATCTGCGCAGCTATGTCGGCAACACAGACTACGTGAAAAATATCGTGGTCGACGAGCGCGAGAATCCCTTCACCGGCACCAACTACGCGTGGGTCCGCGCCCGCTGCCTCGGCGGAAAAACCAATATCTGGGGACGCCTCGCTCTGCGCCTTTCCGACTACGACTTCAAGGCCAAAAGCCGCGACGGCTTCGGCGAGGATTGGCCCATCAGCTACAGCGACATCGCTCCCTACTACGACAAAGTGGATCTTTATCTCGGCATCACCGGAGTAAAAGAGAATCTCCCCTACCTCCCCGACAGCATCTTTCAGCGTCCCACCAAGCTGAATTGCGCCGAAGTAACGCTGAAAGAAAGCCTCGCAAAAATGGGCCGTGTCCTCACCCAATATCGCGCCGGCGTAACCACTGACGGCCTCAAGCACAACAAATATCGCAGCCGCTGTTACGGCCGCGGGGCTTGCGAGCGCAAGGGCGGTTGCGACATCCACGCCGCGTTCGACTCTCCCACCGGCCTGATTTACCCCGCGATGGACACCGGAAATCTCGCGCTACGCACCAACGCTGTCGTCCGCGAAATCACCGTCGATCCGCAGACCGGCAAAGCCAACGGCGTGCACTTCATCGACAACCAAACCATGAAGGACTACGCCGTTCGCGCGAAAGTCGTCGTCCTTGCGGCGTCCACGCTCGAGTCCGCTCGACTTCTCCTGCTCTCCAAGTCGCGCCTCTATCCCAACGGCTTGGCAAACTCGAGCGGTCACGTCGGTCACAATTTCTGCGAACATATTATGGGACCCGGCGTCACAGGCCGCGCGAAGAATCTCGTGGGCAAGCCGCCGACGCTCGATGACGGCCGGCCCGGCGGCTTCTATCTGACCCGCTTCCGCAATCTCGCCGAGAAGAATTCCAAATTCATCCGCGGCTACGGATTCGAAGGCGGGAGCGGCAGCACGATGTTTCCGCACGGCACCGACGCACACGGCTTCGGCGCCGCCTTTAAGGAAGAAGTTCGCAAGAATCAGGGTGCCTTCATCAGCATGGGCGCTTTCGGCGAGGTTCTGGCTCGCTACGAAAATTATGTCGACCTAGATCCCGTCGTGAAAGACAAGTGGGGCATCCCCGCACTGCGCTTCCATTACAAATTCGGCGACAACGAGCACCGCATGGCCGAGGATATGAAGGAAACCGCCCAGGAAATGTTCGAGGCCGCCGGTTTCGAAATCGTCAATGTCCGCAGCCGCGTGCTCACCGAAGGCTGGTCCATCCATGAACTTGGCACCGCGCGCATGGGCAGCGATCCGAAAACTTCCGTTCTGAACCAATTCCAGCAGTCGCACGACGTCAAGAATCTGTTCGTCGTCGATGGCAGCGCCTTCGTCAACGCCAGTTGTCAGAATCCCACTTGGACCATCATGTCGCTGTGCTGGCGCTCCTGCGACTATCTGGCCGACGAATTCAAGAAGGGCAATCTGTAGGAGACGCGATGTCCAAGAATAATCCGATCGATCTCAGGCAAGATCGCCGCCAATGGCTGAAAACTTCCGCCAGCGTTCTCGGCGCAACGCTCCTGCCATTGCCGGCCGTCGCGGCGGAAATATCGCAAGCCGACGCTGCGCCAGCCGCACCACAAGCGAAGGCCGTGGCTGAAAGCGAATCCGCTGCGCGTTTCTTCACTCCCGCGCAACACGCTCTCGTCGACGCATTGTCCGAAACCATCATTCCCGCCGATAGCCACTCCGGCGGGGCGAAAGCGGCAAAGGTCGTCGACTACATCGATCAGGTGCTGCGCGAAACTCTCGACGACAAGCAGAAAGCGTTGTGGCGCGAAGGCCTTCACTTGGTCGATCTCATGACCCGCCACTACAGCGGAAAATCCTTTGTCGGCGCCGGTCCGGAGGAAAGAGTCGCCGTCCTCGCCGTTCTTTCCGACAACGATCGCATGACCGATCTTCCCGAGGTCCGCTTTTTCATCGAGCTAAAACGCATGACTGTCCGCGGTTACTACACATCGAAAATCGGCATTCACGACGAACTCGAGTACAAAGGCAACAGAATCTTGCAGGAATTTGTTGGCTGCGACGACCAAGGCCCCGCGTCGTCTTAATTTGGAAGCCGCCGCTTTTGAGGTTTACGCACCTAGGTATTAGTCAGCGACATTGGTGGCCCATGGCAGAAGGCAGAGTAAAGGTCGGCATCATCGGTTCCCAATTCCAGGCGGATATTCATGCCGCTTCGTTCCAAATCATGCCCCAGGAAGCGGAAGTCGTTGCTGTCGCCTCTCCGACGCCGGGCAACGCCGCGGCGCTGGCAAAGCGCTTCGGTATCCCCCGCGTCTTCACCGACTATCGCGAAATGCTCAAAGAGCGCGACATCGAACTGGTCACCATCGCCGCTCCCAACAGTCTTCACGCGCAAATGACCAAAGACATCGCCGCCGCCGGCAAGCACATCGTTTGCGAAAAACCGCTCGCCATGACCATCGCCGAAGGCGAAGAGATGCTCGCCGCCGCGAAACAACACGGCGTCCTCCTCATGTACGGCGAAGAGCTTTTCTTCACGCCCAAATATTTGAAAGCCAAGGAAATGGCCGACGCCGGCGCGTTCGGAAAAGTTTATCTCGTCAAGCAAAGCGAAAAGCACTTCGGCCCGCACAGCCCCTGGTTTTGGGACGTCAATCGTTCCGGCGGCGGTGCGTTCATGGACCTCGGCTGTCACGGCATCGCCTTCTGCTATTTTTTTCTAGGCCGCTCGCCAATCAAAACCGTCTATTGCCAGATGGGCACCTATGTTCATGCCGACAAAACCAAAGCCGAAGACGATTCGCTCTGCATCCTCGAATTCGCCAACGGCGCGGTCGGCCTCATCGAAAACAGTTGGGCGCGTCGCGGCGGCATGGACGATCGCATCGAAGTTTTCGGTGGCGCCGGGGTAACCTACGCGAACTTGCACATGGGTAACGCGCTGCCCACCTACAGCGAAAACGGCTACGTCTACGCCGTCGAAAAAGCCCCCACCACCAAGGGCTGGACCTATCCTGTATTCGAAGAGCTCTGGAACTACGGCACGCCGCAGGAGTTGGCGCATTTCGCGCGGTGTGCGCGCGGCAAAGAAACTCCGCAAGCCACGGGAGAGGATGGCCTCGTTGTAATGCACGCGCTGTATGCGGGTTACGCCTCCGCCGGCGAAGGCAGAAAGATTTCCATGCCGTACCAGCCGCCCCTCGGCGTGAAAAAGCAATACTTCATTTGGGGCGCCTGGTACGTCACTCTCGGAACCTGGCTCGGCCAGACGCTGCACTTCTCCGGCGATCAAATCGGCATCCTCAGCGGCACCACGACGATTGGTGCCATCGTGTCACCCTTTCTCGTCGGACTGATGGCCGATGAACTCTTTGCCAATCAACACCTGCTCGCCGCGCTCCACTGCGTCGGCGGCGTCCTCCTCTGGTTCGCCTCCACCCAAACTCATTTCGGGCCGATGTACGCCATCCTTCTCATCTATTCGCTTCTTTACATGCCGACCATGGCTCTCACCAACGCCCTCGCCTTCCGCCAGATGAAGGACCCCAGCCAGGATTTCGGATCGATTCGTGTCCTTGGCACTGCCGGCTGGATCGTTGCCGGACTGACCATCAGCGCCATCAGCCGCTTTTTTGTTCCCAACGCTGAAGCCACCGCCACACCAATTCGCATGGCTGCTGTGGGTTCAATCCTCTTTGGCCTTTATGCTTTGACCCTGCCGCACACACCGCCACTCCGCACGGCTCATGGCTTCAAACTGAGCAATATCTTCCCTCCGGACGTCTTCAATCTCTTCAGGAACCGCAACTTCGCCATCTTCGCGCTGGCTTCCTTCCTCATATGCATCCCGCTGCAGTTCTACTACGCCTTCACGAATCCCTTTTTGAACGAGATCGGGGTGAAGTACGCCGCAGCCAAAATGACCATGGGCCAGATGTCAGAGCTCCTCTTCATGGTCACCCTGCCCTTCTTCTTCAAACGCCTCGGCATCAAGCGCACGTTAATGCTCGGCATGTTGGCTTGGGTGGCTCGCTACGTCATGTTCGGATATGGCAATGCGGGCGCGCTCGCCTGGATGCTCTATATCGGAATCATCCTGCACGGCATCTGCTACGACTTCTTCTTCGTCATGGGCCAGGTCTACGTCGACCAGAAAGCCCCCTCCGCCCTGCGCGCCGCCGCGCAAGGTTTGATGACCTTTCTCACCTACGGCATCGGCATGTTCGTCGGCTCGTTGATCTGCGGCCGCATCGTCGATCTCTACGCGACCTCCTCGCCCACGGGCGCACTCCTGCACAACTGGCGCTCGATTTGGATGGTCCCCGCAATTGCGTCAGCAGTTGTGCTGGTTTTCTTTTGGGCCGGCTTCCGCAATGAGGATCGTGCGGCTAATCAGCCGTTGCCAGAAACAGGGGCTGTCCCCCGCGCTCTTCCTCACTGAAGTTCGCAAATTACAGCGCCGGGTCAGATGCGGAGGCCGCCGCCGAAACATTCACCCGCAACACGTCGGTGCCATCAGTAAAGAAGTGCCGTTGCCCGCTTACACCGCTGCTGACAGGATCGGCGTTAAGCGTATAGGTGTTGTTCGTACCGCCGCTGCCAGTCGTCGAATACGTGAAGAGATACCCGCTCTTTGTGCCATTTGCCAGCGTGGCGTCAATCAGGCATGCCGACGTCGCCGCTGGCACCGCGGGCGGAACGCAGTTCGCTGGTGTGCCGCCATCGCTCAGCGACACTAAGTTCGCCGCGAATCCCACGGTGTAACTCGACGAGTAGACAATCTCCGCAGTCACAATCGTGCGCATGGAAGCGACCGCCGACGCTTCGTTTGCGCTCATTCGCGAGCGCAGAAGGTTCGGAATTGCCACCGCGGCGATGACTAAGATAATCGCCACGACGATCAGCAACTCAACTAAAGAGAACCCTTTCTGTTTGCGCCTCATTTGGTGATCCTGTAATGCAAGCTCCCGACTTGACTGCAAACGCAGGACATACGCTCAGCGGACATATGTCCACCGAAGGTATGAGCACGTGTCCGTCCATTGCCTGCCTGTATGGTAAGTCATTTATCATCAGTACCTTACGCTCTGCCGCCACTTCCCGGTTCGGACGCCAAATGTCACCCAAAGTGACACTAATTGTCTCCGATCTTTTCCTCGCAACGATTCCGGCCTTGCGCCCCACAAAATCTGCGCCCATTCGAATCGTGATACCATCCGGCCTCTGCCCCAATGGCGCATTCTGCGCAAACTCAGCCGATGGACCCCACCTCCCAAACCGTAGCCCGCGCAAGACTCGCGCCCGCCTCACCCGCCGCCAAGGCCGCTCCTTCCCGCTGGACGCGTATCATCCCCGTCGCGCTGGTCATGTACACCATCGCTTTCATCGACCGCACCAACATCTCTCTCGCCCTTCCGCGCATTAGCCGCGACCTCCATCTCGACCCCCAGCAAGCCGGTACCGTTGCCGGTATTTTCTTCTGGGGCTATCTTGCCCTGCAGATTCCCGGCGGGCATCTCGCCAAGCATTGGAGCCCCAAGAAATTCATCAGCGTCTTGCTCGTGGCCTGGGCGCTGTTCGCCGTGGGTTGCGGCCTAGCGCGCACCTATCACGAGCTGCTCGTTCTCCGCCTGCTTCTTGGCGTAGCCGAAAGTGGCGTCTTCCCCGCCACGCTGATCCTTCTCTCCCACTGGTTCTCGCGCGCCGAACGCGCTCGTGCCAACGCCATGTGGCTCCTCTGTCTCCCCGGCGCTGTCATTCTCTCTTCGCCTTTTTCCGGCTGGATGCTGGACCACTGGGGCTGGCGCACCATGCTCGTGGCCGAAGGCGCTCTGCCGCTCGTCTGGCTGGCCGTCTGGATCGCCTTCATCCAGGATCATCCCGCTGAAGCGCGCTGGCTCCCGCAATCCGAGCGCGAATCCCTCGTCGCCACGCTGCGCGCCGAATCCGCGGAACTTGAACGTTCCGAAAACGTGCCTTATTTACGCGCGCTGATGCGCCCGCAGGTTTTCGTCCTCGCCGCCATCTACTTTTGTTTCGTTAGTGGCCAGATGGGTTTGCTTTTCTGGCTGCCCAGCGCCACCGAAAATTTCAAGAAGCTCAGCAGTTTGCACACCGGCATCGTCTTCACATTTCCGTTCATCGTTGGCGCCATCGCTCTGCTTGTCGTCGCGCGTCACTCGGACAAGACTCGCGAGCGCCGCAAGCACGCCGCCACCGCCATGGTGCTCGGGGGCCTCTTTATTCTTCTGGCTGTGGCCGTGATTCCCTATTCCCCGCTTCTTGCCTTCGCCTTCATCATTCTCAGCGGCGTCGGCGCCTACGGCCCCATGGCGCCGTTCTGGGCCATTCCCACGGAAACCTTGCCCGCCAAAACTGTCGGCTCCGTTATGGGCTTCGTTAACGCCATCGGCAACCTCGGCGCATACTTCGCCCCCCTCATCGTCGGCCATCTCAACAAAACGACCGGCAGCTTTCTTTCCGGTTTTGCCTATTTGGGCGCAATTACCGTGCTGGGCGCGGCGTTGTGTTTCTTGCTCAAACCCGCGGTGAGCCCTGTCGTGTCGTCTACTGCCGCGAACGCCCGATAGCAAGTGGGGGCCTCGGACATGCCGCGACGAAATCCGAAAGTCCCATTTCAACGGTCAAGGCAGTAACGGCAGCAAACACTCCTGCAACCTCTGGCTCTCCTCCAGCGTCAGCCGTCCCAGGTGAATCCCCATCTGCTCGTGTCCACGCAGCCGCACCACCGATCCCACCCCTACCACCGGCTCCATTGCATGGCTCAACCGCAGACTCACGTCCACTGACGACCCAATCGGCAACATTCGCGGCGTGCGGATCAGCATCCCCTCTAAGCTCACGTTGATCGTCTCGCCTTCGATTTCCTGCCCGCAGAACCGGATATTCACTTTCGCCTTCAGCTCCACTCGCCGCGTTCGCCGCATTCCGTTCTCGATAGACGCCTGCGTCGCTCGCACCAATCTCTGTAGTCGCTCCTTGTCCACCGGCTTGTACAGGAAGAAACTCGCCCCCGCCTCGAATGCCTCGGACACTGCCGCCGGCCTTTGATCGTCACTGATCATCACGATCGGCGCCCTGCGATTCGATCCCGACGCCCGCATCTGCCGCGCCAGCGCTCGCCCGTCCGGAAAATCCATGTGGTAGTCCAGGAACGCCACCGCGAATCTTCCGTGTCGCAGGATTTCCGGCGCTTCCTTGCTCTTCGTCACCGTCAATGACTCGATCCCCGCCGACGTCAGCACCTTCTCGATCAATTCGCATGTGGCAAGTTCATCGTCCACGATAATCGCTCGCTTTTCCATGGTTGGATTCGCTTTCCGTTAGGCGCTACATCGCGTAGCATTCTCACCGGCATAGCCGCCCCTATCGCCACATCCACCGGCGTCGACCTCGACACCTCGTAGCAATCAAACTGCACTCCCACCCCCTGTTTCCCACCGGGCGTGCTGATCTCCTCCACCCGTACCACGTGACCCGTGCACCGCCACTCGACCGGCGGTTCCCCGACAATCTCCTCCGGCATGTTGAAGAACACTTCCACCGTCTCCCCTTTGTGCAGCACTGAATTCGTCGCAAAGTAAATTCCGCGCTGCGAAAGATTCACGGACTCCGCCGTGCACTCTGGTACCGCCGATTTCCATAGCCGCACGCGCAGCGGTGTATTCATCTTGTATCTATCGGACAATCGCCGGTCGGCTTGATAACGGTTCATGGCTGCTTCCTTGCTGCGCCAGGCGGGTGTTTCGGAATGGCACGAATGATGTCTAGAAGGGGGGAACGTAGACTCCTACGTTGTAGCGTCGATGTACAGACTCAATGTCGTACTGCCCCAAAATGAAACTAGCCCTGTTCCGCCCACGTCTCGCGTCGGGCCTGTCGCGCCGCCCCTGCGTAGAATTACGTGAGTAGAAATACGTACGTAACTGTTCAACCGCTGCCCCTTTTCGCCCTATTTTCAGCGACTTCCGGGCGCAAGTCCGTTCGAAACGATACCAACTTAATAAAGTGCTTGACAAACTAAACGTTTTGTTCTACCATGACTTGTGAAACTTCGACTTCACACCGGTTTGCGGTACCCCGTAACTCCTTCCGTCTCTCACGGTATGCATCGCAATAAGTTCTTTCCTTGCTACCACATCGCTGTAAATCCTTTCCTCTCATTCACTTGCACACTCTTTTGCGCAACGGCGCGCCCGCAAACCTTGTCAAATCAGAAGTTTCCACACTCTTTCTATCGCCACGGGGGTGTACCCCCCTGTACTGACCACGCTTTCCATCGGTCCGGCAGCCGTACTCCCCAAAAGGACTAAAAATGAATCCCCAAGCATCCACCCCTAGCTCCACCGGCACAACCCCCGTCGCCGCAGTCGAGAAGTGCCATCATTTCACCGCTCGCGGTCGTCAGTGTCGTCTTCGTGCCCTCCGCTCCGGCCTCTGCTTTCGCCATGCCGCCCTGCAACTCCAATCTCCTCAACCCGTGGACGTCGACCTCTCCGCCGACTTCCTGGGCCATCAAGCGCGAGATCGATAGTCAGCCTGTGCAATATGACTGGAGTGATTTCCCATGCCCCGAGCGCGATAAACCCAACGCGACTACCACGCAAACTGAGCCGGAGAAGGACGCCAAACCCTCATGACGCACAGTCGCAGTGCCACGGTGCCAACGCACGTCCGTCGTAGGGGCTGGGCTTCAGTCCGGCCCGCCCGCAAAGGACGCTGGCCCGCATCTGGTACCACGACCCAAGTGCCATTGCACCCACCCTAAGGGGGTGTAATATGGGCACCAGGGCGGAAACACAACCGCCCTTCCCGGTGTCTAAAACAGTAGAGCTCGACACCGGGTTGCAAAGACAGCAGGCAGCTACAAATGCCCAACCCGGGTTTAGGTGGAGAATTCAGCCGCGATGGCTCGAGCGACCCCTCGGAGCTGACTCGCCAGCCCTTGCAGGCTTCGCGAGCGCCGCGATGGGGCGAGCCGGAAAGGCCGTCCGTGTCCGACTGGGCCAGCGCCCTGTCTTGGGGTCGCGATGAATCGGAGCTGGTGACCGAGCTGCAAGCCGGTTCCGAGACCGCATTCGACTGGCTGGTCACCCACTACCACGGCCCGGTCTTCAACTTGATCTTGAGCATGCTGGGAGACACTTCGGACGCCGCGGATGGCACGCAGGAAGTTTTCCTGAAAGCGTTTCGCGGAATCCGATGTTTTCGCCAGGGCAGCTCGCTGAAAACGTGGCTCTACCGCATCGCCCTCCGCGAAGCGCTGAACCACAAGCGCTGGTTCAAGCGCCACCTGCAGAAAAATATTTCCATCGACGCGGAGGCCGAAGAAGGACGCAGCGCGATTGAAATCGAGGATTTGGGCGCCACGCCTTTTGAGCAGCTTGCTGCCCGCGAAATTCAGCAGGCCGTGCACCAGGCGCTTCAGGAAATTCCGCAGGTGTTTCGCGGCGCGGTAATCCTCCGCGACCTGGAAGGTTTGAGCTACGAGGAAATCGCCGAAGTCCTGGAGTGCAGCGTCGGTACGGTGAAGTCCCGCATCCTGCGCGGACGCCGCGCGCTGAAGGAACTTTTGGAACCTTTGCTCGGCCAGCGCGAAACGCTTACACGCGCGGAAACGTCCCAGGAGCATCGGGTCGGCCGCGCCGGTCCAGGCCCAAGTTCGGGAATGATGCAGCAAACTGCAACTGGGGAACTTCCATGAAGTGCAACACGGTGCGCAACAAGCTGGCTGGCTACCTGGACGACGCGGTGACTGGCGCTGCTCTTGTGCAAGAGCGCGCGCATATTCGCGAGCATCTGGAAGCCTGCGATTCTTGCCGTGAAGAGCTGCAGCGTTATCGCAAACTCTCGGTTCTACTTTCGCGCGTGCCCAGAAATTTGCCGCCCGCGAATTTGGCCGTGCGTATTCGCGTCGCCGCAGCGCAATCTGTTCCGACGCAGGATCTTCCCGGCCGCTGGCAAAGAATCCGCGATCGCGCGGAACTCTGGCTCGACAATGTTTTCCGTCCGCTTACCCTTCCGGCCACCGGCGGATTCTTCTCCGCCATTCTCGTCTTTGTCATCGTCTTGCAACTGATCGTCCCGGGAATCACCGTGCGCGCCGTTCCCAATGATGTGCCGCTCGATATCCTGCGCCCTGCGGCATTGATTACCCTTTCCGATTACCCATCCTCCTGGGCGCCCGAGCAGCACGACCTCGAGCTTTCTCTCCCGCACGGCTTGCTCATTGATGTCACCGTGGATCAGCACGGCCAAATGGTCATGATGAGTTTTGGCCGCCCCACCTCTGGCGGCCACGTGATCCTGAGCTTCAGCGCCGTCCGCGTGCGCGGCTAGATTTTTTGGTTGATTCGGAAATGAGGATTTACTAGACTACGCCCCATGGTTCGCACCGCCTACGCGTATTGGTTTCGATTTTGGGTTCCACCTAAATAGGGGCGAGGGGCGAATTTGTAATCACAGCGGTAAAGAAAAAAGTCCGACCCACTCGCAACCGAGTGGGTTTTTTGTTTTCCGCAAAATAGTTTCGCGTCGGTTTCTCGGAATCTTTTGCGGTAGAAAAAAAGCCCCGCGATGGATTTTCGCCGCAAAGAAACGATCGCAGAAAGCTTTAATGAAAGAGGACAGCCATGATCATCTCGATGAAGTTGCACGCCACACGCCAGGAGATCGATGAAGTGCGCAAGCAAGTCGAGCATTTCGGATACAAGGTGCATTCCATCGAGGGAGAGGAGCGTGTCGTGATCGGAGTCGTGGGAGTAGGCGATGTGACTGCGTGCCTGGAATCCGTGGAAGCCATGCCGCAGGTGGAAAAAGTGGTGCGCATCTCCGCGCCCTACAAATTCGTGAGCAAGGAATTCCGCGCCGGCCGCACGCAGATTCGCGTGAACGGGCTGCAAATCGGCGGCGCGCAATTTATCGTCATGGCCGGCCCGTGCTCGGTGGAATCGGAAAAGCAAATCATGCAAGCCGCGGAAGGCGTGGCCAAAGCGGGCGCAAAGATGCTGCGCGGCGGCGCGTTCAAGCCGCGAACTTCGCCGTACGATTTTCAGGGCATGGAAGAGGAAGGGCTGAAGCTTTTACGGAAAGCGAAGAAGGCGACGGGCCTCGCCATCATCACGGAAGTAATGAGCGATCGTGACGTCGATTTGATCGCGGAGTACGCGGACGTGATGCAGGTGGGCGCGCGCAACATGCAGAATTTCATTTTGCTGAAGGCGCTG
>WNFO01003925.1_pt1 | contig 12768 bp, 7 predicted proteins | sample 5400251 | NCBI WGS metagenome assembly WNFO01 (sample SAMN13153354, study PRJNA577476) | soil metagenome | isolation source: 100 cm saprolite under Madrone tree | place: USA:California | collected 2016-06-14
CTCGACGCCGCCGGCGAGCTGGCCGCCTATCGAAGCACCGAAAGCGATGTGGCGGCGCTGCCTGCGGCGCATCCCCTGCCGCGATAGCTCATGTCGCCTGCCGTCCGTTGACGATAATAAAATACAGATTGCGGACGTAGACCACGAGCCCGAGCGCCTGGCCTGCGATGAATACCGGGTCTCTGCGATACAGCGCATACACCAGCAGCAGCGCGCCACCGCCGATCGAGAAGAACCAGAACGCCACCGGGATCACGCTCTTGCGCGCGCGCTCCGACGCGATCCATTGCACCACAAAGCGCATGGTGAAAAATCCTTGCGCCACGAACCCCAGAATGACCCAGCCGTCGAATTTGATGACGAAGACATCGTGCAGGTAGGTCACGAATGTGTTGAGCATGTCAGTCATTGGACATTACCTCCGTCACAACTGGCATCGACTTCTTGCGGCGGATCAGCCACCACACCCCGGCGAGATCCATGATCCCGATCCATAGCCGATCGAAAAATCCATAGTTTGAAACGCCCGAGCGGCGCGGCCGATCGGTCACTTCGACATAGGCGATCTCGTAGCCTTCGCGGCGCACCAGCGCCGGCAGAAAACGATGCAGCCCATCGAAGTAAGGCAGCATCAGGAATACCTCGCGCCGGAACGCTTTCAGGCCGCAGCCGGTATCGCGGGTGCCATCGCGCAGGATTCCGTTGCGCACCCCATTGGCGATGCGCGACTGGATTTTCTTGAAGCCGGTGTCCTTGCGTCCGACGCGCTGGCCGGCGGCAAGACCGACGCATTCGCCGCCCTTCTCGATCGCCGAAATCAGGTCCGGCAGGAATGCCGGGTTGTTTTGTCCGTCGCCGTCGAGGGTCGCGACAATGGCGCCGCGCGCCGCGCGCACCCCGCTGCGCACCGCCGCCGACTGGCCTGACGACGTGGCGTGACGGATCTGCCGCAGATTTTCACGCTGCTTCATGATCGCGGCAATCCGCTCGGCGGTCGTGTCGGTCGAGCCGTCATTGACGTAGATGATTTCATACTGCCATCGACCGCCGAGCGCCGCGGCGATCTCGGCGATCAGCGGACCGATGTTCTCGGCTTCGTTGCGTACGGGCACAACGATGGAAACATCGACCGTAGCTGCGTCAGAAGATGGCAAATCAACACTCGTCGCTTGAGCAGGGCTGGCTTGAGTTGGGCCGCCGCCGGTGACGCTTGCGTCCGGCGCTTGCGGCGTCCGCTTCTTATGGGGCGAAAGCGTCGCGGGCAACCCTTTTGAGGTGCGCTGGCGAGGGTCCAGCGAGGGGCACGATCGTGCCGTCGTGGCGGATCGCAAACCCGAGGCGGCGCGCGGCGAACCAGTACCGCACGAACATCGCCCCGACGATGCCGACCAACGCGCCCGCGACCACGTCGCTCGGATGATGGGCCAGCAGCACGAGGCGGCTGGCGGCGATCAGAATGGCATACACCATCATCGCGGCCCACGTCCGCGGCCAAAGCGCGGTTACCGCGAACGCCAGCGCAAAGCCGACGATGGCGTGGCTCGACGGAAAGCTGGCATAGGCTTCGGTTCCGACGAAGGGGGCGAAATTGAAAGCATCGGCCTTGCCGCCGACAAACGGCCGGCCGCGCCCGACGATCCATTTGATGAGTTCGCCGGCGAGCACCGGCACCAGCACGGCAAAAAACAGAAACTGCAGACGCGTGCCAAAACTGAGCAGCAGCGATCGTGAAGTCGCCCGCAATCGCGGGAAAATGACCGCGACGGCGAACAACATGATGGCCAGCAACCACAGCACATAGGCCGATTTTCCAAAGTCGGTCAGGATGCGAACGGGCCAAAGGCTGGCGGTCCCGCGCGGCGGCATCAGGCCGATTTCGGCGACGTCGAGCGCAACCATCAGCGCGATGATGACGGCACCGAGGATAGCGACCAGCAGCAACCCGCGGCGCGCCGATCTTCGCGCGGCTTCTGCGCGCCGCGAATGCGACGGCGGCCGCACCAATTGCGTCGCCGACGTCCTCGCCAGGAAGAGCACCTGCGAAAAATAATTCGACTGTCCGCCAATGCCGGCCTGAGCGGACATCTACTCCGTGCCCTCGGAGCGGAAGATGGCGATCGAAATCGCCCGGCCCTGTGAAATATTATAGCCGTCGATGCGGGCGGCGACATTGTAGCGCAGCCCGATGGCCTCGGCGCGCTGGGCAAAGCCGCGTTCCGAACGGGCTTCCACCAGCGCGAACCTGCAGCTGCCCTGCCCCAGAAAGTCCGCAGCACCCGATCCATCCGTCAGCACCGTCGAGGTGCCGGTCATGAAGACGAGACTGGGCTCGTGAAAACCAGCCGCAGCGGCCTTCGGCCCGACGCAGACGACGTTGCGCAGCGCGCGCGCGATCTCAGAACTCGGGAACAGCGGCGTCAGCGCCGGCACGATGACGCCGTAGATGGCCACGGCAAGGAACATCGCGGCGACCACGGCATTCAGCAGCGAGCGCTCGGCGCGATTGTCGTCGTAAAGCCACCACGCGAACAGCCCGAAGATCAGCGCCGCGGCCACGAACGGCCAGGCCAGAAACACCGGCTGCCGGGTCAGCGTGATGGCGCCGATCACGGCGATGACCGAAGCCCCGGCGGGAATCACGAACCACCAGGCTGCGCCGCGCATCAACCATGATCGCGACAGCACGCGGCGTTCCAGCGCGCCGATGGTCAGGATCGCGATCGCCGGATACAGCGGCAGCACATAATGCGGCAGCTTGGTCAGCACCAGTTCGAACACAATCCAGGAAGGAACCAGCCACGCCAGCAGAAACTGCGCGCCGGGCTCCCGCCTCGCCCGCCATACCGCGGGCGTTGCCATGGCCGCCAATGGCGCTCCCGGCCAGAACGTCACCCAGAACAGCAGCAGATAAACTCCCGGCGGTGCGCCGTGGGATTCCTGCGCGGCGAGCTTGCTCAACATGTCGCCGCCGATCGAATCCGCGAAAAACGCGTCGCCGGCGCGCCAGAAGATGGCGATGAACCAGGGCAATACCAGAACCAGCAGCCACATCAGGCCCCATACCGGCCGCAGCCGCCACAGCCATGTCGCCGAGCGATCGAGGATCGCCAACGTGGCGATCGTCAGCACGACGAACATCAGGATCAACGGTCCCTTGAGCAGGATTCCGGCGGCCAGCGCCGTCCAGAAAACCACCGGCCATGTCCACGGCGGATGCGCGGGATCCTCGCCCCGTTGCCATGACAAATACACCCGCGCCAGCGCCCCCATCGCGGCAACGACGGTGAGCAGCAGCATCGCATCGGTTTTCGCCAGCCGCGCTTCGACGCCGAGCAGCACCGAACTGCCCAGGATCAGCCCGGCCAGGACGGCTCCGCGCCGTGTCACGAATGCGAGCGCCGTCCAGTAGGTCAGCAGCACGGCGCCGATCGCGCCGATCAGGGACGGCACGCGGTAGAGCCAGACGCGCACCTGCGCCCGCGGCAAGCCTAGCGCGGACGCAGTTTCGACCGCCGCTGCCTGCAGCCAGTACACGCCGACCGGTTTCTTGTAGCGCACTTCGTCCTGGAAACGGATGTCGACGAAGTCCCCGCTCTCGACCATTTGCTTGGTCGCCTGCGCGAACCGCGCCTCATCGCGGTCGATCGGCGGAATGTTGAAAAATCCGGGCAGAAACAGCAGCAGACCGCACAGCAGCAGGAACGCAATCGCGCGGACATGACTGGCGGTGGCGAAATCAAGCACGCCGACAAGCCTGCTGCCCGGGTTCACCCGGTTCTTAGGCTGGCGCGGCTCTCCAAATCGGGGGCGGGCATAGGTCTCGACCATCGGTTCCGCATACGCCGAAACTGCTATCGGGGGCAACCGGTTAGCAAGATTCTATTGGATTCGGATGACAACTGTGTCCGCGGCACCCATGGCGTCGATCACGGTCAATCTGGCGAAACCCGGGCCGGGTGGATCGACCAGACGCTGCCGCCGGCTGTCGATTTCGCCCACCGATACACCGTTCATGAGCATTGTCAGCGGGAGCACGCCTCCGACGACTTTGACCGGCATCGCGGCAAGTTCCGTACCCCCTGAGCGATCCAAATCGATCCGCGAGCCATTCAACGGAAACTGGATGTGCGGGGCCTGCTCGCCGCCGGTCCAGACCAGTTCCCCGATCGGCCGGAACCGCCGCAGCGGCAACGGCAGTTTGGCGTTGCTCGCTACCAGCGTACCTTTGGGCGGTTTTGGCAGGGCTGCGGGCAATTTTCCGGTGCGGGCGAAGGCATCGAACAAAATCGGCGCCGCGGCGGTGCGGCCGACAAGACCGGGAACCGGCGCGCCATCGGGACGCCCGACCCAGACACCTATGGTGATGCGGCCGTCGAAGCCGACCGACCATGCATCCCGATACCCATAGCTGGTTCCGGTCTTGAACGCGATCCGGTTGTGCACGCCATTTTCCGGCGGCGGCGTGCCGATCAGCACGTTGCCGACCTGCCAGGCTGCGGCCTGATCCATCAGTCGCAGGGAATCGCGCGGGGCGTCGGTCGCTTTCACGATCTCGCGCAGCGGCCGGGTGCTGCCCAGCCGGGCCAATCCCGAATAGAGCTGCGCCAGGTCCTGCAGCGTGACGCCGACGCCACCGAGCCCCATCGCGAGGCCCGGCGCTTCGTCCTTCGGCAGCACCAGATTGACGCCCGCCTGCTTCAAGCGTGACGACAGACGGCTAGCACCGACGCGGTCGAGCAAAGCGATTGCCGGTACGTTCAGCGACAGTTGCAGCGCCTTGCGCACCGGCACCGTTCCCTGAAACGTCATGTCGAAATTCTCCGGCGCGTAAGAGCCGAAGCGGATCGGCCGGTCGTCGATCAGGCTTTCCGGATGAACAAAGCCATCCTCGAACGCGAGGCCATAGATGAATGGCTTGAGCGTCGAGCCCGGCGAACGCACCGCGCGCGTCATATCGACCTGCCCGGCGCGCCGGTCATCGAAATAGTCAGGCGAACCGACCCGCGCCAGCACGTCGCCGCTCTCGTTGTCGACCGCGATGATGGCAATGGAAATATTCTGGCCCAACGCGGTCGCGCGGTCGCGCGCCAGCGCTTCGAGAACCTTTTGCAGACTGGAATCCAGCGTCAGCGCGATGACATCGGCATCTTTCACGGTGGCCATCGCCTGATCGGCAGAATGCGGCGCAAGGATTGGCATCGGCTTGCGCAGCCGCGACACCCCAACGGATTTTGCCTGAGCCGCATCCTCGGCCGTCACATGACCCTCTTCGACCACGCGATTGAGAACCCGGTCACGCGCGGCGCGAGCGACGTTGGGGTAGCGATCAAGCCTGCGGTTTTCCGGCGATTGCGGCAACGCCACCAGCAGCGCCGATTCCGCCAGCGACAACCGCTTCGGCTCCTTGCCGAAATAAGCGATCGAGGCCGCGCGCACGCCCTCGAGATTGCCGCCGAACGGCGCCAGCGCCAGATAGAGGTCGAGAATTTGAGCTTTTGTCAGTTGCCGCTCAATTTCGAGTGCGCGGACCATCTGGCGCAGCTTGGCGTGAACCGAGCGTTCGCGCCGCGGCTCCATCAATCGAGCCAATTGCATCGTGATGGTCGAGCCGCCGGAAACAATGTGACCGCGGGTAACGAGCTGAAACGCGGCGCGGCCCAATGCCAGGGGATCGACGCCCGCATGGGAATAAAAACGCCGGTCCTCATACGCCAGCAGCAATTTGAGGTAGCCCGGATCGACATTGTGCCTGGCATCGACCGGCAGCCGCCAGCGGCCGTCGGCCATCGCGTAGGCACGCAGCAGTTTGCCATTGCGGTCGACGATGGTGGTGGAGACTTGCCGGGCCTGCGCGAGCGGCAATGGACCCAGCGAGACAACCCACGCCGCGAAGACGCCGACGATGGCCAAAATGGCAAAGGCAATGCCGATAAAGACGCGGCGCGCGCGTCCCTCACCAATACCGTCATGGCCGGGCTTGTCCCGGCCATCCACGTCTTCCCTGTCCGCGGCAGCAAAAGCCGTGGATGCCCGGGACACCTGGCGCGAAGACGGCGCTTCGCGCCCTTTGCCCGGGCATGACGACGAGGAAACGTGAGAGCCCGCGTCGCTCATTTCGCCGGGCGCACCTCGACCGCGCCGGTGCCGGAGCGGCCATAGCGCGAGGGATTGTACATGTCCTCGACATAGGCTTGCGGCAGCACGTATCTGCCCGGCGATACCGCGCGCGCCACATAGGCCACCGTGAACACCGCCTTGTCGTTCGCAGCGCGGTCGATGGCCGCGGTGAAGCGGTCGTCGCGGAATTCGGTATTTTCCGGCTTTTCGCCGTCCTCGATCCAGTCCAGCGTGCCGGTGTCGCCGGACGAGACCAGATGCGGGTTGTCGATCTCGAGACCTGCGGGGAGATAATCCGACACCATGATGTGACCGTGTTCCGGCTTGGGCTCGGTGATCTTGAGCACGACGGCGAAACGGTCATTCTGCCTGGCCTTGGCGACGTCGGCCGGCTTGCCGTCGAGGGTAAAATAACTGCGCTCGATCTTGAAACCATTCGACGCCGCCGGCTCCGGGGTTACCGGCGCGCCGCTCACCGAAACCACCGCCTGCACCGCCGCATCGCCGGTGTTGGTGATCTTGATCGGCTTGCCCTCCATCTCGGCGGCCTTGTAGCTGCGATACAGCGCGGTCTTGACCGCTGCGCCATCGACATCGAGGGTCATTGTTTCCTTGGCCAGCGCCCGCGACGCCAATACCAGCCAGGCATTTTCCTGGGTCGAGGTGTAAGGCGTCAGCCCGCGCGCCACTTCCACGCGTGCGACGGCCTGCGTCAGCGTTGCCCGCGGGGCATTGCCTTCGCTGGCCAACGAAACCAATGCCGCGGCGTCGCGCAACGCGCTGCCGTAGTCGGTTCGGCCGAACTCCAGCACCGGCTTTGGCGCGAGGCTTTCGAGCGCTGCGGCATAGACCCGCTCCGCCCTGCCCTTGTCGCCAACCAGCGCCAGCGCCGCCGCCAACTGCGATTTGGCAATCGGGGTGGCGAGATTGTCGAGCTTGGTGTCGGCAAGGTAGCGCAGATCGCCGATCGGTGCTGCGCCATTGCGGGCGAGCACATAGAGGCCGTAAGCGAGATCGCGCCCGCCGCCCTTTTCGGGCTCATTGGCGTTGACGACCGAGTTGCGGATGCGATCGAGCGCGTTTCTGAACAACACGTCCGGCACCGCAAATCCCTTTTCGCGGGCGCGGGTGAGAAAATCCGTGACATAGGCGTCGAGCCAGGCGTCGTCGCCGCCGGCCGACCATAGCCCGAACGACCCGTTGGAGCCTTGCCGCGCCAGCAGCCGATCGATCGCATCCTTGATGCGCTGATCGACCGCCGTGTCCATCGCAAGATGCGCGCCCGCCGCCAGATCATTGACGTACAACAGCGGCATCGCGCGGCTGGTGATCTGCTCCGAGCACCCATGCGGATAACGATCCAGCGCCTTCAGGATGGTCGCGGCATCGAGCGCCGTCGACAGGCTGACCGACAGCGAGACGCCGCCGGTGCCCTGCACCAGATCCGTAAACATGTCGGACGTCAGCGTCAGGCTCTCACCCTTGGCCAAAGTGCGGATCGAGCGGCGCGCCAGAATCTGCGTCGCCGGCTTGACGTCGAGCGCATAATGCCGCGCCAGCGTCAGCCCGTTCGGTCCCTTGATGTCGACATCGAGGTTCGCCATTCCGGCGCCGCCGGCATCGAGCGCCAGCGACATCGAGGTTCGCTGCCCGGCCGCGAGTTTTACCGTGGTGTCGGAATTGCCAGTGACCTTCACGGGCCCCGACGTCTTGACGTTGATGGTGTAATCGCCCGGCGTGCCCTCGACATTGTCGAGATCAAAACTCATGGTGCCGTGATCGCCGTTGAGCAGGAAACGCGGCAACGTCGCCGTCAGCACCACGGGATCGCGCACCGTGACATCGGTGGTGGCTCGCCCAAGCTTGGTCGCGGTCCAAGCCACCGCCATCACCCGCGCGGTGCCGGCAAACTCGGGAATATCGAAGCTGATTTCGGCCGAACCGTCGGCGGCCACCGTGACAATGCCGGAATACAGCGCCAGCGGCTTTTGCGTCGGCGGACTGCCCTGCAGCTCGGCGCCGGCGGCGTCGCCGCCCGTCTTGATCTGGCCGCGGGTCCCCTGCATGCCGTCGATCAATTGCCCATAGAGGTCGCGGATTTCCGAGCTCATGCGGCGCTGGCCGAGATAGTAATCGTCCGGCGCCGGCGGCTTGTAATTCGTCAAATTGAGAATGCCGACGTCGACCGCTGCAACGACGATTTTGGCGTCTTCGCCTGGGCTTAGCCCGCCCAGCTTAACCGGCAGTTTTAAAGTAGCGCCAGGACGCACCAGGGCCGGCGGCGAGAGATTGACCTGGAGCGTGCGGGTCTTCTTGCCGATGCCGAACCATTTCAGGCCGATGGACCGACCGGGCATCCGCAGTGCCGCGGCATCGAGCGGACGGCGCAGCGTCGCCACCACATAGGCGCCGGTGCCCCAATCCTTGCCGACGGGAATTTTAACCTGCGCGGTGCCTTCCTTGATGTCGGTGCTCTGCGTCGTCAACAACCGGTCGCCCAGCACATTGATGGTGAGTTTTCCCGCCGAACGCGCGTTGACCGAGACCACCATGGTGTCGCCGGATGCATATTCCGGTTTGTCGATCGAGGTTTCCAACAGATCGGGCGTGTCGGCGCTGCCGTCGGAATACCAGCCGACGTCGAACTGCACCGAGGTCAGCGGCCCATCGGTGTCGGTTGATTTGACATCGAGACGATAGCGGCCGGGCTGCGGCGACAGCGTGATCCGCGACGGCTTGTCGGCGGCGACGGTAAGGTCGCCATCGGCGACCCGCGTGGTCGATTTAACCGGCTCGTAGTCCCAGGACGAATTTTGCCGATACCATTGAAAGCGGGATGCGATCCTCAACAGCTCGTAGCGCAGGCCATCGCGCGCCAGTTGCTTGCCGTCGGGAGCGACGAACACGACGTCGAAACCGGCCTTGTCGCCCTCGGCCACACTCTTGTCGCCGAATAGCGGCTTGACGCCGATCATCGCCGTCGCCGGTGCGACCGGCAGCACCAGCTTGCGCTCGACGGCGCGACCGCCGGCTTCGGCCATGCGAATGAAGATCTGGGCTTCCTGCGGCCGCGTCGATGACGGCGGCTTTGCCAGACTGACCGGGAAGGTCGCGACGCCGTTGGCGTCGGCCTCGGGCAGGTTTTCGATTGGCGTGCGTTCGTTGCTGGCAGTCTGCTCGTCGGCGACGCCGAACTGATAGCCGGCAAACCCCGGGCGCGCGGAAGCCGGCGCCACCAGCATGTCGCCTTCGAGCTGCAGACCGGAGGCTGGCGCGCCATAGAGGAAATGGCCGTCGACCTTAAGCTCTACCGGAGCTTCCGCTTTGATCTGTTTATCCTTGGCCGAGAGGTCGAATTCGATACGTTCGGGGACGTAGTCCTCGACCATGAAGGTGGTTTCGCCCACCGACGAGCCCTTGGGATCGGTGAACGCCCGCACCCGCCAGGTCCCGGTGGGGACGGCGGAGTTGAGCGCCAGCGCCATGCTGCGTCCGCCCGCCCCCTGGTCTGTCAGCACGGCGCGGCGGAATTCGACGCCGTCGGGACGCTCGATCACGAGCGTCAGCGGCCCGCCGGTCACGGCATTGCCCTGGCCGTCGCGCAGAAGGGCTGTGAGGTACACGGTTTCGTTGGAGCGATAGACGCCGCGTTCGGCATAGACGAAGGCATCGGCGCCTGATGGCACAGCGCGGCCGGCAACGCCGCGATCCGAGAGGTCGAAGGCGTCGGTTTTCAGGCTGAGGAACGCGTAGTCGGCTTTCTCGCTGGTCACCGTCAGCATCGCCGGCGACAGACCGCCCTCGCCGCGCGCCAGGCCCGCCTCGAACAGCACGTGACCTGACTCGTCGGTCTTGCGGTTGGCCAGAATCTCGTTGTTGCGCGCCACCAGCCGCACGTCCGCCTTGGGAACCGCATCGGTCGAGGCCAGCGAATGGACGAAAACATGGATGCCGTCATTACCGGAGAACGCGGTCAGGCCCAGATCGGATACGATGAACCACTGCGTCGCCAGCGAGCCGTCGTCGTCGCTGCCGGGGCCTTTGGCCGCGGCGGTCATGACATAGACGCCCGGCTGCAGGTCGCCGAGTGCCTGGTCGACCGGAAACGCCGTGGTGACGTCCTGATTGAGCGTGGTCGCGGTGGCAAGTTCGCCCGACCAGACTTTTACGCCGCGCTCATTGCCCAGTCTGGAAAGCTCGTACTTGCTCAAGCTACGCTGAAAGTCGCTGTCGATCACCGTATTGATCAGGTTGCGATCGCCGATCCGAAAGACATTGACCGATACCGAGGGCGTGTTGACGCTGACCAGCGGAATGCCGCGCTGGCCGGTGCGCGGCAGCACGTAGGCCTTTCCGGTAAAGCGCACGAACGGCTTGCGGTCGCGCACATAGATATTGAATTCAGCCGACTTCGGCAGGGTTTCCTTGACGGTGGACGGCAATCCGGCACGCAGATTGATGTTGTAGCGCTCGCCGTGCTTGAGGCCATCGACGCAGAGCTGTTTGCCCTCCGCCGAAAGTGCCGGTTTGTCAGAGCCCGCCAGCGCCAGGAACGGCGCGAAGTCAGTGCGCTTGGCGAGATCCTCGGAGAACTGGAAGCAGGCGCGCGGCGACGCTACATCGGAATCAACGGCATAATCCAGCAGACGAAACCCGTACTCGCCGCGCATTTTTTCGTATTGCCCGCGTACGTCGGCGACCTCGCGCAGGTCGAGCGAGAGCCGTAAGCTATCGAGCGCCGGACGCCACAGCTTGCGTTCCGACATCGCCCGGCCAAGCACGGCCAGCGCCTCGGCCTCCTCCCCGACATTGCCGGCGCGGTGGTAGGCGATGTAGGCTGCGGTCGAGGCGCGCTCCAGCAGGAAGGTCTGTTCGCTAGAGTTGGCGGGGCGAATCTGGAAAATGGTGCGGGCGAGCCGCAACCAGTTGGCGCTGTCGTCAGGTGTTGTGGCGGCGATCTGCCCCAGGATTTGCAGGCCGGTACGGAAATCGCTGCGTTTGAAGGCGGCGTCGGCATCGGTTCGCAAGGCTACCCCCGATTTCGCCACCGGCCCGGCTTCGCTCTTGATCTGGGCCTCCAATTTGATCGCGGAATCCGCCAGATCGTCGCGCTTGAAGGCCTTATCCGCCGCCTGCGCCGAGACGAGACCAAGCGCCAGCGCGGCGCAAAGCGTTGCCGCGCGAACCAAACCGATCATGATGGAACTCCCTGAGCGGACCAACGCCGCCTGTCGAAGACAAACGCGCCAAAAGGTGACGGACTCGTGGCATTAGAATGGGTTAGCAAAAAAGTCGCATGCGACATTCGTCGAACAGCCCTTGCCGTGCCGGCGGCCGATGATGGCGCAGCGTGGCGTTGCGGGCAGACCGAAGCCAACGACCCACCGCACAAGCTTTGTCGCACCACACCGAAAACGGTTCGGAGGGGGCTTGGCCGGAAAGCGGATTTTTCATATTGGCAGTGCTATGAAGGCCAAATTGTCCTGATCAAGTGTCCTGACCAAGTGTCCTGAAGTTACGGTCCCATAGCTCAACTGGATAGAGTAACGGATTTCTACTCCGTGGGTTGCAGGTTCGAATCCTGCTGGGATCGCCAATGATTTCAAGGGGATACGCGTTCTGTTCTGATTAAATTCGTGTACCATGCTGCAAGGAAGAAAACCCTTTAATATCAGCCCTTCCCGTTTGGTACCGCTTAGTCCGTGGTACACGGACGGTACACGGCGGTTCGTTTTTCGTTCGCGAATTTTCGCGCATGCCCCCTTCTCAAAACCTGCGGCGTTTTGCGTTGTTTTTAAGACGCGGTGTCCGAAGGCGATGCTAGGCAAGCGGAACCCCCTTACGCCCTCTGCGCTTCTCGACATGAGTGGACACGAGGCAATGACAATGTGGAAAGGCATTGCAATTGGCGCGGCGCTGGTAGTCGAAAGCGCTTTGTGCGCAAACGCGCAGAAGCCGGACCAATCCGAGGAGACTGAACGCACCCTGACCCAACAATTTCTCGATTGTGTGACGTCTCAGGCGATCACAATCGATGATTTGACCTCGAACGTCGCCGGCATTGCGCATGGCGCGGTCTCGCTCTGCAGGGCCGAGGCCCATGCTGCGGCCGTGTCCAAAGCCGGCAGTCAGAACGAACTGGTGCCCAACCTTCGCGCTGGCCTGGAGGCTTCCGGAATTGAGACGGGTATCGCGGCGCTGCTTAAATCGCGGGCTGCAGTGCATAAGCAGCCGGCCCCTCGCGCGCCGGCTTTGCGGAAGCCGAGGCCGAAGGCGAGGGCGAAGCAAATCTAGACGGCGCGCGCCCCTCACCTCTCATCGTCCGGCCCGGCGCGCGAGGACTAGCCAGGGGCTCCGAAGGTTTGTTGCCATTTCATCCCTTGCTCACATTCAACTTCTTACCGTGAGCCAGCATTATCCGAGCGGTCCCGCGAGGGAGGGCGTTGTTCCGGTCGTGTCAGGGGTTCGGCCTCCCTCTCCGGAGCCCGCCTTCGGATGAAAGCTCGATCCCACGCTATTTGGTGAGTCTTGCTGGCCTAACTTTCATTGGCGTCCAGCCCTACCAAGGCGCACAATAAATCATCACCGTCCGATCCCGGCATGTACCGGTGACAGAGAGTGTTGCGCTCCCGCCTGTTCGAGGGAAGCATC
>WNFO01003926.1_pt1 | contig 12767 bp, 10 predicted proteins | sample 5400251 | NCBI WGS metagenome assembly WNFO01 (sample SAMN13153354, study PRJNA577476) | soil metagenome | isolation source: 100 cm saprolite under Madrone tree | place: USA:California | collected 2016-06-14
GGCATCCCCTATATGCCGCATATCCCGCCGGAAAAGAGGTGGTGAGATGACCAACGAGAAAGTCGACGTTGTCATCGTCGGAGCGGGCGCTTCCGGCTCCGTCTATGCATCGGTGCTGGCGAAGGCAGGCAAGAAAGTCGTTCTGATCGAATCCGGCCCCGACTGGGAGCTGTCCGATCTCATCAGTTCGGAGATCTGGGGCCGACGGGTCAAGCCCGCGGGCGGGCCGATCCTTCTCGAAGGCAAGAATCCGATGGGGTACGCCAACCAGGCCGGCTGGGGCGTCGGCGGTGCGGCATTGCACTACTTCGCCAACTTTCCGCGGCTGCTGCCGACCGATTTCAAGGTCAAGAGCGAGCACAACCGGGCCCAGGACTGGCCGATTTCCTATCAAGACGTCGCGCCGTTCTACGACAAGGTCGCGGGCGAGATCGGTGTTTCCGGTGATGCCAAGGCCGAGGAGAGATGGCGGCCGGCGGGAGAAGCCTATCCGATGCCGCCGATGAAGACCTTCCGGAGCGGCAATATCTTTCTGAAGGGTTTTGAAGCCTCCGGCATTCCCATGGTGCCGGCGCCGGTCGGCATGAACTCGGTGGAATTCAAGGGACGCCCCGCCTGCCTGTATGACGGATGGTGTCACGTCGGCTGTCCGATCGGTGCGCTCGCCAATCCGCTGGTCACCTATCTGGGCGATGCGCGAAAGGCTGGCGCCGAAGTTCGTGCTCTGTCCACGGTGACACGCATTCTGACCAATCAGGCCGGTACGCGCGTTACCGGCGTTGAATATTACGACGACAAGCGGCAAAAGCAGAGCCAGGAAGCAAGCGTGGTGCTGCTGGCAGCATGGTCGGCGCAAAATCCGCGGCTGTTGTTGAACTCCGCGACCGACAAGCACGCCAGCGGCCTTGGCAATGCGAGCGGACTCGTCGGCCGCTTCATGATGACGCACCACGTCGCGTCGACCTGGGCGATGTTCGACGAGGATGTTCAAAATCACATGGGCACGATTGCCGTGCAGTTCATGTCTTACGAGCGTTATGCCAAGACGAGTCACTCGGGCGCGTTCGGAAGTTCTTTCGTCACCGCGGGCTTCGCATTGAAGACGAGCGACCTTGCCAACTCCCGTGGCGATTTGTTTGGGCCAGAACTCGCCGATTACATGAAGCGCGCAGCGCGCAATCTGGCGGGGATCAAGACCTTTGGCGAAGACCAGCCGGAAATGGAAAACCGCGTTGAGCTGACAAGTGCCAAGGACGAGTTCGGCATGCCGCTTGGAAAGCTGATCCATAGCTACGGTCAGGATGCGCTGGCGCTATGGAATGCCAATCTCGAAGAGGGATTGAAGATTGCCAGGGCGAGCGGAGCCAAGGAAGCCTGGTCGGCGCGGGGTGGAGCGATCCCAACCAGCCATCTCATGGGCGGCACCATCATGGGGTCGGGGGCTGGCGATTCTGTGGTCGATAGCTACGGTCAAAGCTACGAAATCCCGAATCTCTGGGTCGCGGGACCAAGCATCTTTCCGACCGCGGGTGCGTCGAATCCGACGTTTACAATATTTGCATTGTCGCAGCGCGGCGCCGAGCGCATGGCGTCGCAGTGGGCAACGCTGACGAATTAGCAGGAAGCCAGATCCGCGGATGCCTGCCCTGCGTCGCGCCCGCGTCGGCACCGGCGTTGCTTTCGCTTGCCCGGCAGGAGGCTTTGCATGGCTGCTCAAGGTTATGACTACATCATCGTCGGCGCGGGGTCGGCCGGCTGTGTGATCGCAAACCGGCTGTCGGCCGATCCATCATGCCGCGTGCTGCTGCTGGAGGCCGGTGGGTCCGATCGCGATTTTTGGCTCAAACTCCCGATCGGATACTACCGGACGATTTTCAATGAGCGCTTTTCCCGCCTCTTCGTCACTGAGCCGAGCGAGCGCACCGGCGGCCGCTCGATTGTCTGGCCCCGCGGTCGTGTACTGGGCGGATCGTCGTCGATCAACGGCCTGATCTTCATTCGGGGTCAGCATGAGGACTTCGACGATTGGGAACGGCTCGGCGCCAAGGGATGGAGTTATCGCGAGCTGTTGCCGTATTTCCGCCGCTACGAACGTTATCGCGGCGGCGAGAGCCAATATCACGGCGGCCTCGGCGAATTCAGGGTTTCCGACCTTCGCACCGGCAACCGCGCATCCGCGGCGTGGGTGGAAGCCGGCGTCGAGTTTGGACTGCCGCGCAATCCGGACTTCAACGGCGCGACCACGCTCGGCGTCGGCGCGTACCAGCTCGGCATCGGTCGACATTGGCGCAGCAGCTCGGCGTCGGCTTTCCTGCGTCCCGTCGCGCATCGCCCGAACCTGACCGTCATCACCGCTGCGCAAGTCAGCAAAGTGGCACTCAGGGGTCGCGCCGCAACCGGCGTGGAATGGATCAGCAACGGCAAGCTATTCAGCGCGGCGGCCGATCGCGAAGTCGTGTTATCGGCCGGCGCGCTGCAGTCGCCGCAATTGCTGCAACTGTCGGGCGTCGGTCCGGCGGATCTGCTGCGCGGACTTGGCATTCCCGTTGCCGTCGACGCGCCGGAGGTCGGCCGCAATCTGCAGGATCACTATCAGGCTCGCATGATCGTCCGGCTGAAGCAGCCGATATCGCTGAACGACCAGGTCCGCAATCCCTACGAACTTGCGAAGATGGGTTTGCAATGGCTGCTGGCAGGCAGCGGTCCGTTGACCGCCGGCGCGGGTCAGGTCGGTGGCGCAGCCTGCACGGAATACGCCGTCGGTGGCCGTCCCGATATCCAGTTCAACGTGATGCCGCTGTCGGTCGACAAGCCGGGCGATCCGCTGCACAGCTATTCCGGTTTCACGGCGTCGGCCTGGCAATGTCATGGGGAATCGCGCGGGCAGCTGGCAATCCGCTCGACGGATCCCTTCGATCAGCCGCGCATCGAGCCGAACTACTTTGCCGAAGAAATCGACCGCAAGACCATCGTCGCCGGCCTTCATATGCTCCGCGACATCTACCGGCAGCGGTCGTTTCGCGACTTGTGGGATATCGAGATGGCTCCGGGCGAAGCCAAGGATAGTCCGGCCGGCCTCTGGGATTTCGCGCGCACCACCGGCGGAACGGTGTTTCATGCCGTCGGCACATGCCGGATGGGAAGCGATGACAGATCGGTGCTCGATCCGCAGCTACGGGTTCGCGGCGTGGAGAACCTGCGGGTGATTGACGCCTCCGTGATGCCGCGCATCACGTCCGCCAATACCAATGCGAGCAGCCTGATGATCGGGGAAAGGGGGGCCGCGCTTATCATGTCGTAGGATGCGGCAGTCATCCGGCGGTGGCGGTTCTATCGCCGGGGATAACTGGCGAGTGCGTCGAGTTGGCGCTGCGCCTCAGGCGCACCCCATTCCTTGGCTTTCTGATACCAGTTCCGCGCTTGTGCCAGATCAGGCCCCGGGTCGGCTGCGCTCAATTGCCTCAACGTAGTCGGGTCGAAGGTCTTCGCCAGCAGAAGGGCGGCGCGGGCATTTTGAGCGTCTGCTGCACGCCTCAACAACATGCGCGCTGCCGGCAGATCGCCGCTCGCCAACAGTTCCTGCGCCCGCCTGACAAGGGCCGCGACTTCATTGGGACTGAGCTGGATCGGCTCGGCGCCCGCTTGTGGTGTGGCCTCGGCGGCTGCGGCCTGTGGCGGGGTAGCCATGGCCTGCGGCTGTGGTGGCGTCGGTGCGACAGGCGCGGGAGGCGCCGCAGCGACTGGGGGCAGAGGTGTCGCCGCGGTGCTCGTGGCCGCGGCCATCGCCGTGCTGTCGGACTGCAGGGATGCCCAGGTCAGCCGGACGAAGGTCGTGACCAGGGTAGCTCCGTCCGCGGTGTACAACTCGGCTGGCAAATTCATCTCGCCGACGAAGTCGGTCGGCGGAATGATCGCTGTGTGTGAAATATCATGTGCCGGCACGCGCCATTCGTTCGCGCCGACCCGTCTGCCGGCCGTCAGCCGGACACCGGCCGGCATCGACTTGATCATGACGGTCATGCCAGGAGCGGGAGCCTCGATGCTGACACCGAGTTCCAGCGGCTCATTGATATATCCGCTGTTGTTGCGGACGATCAATGTCGGAGCCGGCTTGGGCGGTGACGCCGGGAACATGGATGATCTCAATCGTTGCCATGTCGTCTGAGGAGACAAGGCGCTGTCCTCGACCGGAGTCTGCGATGTCTGAAACGCCACCGCATAAATCAGCGCGACCAGAGCAGCCGCAACCATCGCAATGGCATATCTGGTCACGATACCGACTGATCGGCGGCTCTGAAGAAACGAAGGCAGCTCGACCAGGTCTGGTTCGAGCTGCCGTCGCTCGGCCCTCGCGACCGCCTCTGCAAAGATATCCGACTGCTTCTGGGTTTGCAGATCCTGGCCTCTGGCGGGACGCAACTGCGCAACGTTCTCATGAAGCATAAGCGGCGCCGGCCAAACTTTGTCATCCGTTCCATGCTCTGGCGCTATTGCAGGATCCGTCTGATCGTTTTGTTCGCCAAGCCGATGCGGCGCATGGTAAAGCGGATTGTCGGGACGGCGGTCTTGTTTTGGATCACTCATGCAAACTCCCCCTTCTACGCAGCCTGCTCGGCGGCTCGGGTAACACCGAGGACACCGGGCCTGCATCACCCTACGCCACGAGAATTTCGCTCACGCTTCTGGGCCCTGTTTTCGGAGCCGAACCTCAGCCACCTGAATTCCAGTTAAAGCGGCAAAGACTGATGCCGCGTTGCGCGTTGCATCAGTCGCAGAGACTGCGGCATCCGGTCCGGTATCCACCTGAGCGTCCCCGCCTGACTTCGCCCAAACCGTGCACCTCGAACCCAGACACGTCAAGATGGCGTTGGTGCGTTCCATTGTGGCCCAAAGTAAGAAGGTTGTTTTGTAAGGCGAGCCCTCGTTAAGGCTGCATACAACCTGTTCGTGCAATGGGCGCTATGCCAACGTTTTCAAGGCGATGAATGCCGGCGTGCATGCTCATCATCGTCGCATTTCCGCAGCCGGCCGGACCAGGCACTGCAATTGATTTTTGTCGTGAATATGGCAGGTCGTGGTGCATGCGGCCTGGAGTTGAATCGCTGGAGTTGCCAACGCCAGTGATAGGCGAACGTGTGTGGCACCAATAGGTTGCATCGCAGGGTTGCCCGTTGCGGCGGGGATTTTCATGAGGCGGACCGCGCCAAGCAGTTCCGGCCCGATTGATCGACATTCACGCACCGCCGCAGCCCCGTTCAATTACGCGGGGAACTGATGCCTGCCAGCTGCCGATATCGTTCTGCCCATGTCCTCCAGGCTCACTGCTTGATGACCGACAGAAAGATACTTGGGTCAAAGTATTGCGCTGCCGTCAGGGGATTCTCGATTTTGGTCACGCGCGTGTAGAAGTCCGTGACCTGCTGCAGCCATTCGGTGATCGTGCCGTTGCTGTACAGGCGCCGCCACACCGCCGTGGGAAATACCCGCATCGCTCCAAACTGCTCCCTGATGTCCCGATCGGGCACCTGCGGGTAGTAGTTCTTGTGCAGGATATCCAATGACTCGTTGGAGCGGGCTATCAGCATGTCATTGCCTTCGGTCCAGGCCCGGATGATCCGGGAGAGAACCGGCCGGTTGCTGGCGTGATAGGCGTTCGCCGCCGCCCAGCCGCCGACGACCGCCGCGCTCGGATAATAGGCGCCGGCGTCAAGCAGTTTCCTGGCTTGCGGAACCTTCTCGCGCACCGCGATGTTGAAGGGCACCCACAGGACCACCGCGGGGACCGCGCCGCTGATGAATGCGTTGACGGCCTCCGGCATCGGCAAACTCTGCATCTCGATCTCGGTGGGAGCAACCTTGTTCTCCCTCAGCGCATTGTCCAGAAACACATGCGCTGTGGTGCCTGCGGTGGTTGCGATGCGCTTGCCGCGCAGATCGGAAAACTGCTTGATGCCCTGGTCATCGCGCACCCAAAGCTGCGCGGTTGCGAATTCGATCGAATTGACGAGGAACATCTTGCCTTGACCACGTGCCGGAAAGTTCGAGATCACCGCTCCGGTCACCAGCATATCGATGCTGCCACCTGACATGGCCGTGAACAGCTCGATGCCGGTCTTGAATTCCTTGAATTGCGGGTCGAGACCGTTCTTCGCCCATGCCCCGAGATGGTCTGCCAGCCATATCTGTCCGTCGACGGCCAGGGTATGAAGATAACCGATCCGGACCTTGGTCTTGGCCTGTGCGAGGGCGGGCATCCCGAGCGCCGACATGCCGAGGGTCGAGCACGTTGCTGCAATGAACTTGCGCCGGTCCATGATCAATCCCTCGCTGCCAACTTGTTATGTTTATGTCGCATCACAAACGCCGGATCATCTGGCGTGCCGTCACCGACGTCATTGCAACTTGAACGTCAGTCAACCGTTTTCGTGAAACTCCGATATGATGTCGTCACGCGAAAGGCAAAGCAACTTAAGTTTGTGAGACCGGATCGCAAACAGCGAAAACCAGGGCACGCCCGCGTTGCGTCTCTGTCGGATCATTTATCGGGAATTGCGGGAGTGAACAAAAAAAGGCCTTGAAGTAGGAAAATATAGCCGCCTGCGGGCGCGACGGCTTACAGCTGAAGCGTGTTGCCACTTGCGGTTGACCAACAGCATAGCCCGAGACGCAAGCCGATGATTTGTCAACAAATTAGGCGAGCCTTGCCACGACATAAACACAACCTGCGGGTGCCCAGGCTGACTTCGATCCCCCCGCTTCTGATCGGAACTCTTCTGATCGGGATTGCAATGACAGGCATGCTCGCTCGCGGCGCACTCGCTATCGAGCAGACGCCCGGACCCAAGACCGAGCAGACGCCCGGACCCAAGCCCGCGCACGCGCCCCGTCTCGAGGAGCAATGGAAGGCCAAGGTCAACGCCAATACCGTTTCCATTATTGCCGGGAGTCCGGAGGAGACCTATCTGGACATCACCCACGATCTCGCCGTGGTGCTTAATGACGATAACCTCCGCATCCTGCCCATCGTAGGGATGGGCGGAGCCCAAAACATCCGCGATGTATTGTACCTCAAGGGGGTGGATGTCGGAATCACCTCTACCCAGATGCTGCGTTATTTTGCATCGACCGGCGAACTCAGTACCGCCCTTGACGAGCGGTTGACCTACATCACCCGGATGTTCCCGGAAGAAATGCATGTGGTCGCCGGGCGCGGCGTCAAGACGATCGAAGAGCTGAACGGCAAGAAGGTGAACTTCTCGGATTCCGGCTCCAGCACGCAAATCACGGCGCGCGATGTATTCGGACTGCTCGGTATTGCGGTCGAAGAGGTCAATCTCAGTCAGGCAGACGCGATCACCGCCATCAAGAACGGGGAAATTGCCGCCACCGTCGTCTTCTCCGGAAAGCCCGCTGGCATCTTCTCGCGCATCTCGGCGAACGACAATCTGCACCTCCTGGAGATCCCCTTTTCGCGAACGCTCGAGAATATCTATTCGCCGGCCCAGCTCGAGCAGAGCCTGTATCCAAATTTGGTTGACAAGGGCCAGGCGGTCCAGACGGTCGCGGTCGATGCTGTTCTCATCACGAACAATTGGCAACCGGCGAGCGATAGATATCATCGTGTCGCGAAGTTCGTGGAATCGTTGTTCTCCCGCTTCGCCGAGTTCAAGAAGCCGCCTCGACATCCGAAATGGCAGGAAGTTGATCTCACCAAGGAATTGCCGGGATGGCAGCGCTTTCCGGCGGCGCAGGAACTGCTGCAACAAGCCAAGTTCGACGAATTCCGGTCGAAGTTCCACGGCGGCAGTGTTTCGGCTCAGTCACCGACAGAGAAGCAGCGATTGTTCCGGGAGTTCCGCGACTGGTCGGAAGGCGAGGGCAAGCGGCAATGACCGTTTGGTCGTCGCCGCGACCTGAAATGTCCGGCATGCGTCGTGCATTCTTGGTGTCGAGGTGCTTTCGACCAACGTATTGCGGCTGGCTTTGGAACCGGATTTCCAGACTCGTATCGTGAACGGTTGGGAAACGAGAGGCAATGGCCAGCAAACAGCAGGCGCCTATTGCCGTTTGCCCCGGATCGCATCGCTCATTCAACGGTCTTGAGATAGAGGCTCGGATCGAAATATTTGCTTGCCGGCGTGAAGTCCTTGATGCCGGCATTGGCCATGAAGAAGTCCGTCGACTGCTGCAGCCAGTTGGTGACGGTGCCGTCCGAATAGAGACGCTTCCATTCATGAGACGAGAACATTTTCTGCGCCTTGAACTGCTCGTTGATATCGGCCAGCGGGGTTTGGCTGTAGTGAGCCTTCTGGAGCGATGCCAGCGCTTCGCTGTTGTTGCCGATGATATAATCGTTGGCTTCGGCCCAACCCTTGATGAGCTTGGCGAGCGTTTCCTTGTTGGCGTCGTAATAGTCATTGCTCGCCGCCCAGCCGCCGATGATCGCGGCTTGTGGATAGTAGGCGGACGCATCGGCAAGCTTCACGGCGTCTGGAACCTTGTCGCGCACGGTGACGTTGAACGGCACCCAAAGTGCTACGGCCGGTACGGCCCCGGAGATGAAAGCGGTTACCGCCGCCGGCATGGTCTGGTTCACCAGTTCAACGTCCTTGGGATCGACCTTGTTGGCCCGCAGCGCCTTGTCGAGGAAAACATGCGCGGTGGTGCCGGTCGCCGTCGCGATCCGCTTGCCCCTAAGGTCCTCGAACGATTTGATGCCCTGATCGGATCGGACCCAGAGCTGCGCCGTCGCCACTTCGATGTCGTTGATCAAAAACACCTTGCCTTGTCCGCGCGCCGGGAAATTCGAGACCACGGCCCCGGTGGCAAGTACGTCAAGGCTGCCGCCGATCAGGGCCTGAAAGATCTCAAGGCCGGTGTTGAATTGACGTAGTTCCAGATCGAGTCCTTGCTTATCAAAGCTGCCGCGGTCCATTCCGGTCCAGATTTGCCCGTCGACCGCGACCGTGTGCAAATAGCCCACGCGAAGTTTTGTTTTTGCCTGGGCGATGGCTGGCGCCGAAGTCGCCAATCCACCCAGCGTTATTCCTGTCGTCGTTAGCAGAAACTGTCGTCGATCCATGGCACACCTCCGGTTTGTTCCGTCTGTCTTCCCGTTCATTCCCAAGGAGCGACCGGTTGAATTTGAGCCTGCTGCGCGCGGTATTCGCTCATGACAAGCTGTCTGATGCGGCTTCGCAACTCGACGAATTCCGCGCGCTCCTGCAGCGATTCGTCGCGCGGATAGGCAAAGGGTATGTCGATGATCTCTTTGATCCGGGCCGGCCGCGCCGTCACTACAACGATACGCGAGGCGAGGTAGATCGCTTCCTCAACCGAATGCGTGATCAGCATGACGGTCTTGCCTTCGGCGGACAGCACGTTGAGCAGCAGATTTTGCATATTCGCACGGGTCTGGGCGTCAAGCGCCCCGAATGGCTCGTCCATCAGCAGAAATTGCGGCTTGACGGCGTAGGCACGCGCGATCGCCAGCCGTTGCCGCATCCCGCCGGACAGATGCTTGGGATAGGAGTTGGCGAAATCCGTCAGGCCCATCAGCGAGAGATAGTGCTCGCAGATCTGCTTCCGCTTCGAAGCCGGAACATGATTGGCCTTGAGTTGCAGACCGAAGGTGATGTTTTCCTTGACGGTCAGCCAGGGAAAAACACCGTATTCCTGAAAGATCACGCCGCGTTCGGGACCGGGCCCGTTGACGGGGGCTCCATCGAACAGGATCCTGCCTTTGGTCGGCTTCTGAAAGCCGGCCAGCATATTCATCATCGTGGTCTTGCCGCAGCCGGACGGACCAATTACGGCGATGAACTCGCCGTCGTTGATATCGTAGGTCACGTCGTCGACGACCCTTAGCTTGCCCTTCGGCGTGTCAAAGGTCAGTGAAACGTGGTCGAATTGCGCACGCTTGGTGCTTGTTGCCGCGCTCATGCCACGACCCGCTCTTGCCACACCAGCAGAAGCGCGCTGATCCGCCGCAGGATGAAATCCATGATCAGGGCGATACAGCCGATGCAGATGATGCCGACGTAAATGACATCGAGCAAGAAATATGTCGAGGCGTTCTGGATCATCGCGCCCAGCCCGCGCTGGGCGGCGATGAGTTCGGATGCCACCAGCGTCGCCCAGGCAACCCCCAAGGCAACCCGCAGCGCCGTCAAAATATGCGGCACGGTGAGCGGGATGATCACCTTCCGAAAGATCTCGAACTCGCCGGCGCCGAGCGTTTGTGCGACGCGGACATAGAGCGGAGTGATCTGGGATACGCCCTCATACATCACGATCACGCCGGAGAAGAACGAGGCATAAAACAGGATCACGAGCTTGGCGATCTCGTCGACGCCGAAATAGACGATCACGAGCGGAATCAGCGCAATCGGGGGCAGGGCCCGAAAGAAATTGATCATTGGGTCTGCAAAGGTGCGCGCCGGCCGATACCAGCCGAGCAGGAAGCCGACGGGAACGGCAACGAGGATTCCGAGTGCGACGCCGAGGAACACCCGCCTTGTGGAGGCATAGATGTCGTACAGCAGGCCTTCATGCAACAGAAGTTCGACGAACTTCGCCGCGACCCGATGCGGCGCCGGAATCAGCGATTCGTTGACGAAACCGCTCCAGCGCACGCCATACCACAGCAGCACGGCCCCGACCCATGGCGCGAGCCCAAGCAAAAAGCGTCTCACGACACTTCCGTCCATTTCGTCTCATCCGGGCGTGATGGTGATCGCTGCTTTTGCCAAGTCATATTGGAGGTATGATGACCATACAAGAGCGGCTGCTGCTTTCCGGCTGCGCGGCCGGGTTGCAAATCGCAGAAGTTTGCCATCGAAAGCTCGGAGCTTTGTTATCACTACGTTATCCTTCGCGGACAGGTTCGTCGGGTTGCGCGTGGTTCACGACACATCTCCGCAAAGGCGTCTTTTGGGGCAAGGGCAATATCGGCGCTAAGGGGCGCGCGAGCCGTCTTGCCCTTCGGAATTGGTTTTTAACCCCTTGCTTGAAGGAAACGGCTGGGATCAAATTCGATCACTCTAAAACCACCGAAAGGGAGAGAACCATGCTCAGGAAAATAATGTTAGCCGCGTTCGTCGTAGCATTTGCCGGTGGCGCCGCCCTCGCGCAGGAGACTTGCGAGAGCAAGGCGGTCGGCAAGGACGGTAAGCCGCTCGCAGGTGCGGCCAAGACCGCATCCATCAAGAAATGCATGGCAGACACCTGCGCAACCAAAGCGGTGAGCCAGGATGGCAAGCCGCTTTCGGGTGCCGCGAAAACCAGCTTCATGAAAAAGTGCGAAAAGGGCGCCTGATCGCCACCTCTGGCAATACTGACCGCAGCGAAAAAGAGCCGCCGAATTCCCCACTTGGCGGCTCTAAGTCCCCTGACCGGGGTGCCAACTGATGGGGTGGATGGCCCCCTGAGGCGACCTTACTCGTCCGGTCCCAAAGCGATGCCGGTCGATTTGTCGAGGACATGAAGCCGCGTGCAGGCCGGGCAAGTGACCGCTACATAATAGGGCCGCGTCTCCTCGTGCTGCTGCTTGAGCAGCAAGGTCTGCACGTCCGTATCGGTTTCCGGGCAGTGGAATATGATGAGGCTATCCATCATCTTGCACCTATGCCGTCCAAAGCCGATGTTGACACGAATCAGCTCAAGGCTGGAGCATTGTTTCGGCTCCCCGTAGTCTTACGGATGCTGGTTACGGTTCCGCCGTTGCCGCTCCTGGACAGCGCCCGGTCGCCTTCATGATCCTGAAGATGGGCATGCCCCGCGAGATCGCCTCGTCGTCGTCGCCAAGCCGATTGCCGCCGATTACGGTGACACGCGGGGCAATGGGTTCAATTGGATCGACCACCGGCTCGAAGCGCGCGGGGTGTGGCCGGAGGCAATTTCAAGTCTGGCGTATGGTGGCGTATTTCAACTTTCGAGATGGCAAGTTTGCCGTCGGCTATCGGGCCGTCGGTGACGCACCCTGCGAACGTGCGGCAGCTCACAGTATGCTGGCCAAAAACAGCCGAGTTTATGCCGGTGACTTTCCTTCAGCTCACAATGGCACAAGGGGAAAACATCATGTTCAAACTCATAAAGCAGCTGGTCAGGATGCACCGATCGCCCAAGCGGCGAACGCAGCCACTGCCGGAAGAGGACTTGGGCGGTGGAGACATCTGTTCATTGCAGGAACAACCCTCAACTGACGATGATCAGCCGCTCGACTGACACAGGCGGACCGCGGTTGGGCCAACGTTGACCCATCTGCGAAATGTAACTTCGGTTTGCGCCGGGTTGTTTGACTGATTCTGCCGCATTGGGCGCGACAGTCGGGACCGTGAGAACCGTTTTCTTCGTTTGTATTGGCGTTGGTCACCAGGTCTATCGGTATGGCATACCGACGCCTTGCAATTGCATGGCAAGTGCCTCGGCTATGGCACGAACATTGCTCGAATCTGCCGGATCGCCAGCTTATGGGAATCCTGCATGTTCACCCGTCGCAATTTGCTCGCTGCCGCCGCGCTGGCGACACCCGCCTTGGTTGCCAAGACATCGATTGGCCAGATCCTCCGCAAGGTGAAACTGGGCACCGCCTTCACCACCACCACCAATGCCATGTTCCTGATGCCGGACCTGCTGAAGCCGGAGGGCATCGACGCCGAGATTATCACCTTCCCAAGTTTGGTGCAGCGGATGCAGGCTGTCGCGTCCGGCTCCGTGGATGTCGGCAATGGCGGGCTGTCCGCCACCATGCAGATCGCCACCAAGGG
>WNFO01005261.1_pt1 | contig 12767 bp, 5 predicted proteins | sample 5400251 | NCBI WGS metagenome assembly WNFO01 (sample SAMN13153354, study PRJNA577476) | soil metagenome | isolation source: 100 cm saprolite under Madrone tree | place: USA:California | collected 2016-06-14
GGACTGTTGTTCATCGTCGTGGCGGTGCTCGGATTGTGGATCTCGCGCGATTATCCGATCGGCACGGCCTTGCGCATGGGCACCGGCTACGTGCCGCGGCTCCTATGTTGGCTCCTTCTCGGGCTCGGCGCGATCGTGCTCGTGCAAGGGCTGCGCGGGGCGCAAGGCGCGCGGTCGCTCTCCGCCGGTGATGTCTCGGCGTTGCGGCCGGTCGTTTTCGTGACCGCGAGCCTCGTCATCTTCGGAGTGAGCATCGAGCGGCTCGGGCTCATTGTCTCGATCCTTCTGCTGATCGGCGTCGGCGCGGTCGCGGCGCGAGGGCTGCGGCCTTTCGAGACGCTCGCGGCGGCGCTGGCGCTCATCGTCCTCTCCTGGGGCATCTTCATTCTCGGGCTGGGACTGACCATCCCGGTCTGGCCGGAGTGGTAGGTGGAGCTCATCCACAATCTGGCGGTCGGATTCGGCGTGGCGCTGACGCCGGCCAATCTCTTCTTCGCGCTCGCCGGCGCGCTGATCGGAACCTTGATCGGCGTTCTCCCCGGCATCGGCCCAATCGCGACCATCGCGATGCTGCTGCCATTGACCTTTCATCTCGAGCCGACGTCCGGCTTGATCATGCTCGCCGGCATCTTCTACGGCGCGCAATACGGCGGATCGACCACCGCCATTCTGGTGAACCTGCCGGGGGAGACATCCTCGGTGGTCACCTGCATCGACGGGCACCAGATGGCGCGCCAGGGCCGCGCCGGGGCGGCGCTCGCGGTGGCGGCGCTCGGGTCGTTTTTCGCGGGCTGCGTCTCGACCGCCCTGATCGCCACCTTTGCGCCGCCGCTAGCAAAGGTGGGCCAGTCATTCGGCGCGCCGGAATATTTCTCGCTGATGGTGCTCGGCCTCATCGCCGCGGTGGTGCTCGCCCATGGCTCGGTCATCAAGGCGGTCGCCATGATCGTGCTCGGGCTGCTGATCGGTCTCGTCGGCACCGACGGCAACACCGGCGGGACGCGGTTTACGTTCGGCATTACCGAGTTGACCGACGGCATCGACATCGCCACCCTTGCGATCGGCGTTTTCGGCATCGGCGAGATCATCACCAATTTGGCGCAGCCGCAGGAGACGCGCGGCCTGGCGGCGAAGAAGATCAGCCGGCTGTGGCCGACGCGCGAGGACTTCCGCCGCGCCTGGCCGGCGGTGCTGCGCGGCACGGCGCTCGGCTCGGTTCTCGGCGTGCTTCCCGGCGGCGGCGCGACCTTGAGCGCGTTTGCCGCCTACGCGCTCGAGAAACGCACCTCGCGACACCCGGCCGAATTCGGCCACGGCGCGGTGGAGGGTGTCGCCGGGCCCGAATCCGCCAACAATGCCGGCGCGCAGACGTCGTTCATCCCCATGCTGACCTTAGGCATCCCAGGCAATGCCGTCATGGCGCTGATGATCGGCGCGCTCACCATTCATGGGATCCAGCCCGGCCCGCAGATCATGAGCGAGCGCCCCGGCATGTTCTGGGGCATGATCGCCAGCATGTGGATCGGCAACCTCATGCTGGTCATCATCAACTTGCCGCTCATCGGCATGTGGGTGCAATTGCTCAAGCTGCCTTACCGCTTTCTCTATCTCGCGATTCTTTTGTTCTGCGGTATCGGCGTCTACACCGTAAGCAACAGCGCCGCGGCGGTACTGCTCGCGGCGTTCTTCGGCGTGCTCGGCTATGTCTTCACGCGGCTCGAATGCGAGCCGGCGCCGATGATCCTCGGCTTCGTGCTCGGCCCGTTGATGGAGGAGAATCTCTAGCCACGCGCGGAATCCGCTATTGCTGCTGCTCTCGCTTCGCGCGCTTGCGAGGCGGTGCTCTTATAACGAGGAGACTCCTTGCCCCTCCTCCGTGCTCCCTGCTCGTGCTGGTCCCACCTCACCCGAATATACGGCTGCCGTGGCGACGCCTTGAAAGGCGCGGCCGATGAAGACCAGTACCGGACCGCTGGGCGCCAGCGCGCCTAGCCTTGCGGCGATATCGGATATAGTTCCGGCGACGATCGTTTCCTCCGGCCGAGTGGCGGCCGCAACCGCGACCGCCGGCATGTCGGGCGAAAGTCCGTCCGCGATTGCGCGCGTCGCCAATTCGCCGATCGTCTTCTTCGGCATGTAGACCACAGTGGTCGCCGCGGGGTCGGCGAGATTTGCCCAGTCAATATCGTCCGGCAAACGACCGTGCACGTCGTGGCCGGTGACGTATTGCAGCCGGCGAATATCGCGCCGCTGCGTCAGCGGAACGCAAAGCCTTGCTGCCGCGCCCTGCGCCGCACTGATGCCCGGAACGATATCGACCGCGATGCCGACAGCATGGCAGGCGGCAATCTCCTCGCTGGCGCGGGCGAAAATAAGGGGGTCGCCGCCCTTGAGCCGAACCACCCGCCGGCCCGCTTTGGCAAGCGCGATCATCAGCGCGTTGATCTCGTCCTGCTTCCAAGATCCCCCATAGCCAGTCTTGCCGACCAGCATCTTTTTCGCCTCGCGCCGCGCGAAATCGAGAATCTCCGGCGCAACCAGATCGTCGATGAGAATGATGTCCGCCGATTGCAGCGCGCGCAGGGCGCGCAGCGTGAGCAGTTCGGGATCGCCGGGACCAGCACCCACCAGCGTGACGGTGCCGGCGTCGGGACCTTGCTCGTTCGTCTTGCCGAAAAGCGCGTCCAAATCCCTTTGCGTCGGTTCATGCGCCGGGTGGTTGACCGCGAAAGCCGTGAACAGCTGCCAGAACCGGCGCCGAGCGGCGGGCGAAAGTGCGGACGATTGCACCGCCTTGCGCCAGCGGCGCGCCGCGTCCGCCCAGCGGGAAAAGCCGCGCGGGATCATCGCTTCCAGCTTGGCACGGATCGCTTGAGCGAAAACCGGCGCCGCGCCGTCGGTCGAAATGCCGATGACCAACGGGGAACGGTTGACGATGGCGCCGAAGGAGAAATCGCAATAGGCCGGCCGGTCGATCACATTGACCGGAATACCGGCCGCGCGCGCAGCGCCGGCGAACCGTTCGGCATCCGTTTCATCCTCGAAGCCGCCGACGGCAACGGCAGCGCCGGCAAAGTCGTCGTCTCTCCACGCCCGATGCCGCAGCGTGAGCGCCCCGCCCGGGGTTTCCGATGCAAGCGCGCAGAGCTCCTCGCAGGGATGCTCGGCAAAGACCTCGACATTGGCGCCGGCCGCCGACAAGAGCTCCGCCTTCCACGCCACCGGCGCGCCGTTGCCGGCGATGATTGCGCGTTTGCCCTGAAGCTCAAAAAAGATCGGCAAGCGCGCGAGCGGCTGCATGCGCCGTGAACGCGGCGGCTGCGGGCGGCGTTGAACCTCGACCGGGTGCATCAATAGACGTCCTGCTGATAACGTCCGGACTTTTTGAGGTTGGCGACGAACGCAATCGCCTCATCGGTGGTGCGCACACCATGTGCGGCCACGATCTCGACCCACGCACGCTCGACGTCTTTGGCCATGCGCTTGGCATCGCCGCAGACATAGATGTGTGCGCCGTCGGCGATCCAGGCCCAGAGCTCGCGGCCGAGCTGGCGCATCCGGTCCTGGACGTAGAACTTCTCGCTGCCGTCGCGCGACCACGCCAGCGAGAGCCGCGTCAGCGCGCCGGCAGCCTTCATGCCGGCGAGCTCGTCCTCGTAGAAAAAATCACAGTCGCGGCGTTGATGGCCGAAGAACAACCAGTTGCGCCCGGGTGCTTTGCCCGCCATGCGCTCGTAGAGAAAGGCGCGGAACGGCGCGATCCCGGTGCCGGGGCCGATCATGATGATGGGCGTGGATGGATCGGCCGGAAGAGCAAAGTGCTGCGCTTTCTGGACATAGACCTCGAGCTTGTCGCCTGGGCGCACGCGCTCGGCCAGGAAGGTCGAGGCGACGCCGAGCCGTGCTCGGCCGTTGACGGGATAGCGTACCGCGTCGACGCAGAGCGCCATGCGGTTGCGATCGATCCTGGGCGAGCAGGCGATGGAATAGAGGCGCGGCTGCAGCGGATCGAGCGCCTCGATGAAGGCTTCCGGATCGGGCCGCACGCCGGAAAATTTCTCGATGGCGGCGAGCACGTCGAGTGCTTCCGCGTCACCGTCGGGATCCTCGCCGGCGGCGAGCGCCTTCGCTTTCTGCCGCCGCTCGCCTCCGGTGATGTAGGAGAACAGCTGAAACAGCATATCGGGGGCGGGGCCGAGGGAAACGCCGTCGATCAGCACATTGCGCAGCGCCCGCCCGCCGATCGGGAAATCCCGCGGAGCATCGAGCGCGGCGAGCAAGGCGTCGATGAGCGCGGGATCATTGGTCGGAAAGATGCCGAAGGCATCGCCGACCGCATAATCGATTCCGCTTCCGGTGAGATCGAACTCAATATGCCAGGTCTCCTTCCCCGAGCCCGGTTTGTTGAGGCGCGCGCGCGACAGAAATACTGCCTCGGCCGGATGCTCGCGCGAACATCCCGGGGCGGTTGCCGGTGCAGCCGTAGCAGCGGCAGGCGTAGACGTCTTGCTCTCGACCGCCGGCGGCCGCGCCAAGTCGGCGCGCAGCGCGTTGAGCGTGCGGGCGGTTTCCTTGCCGCCCGGCACGCAGAGATTTAGCCGCGCTTCCTTTTGCAGGAAAATGGCGTCCGAATAATCCTGACAGTTGTATCCACATTGGCCACAGTCCTGTTGTCCCATCGCCGCCATCATCCGCCGGCGCAGCGGACGGCCTTCGGCGAGCTTCATGCGCTCTGCGAGCGGCATGGCCGGGTCGTGCCAGGGCGCGCCGTCATCCTCTTCCGTGCTCGCGGTTGGGGCGGCGAGATCGAACGCGCCTGGCAGCAGAGACGCCACCTGCTCCGGCGACAGCGCAGTGATGCCGCCCTCGAGTGAGAGGAGCCCTGCGAATAGGCCGTTGAGCCACACGCGCTGCTCGGCGCTGAACGGGGCGCTCTCCGGGATCAGCGACGGCAGCGGGCCCTGCGGCAGGATCATTCCACCGCCTCGGCATCGACGAGGGCCCGCAGCGCGCCGATCTCGTGCCGGCGCGTGAAAGCAAGAAAACTTTCCTGCGGCGAGGCGCGGTGGGCGAGATAGACCTTGAGCATGCGCTCGACGATTTTCGGCGCATCCTCGGCTTTGACGTCGCGGTAGATTTCCGGCGCGATTGCGGCGTCAGGACCGAACCCGCCGCCGACATGAACGTGATAGCCCTCGACCGCGTCGCCCTCCTCGGAGGTTTGCACCTTGCAGGCGAGCAACCCGATGTCGCCGATGTAATGCTGCGCACAGGAGTTATGGCATCCGGTGAGATGAATGTTGACCGGCACATCGAGCGCAACGCGGTCCTCGCACCAGCGCGCGATGTCCTCGGCGTGCCGCTTGGTGTCCGAGGCGGCAAACTTGCAGCCGACGTTGCCCGTGCAAGCAACGAGCCCGGCGCGGATCGAGGTGGCGCTGATCGATAAGCCTAGCGCCTCGATCTGCGCTTGCGCCGTCGCAACGTGCTGCGAGCGCACGCCCGAGATGATCAGGTTCTGCCAAACAGTGAGGCGGATATCACCGTCGCCGAAATCGCGGGCGACCTGCGCGAGGCCGCGCATCTGATCGGCGGTCATCTTGCCGACGGGTAGGACGACCCCGATCCAACTGCAGTCGGGCTGCTTCTGCGCATGCACGCCGACGTGCGCCGTGCGATCGAAGGGCGGTCGCGGCGCAAGCGCATCGGCGGCGACGCGGTCGAGCTTGCGGCCGAGTTTTTCCTCCATCAGCTCGAGCACCTTGTCGAGGCCGAGGCGGTCGATGACATATTTGAACCTTGCCTTGGTGCGGTCGGTGCGGTCGCCGTGATCGATGAACACGCGGACGATGACGTCGGCCATTTTGGTCGCGTCGGCAGGCTTGACCACGACGCCGGTTTCGCGCGCGAAGTCTTTGTGGCCGGTGATGCCGCCGATCAGGAGACGAAACCAAACCCCGGGCGCGACCTCGCGGCCGGCTTTGACCTCGACCGCTTGGAAGCCGATGTCGTTCGTATCCTCGAGCACGGGAATGATCCCGCCGCCATCGAACCCGACGTTGAATTTGCGCGGCAGACCGTAGAGCGCACGCTCGTTGAGAATGTGAAAATGCCACTCGCGCGCGTAAGGGCGGGTATCGATCAGCTCCTGCGGATCAATGCCCGCCGTGGGCGAGCCCGTCACGTTGCGGATATTGTCGGCACCGGCGCCGCGGGAGCACAGCCCGAGATCCTGGATGGCCTCGACCATGAGCACGGCGTTCTTCGCCTCGATCTCGCGGACCTGGAGATTGGCGCGCGTGGTCACGTGGGCATAGCCGCCGCCATAGCGCTCGGCGAGATCGGCGACCCCTGCGAACTGCCAATGCGCGAGAATGCCGTTCGGCATGCGCAGGCGGCACATATATGAGTTCTGGTTCGGCGCCACGTAGAACAGGCCGAAGAAGCGCCAGCGGAAATTGTCCGCCGGTTTGGGATATTCGTTATTCGCCGCCTGCGCCTTGAGCCGCTCATAGCCGTCGAAGGGGTGCAGCTCGCGCTTGAATTTCTCCTGCTCGGAGAGTTTTCCGCCGGCTTTGAGAACGCGATCCTGCGCGCGCAAATGCGCGGCGTCGGGGCCGCTCGCGTCCGCAGCCTTGGCTTCGGAGCTTGGAGAGCCGCCTTGCGCGCGCGCGGCCTTCGCGATTTGCAGACCCGCGACGAAGCCTTCGAGGTAGCGCTTTTGCTCGGGGCTGAAGTCACCTGACATGGGTATTCTCGTGTCGCTTCTTTGAGCGGCGCGCATGCTCAAAGCCCGGCGCAAACGGCTTCGTTTGCCCGGTATGCTGCATAGCAGCAAAGACCGTGCCAAACGCTCCTAATTGATTTTACTGGGGAATTTTTGTTCCGCCCGCCCCGCCCCGGCGTCGCGCTGGGCAGGCGGCGCGGATTCAAGTCGAATTTCTATGCAGCCAACTTGCCGTCGGTTTGGGCAAGACCAATCCGCCTGGAGCCTGCCAAAGGTCAGGGCTGACCGGCAGACGCGGCACGAGCGACGCGCTCGGCGGCGTATCGCCGCTTGGGCAATTTCGCGGGCTCTGCGGCCTCGGGGGGCACGAAAATCTTCTGGAGCACCTGCCGCTGCACCGGCTTCTTCACGATCGGTACGTATCCGAACCTGCTGTCGATGCTCTCGACGCCGTAACCGGTGACGAAGACGAATGGAATTTTGCGTGCCGCCAGCACGTCTGCGACCGGATAGACGAATTCGCCTCCGAGATTGACGTCGATGATGCCGGCGTTGATGTCCTCGTGCACGGCGGCGACCATGGCTTCGGATAGCCGGCTGAACGGCCCGATGACTGAGAAGCCGAGCTCGGTCAGGATGTCCTTCATCATCATGGCAACCAAAATCTCGTCTTCCACCAGCAGGACGCGGTTGCCTGCCTCGAGCCGAAGCGGCAGCTCAGGCCTGTCCTCGCCGAGTCGCCACTGGGTAGCGGCACGGTTCGCCAGCGCGTCGACGTAGTCGCGGCACGGCACGTGCAGGACGCAGTGCAGGCCTTCCGAGCGCCAATCGAAAGCGGCCTCCCCCCCGAGCTGGCGCTCGATGCTGGCGCTGATCAGCCGGATGCCGAAGCCGTGCGCGACCGGCATCTGCGGGGGCGGTCCACCGCTCTCGGTCCAGCGCAGGACCAAGCCTTGCGACTGCAGATCCCAGTTCACCGCCACCCGTCCCGAGATGACCGACAGCGCGCCGTATTTGGCCGCGTTCGTCGAGAGTTCGTGCAGCGCGAGGGCGAGCGTCTGCGCCGTGCGCGGCTCGAGCGATACCTCGGGACCGGCAGTTTTGATCCGCTCCGCGCCATCGGTGCGGAACGGGGCGAGCTCTTCGGCCAAGAGACGCGCGAGATCGGCGCCCTGCCAGCGGCTCTGGGCGAGCAGGGTGTGGGCGCGCGCCAGCGCGCCAATTCGCCCATCGACCGCGGCGATATAGGATTTGATGTCCTCGGAGCGGGTCAAACGCACGATCGATTGCACCAGCGCCAAGGCATTGCGCGCGCGATGGTCGACCTCGCGCGCCAACAGCACCTGGCGCTCTTCGGCCTGCTTGCGCTCGGTGATGTCGACGGTCACGCCGCTGATCCGCACGACATTGTCGGTTGCATCGACGCTTGCGACCGCCGTTCCTATGCACCAGCGCAGCTCGCCGTTCGGACGACACACGCGAAACTCGCTCTGAAAACTCGGCGTGTTGGGTGCCGCCGGTTTGATCGCGTTCTGCAGATGTTTCCAGTCCTCGGGATGGATCAATGCCCTGACATTATCGACGGTCAGATCGAAACTCGCGGGATCGACGCCGAAAATCCGGTACTGCCCGTCGTCCCACACGAACCGGCCATCGACCGGGTCCCATTCCCAGGATCCCATCTGGCCGGCGGCCAGCGCCAAACTGCGCCGCTCTTCGCTCTTCAAGAGCCGCGCGGTCGAGGCCTCAAGTTCCGCGGTTCGCTCCGCGACGCGACGCTCGAGCTCCTGATTGAGCTGCTCGAGCTGTCGCGTCTTGCGATAGAGCTCGGCGAAAACCTTGACCTTGGCGCGCAGCACCTCCGGAATGACCGGCACCGGGACGTAATCAACCGCCCCCATTTCATAGGCGCGCAGACGATCGACGTCCGTCAGATGGATGGCGGAAATAAAGATGATCGCGGTGCGCTGGAACCGCGGATGCTCGCGGATCATCGCGGCCAACTGGAAGCCGTCGAGCTCCGGCATGCACACGTCGACGAGGATGACCGCGATCTCCTGCTTGAGCAGGTGTTCCAGCGCTTCTTTGGCGGAAGCGGCTTTGATCAGTCGCTCGTTGAGCCCGGCGAGGATGGTCTCGTAGCTCAGCAGCTTGGCTGGCTGGTCGTCGACCAGCAGGATATTGACCTTGTCGTCCGAGGCCATCGCGCGTCTCCGCGGCTAGCGGTGCAACCACATGCGCAGCGCCGACAACAGCTGTTCGGTATTGACGGGCTTGGCCAGATAGTCGGATGCACCTGCTTCCATGCATTTCTCGCGGTCGCCCTTCATGGCTTTGGCCGTCAGCGCGACGATCGGGAGCCGCCGGAAAGCCGGCTTCTGCCGGATGGCGCGCATGGTCCGATATCCATCCATTTCCGGCATCATGATATCCATCAGCACGATCGCCAGATCGGGGGTAGAATCGACGAGCGCGATCGCCTCGCTGCCGGTCGTGGCGGTAAGCACACGCATGCCGCGCCGCTCCAGCACGCTGGAGAGCGCGAAAATATTGCGCGCATCGTCATCGATCAGCAGCACCGTGCGGCCCACCAAGTCCTCGTCCGAGCTGTTGAGCCGCTCGAGCATGCGTTGCTTCTCGGGTGGAAGCTCGGTAACGACGCGGTGCAGGAACAAAGCGGTTTCGTCGAGCAGACGCTCGGGCGACTCGACGCCCTTGACCACGATGCTGCGCGCCATCGTGTGCAGCTCTGCGTCTTCCTCCGCCGACAATTCGCGGCCCGTGAACACCACAACCGGCACGTCGGAGAGCTTGGCGTCGCCGCGCAGCTCCTCCAACACCTCGAACCCGGACATGTCCGGCAGCCGCAGATCGAGCACGACACAGTCGCAGGGCTGTGCGCGCAGCACGCGCAAGGCCTCGGCGCCGGTGCCCGCAGGGACGATCTCGATGTCGTCGTGGCCGAGCAGTTCCGCAATGCTTTTCTGCTCGACGCGGTCGTCTTCCACGACCAGCAGGCGCTTGCGGCGCGGCTTGGCATATTCCTTGATGCGCGCCAATGCGGCTTCGACCCCCTCGGTCGAAGTCGGCTTGGTGACGAAGGAGAATGCACCCCGCGCCATACCGTGCTGGCGATCTTCGTCTAGCGTGATGATCTGCACCGGAATGTGCCGGGTCAGCGGATTCTGCTTGAGCTGGCTGAGCACGGTCCAGCCCAGCATGTCGGGCAGGAACACGTCGAGCGACACGGCGGTGGGTTGGTATTGCTTGGCGAGCTCGAGCGCGTCGGTGCCGCGCGCCGCGACAAGCACTTTGAACCCCTTCTCGCGCGCCAGGTCCACCATGATGCGGGCGTAGTGCGGATCGTCCTCCACCACGAGCAGGATCGAATCGCCGGGCCGGATCTCGAGCCGGTCGTCAGGAATTTGCTCGATCGGGCGCTCCGGCGCGACGTGCGCGGCGGGCGGATACACGAACGCCAACGAGGCGGCCGGCTTCGGCGCCGCGCTCGGTCCGACGTACCGCAGCGGCAGGTAGAGCGTGAACGTGCTGCCCACGTTCGGCGCGCTGCGCAACTGAATCTCGCCGCCGAGCAGATTCGACAGCTCGCGGCTGATCGCCAGCCCCAACCCAGTGCCGCCGTATTTCCGGCTGGTGCTGGCGTCCGCCTGCATGAACGCCTCGAAAATGACCTTCTGCTTCTCGTGCGGGATGCCGATGCCGGTGTCGGAGACTTCGAAGGCGACCACCGTGGGCGCCTGCTCGAGCACCGGGTGGCCGCCGCTCCAGCCGTTCTGGACCTCGGAAACGCTCAGGCGCACCCCGCCCTGCGAGGTGAACTTGAACGCGTTCGAGAGCAGATTCTTGAGAACCTGCTGCAGGCGCTTGGAATCGGTGGTCATGGTGCGGCCGAGATGTGGATCGAGATTGACCTCGAACGAGAGTTGCCGCGTCTCCGCCTCGTGGCGGAAGGGACGCACGATCATGTCGAGAAGGTTCGCGAAGGCAATCTCCTCGGCGTCGACCGTGACGGTTCCGGATTCGATCTTGGACAGATCGAGGATGTCGCTGATTAGATTCAAGAGATCCGTGCCGGCGCCGTGGATTGTGCGGGCGAATTCGACCTGCTTGGCGAGCAGATTGCCCTCCGGATTCTCGGCGAGCTGCTGCCCCAGGATCAGGATGCTGTTGAGCGGAGTGCGCAGCTCGTGCGACATATTGGCGAGGAACTCCGACTTGTACTTGGACGTCAACGCCAGCTCGCTCGCCTTCTCCTCCAACGCACGGCGCGCCTGCTCGATTTCCCGATTCTTGCGCTCCACCTCGACGTTGCGCTCTGCGAGTTGTTCCGCCTTCTGCTCGAGCTGCTCGTTGGTCTGTTGCAGCTCTCGCTGCTGCGTCTGCAACTCGCCCGCGAGCTGTTGCGATTGCTTGAGCAATCCTTCGGTCTGCATCGTCGCTTCGATGCTGTTGAGCACGATGCCGATATTGGTCGTAAGCTGGTCCAGGAAAGTGAGCTGCAGTTCGGTGAATTCGCTGAGCGAAGCGAGCTCGATCACCGCCTTGACCTGACTTTCAAACAGCACCGGCAACACCACGATGTTCCGTGGCGCCGCCTTGAACAGTGCCGATCCGATCGGAACGGTGTCTGGGGACATTTCGCTGATCAGCATTCGCCGTTTGTCCGCCGCGCACTGTCCGAGCAATCCCTCGCCGAGCGTGAGATGCTCCGGATAGCCGTTGTCGGCATCGTCGGCATAGGTGGCGAGCAGGTGCAGGCTGGAGGCTTCCTCGCTCGTCGCCTGATAAATGACGCCGAGCTGCGCGTTGACCAGCGGCGTGAGCTCCGACAAGAGCAGCCGGCCCACGGTAATCAGGTCGCGCTGGCCCTGCAGCATGTTGGTGAACCTGGCGAGATTGGTCTTCAACCAATCCTGCTCGGTGTTGCGGTCGGTCGTGAGCCGCAAGTTGTTGATCATCGTGTTGATGTTGTCCTTGAGCGTGGCCACCTCGCCGCGCGCGTCGACCTGAATCGACCGGGTCAGGTCGCCCTTCGTCACCGCAGTCGCAACCTCGGCGATGGCGCGCACCTGCGTCGTCAAGTTCGCGGCCAACAAGTTGACGTTGCCGGTAAGATCCTTCCAGGTGCCGGCTGCGCCCGGCACGTTGGCCTGGCCGCCGAGACGGCCTTCCACGCCCACCTCGCGCGCGACGGTGGTGACCTGGTCGGCAAAGGTCGCCAGCGTGTCGGTCATGTTGTTGATCGTTTCGGCGAGCGCCGCCACTTCGCCCTTCGATTTGACGGTCAGATTCTGCTTCAGATCGCCGTTGGCCACGGCAGTCACGACCTTGACGATGCCGCGCACCTGCTCGGTCAGATTGGCCGCCATCACGTTGACGGTATCGGTCAAGTCCTTCCATGTTCCGGCGACGCCCGGCACTTGCGCCTGGCCGCCGAGCTTGCCTTCGGTGCCGACTTCGCGCGCGACGCGTGTCACTTCCGAGGCAAAGCCGTTGAGCTGGTCCACCATCGTATTGATGGTGTTCTTGAGCTCCAGAATTTCGCCTTTCACGTCCACGGTGATTTTGCGGGAAAGGTCGCCGCGCGCGACCGCCGTTGTCACTTCGGCGATGTTGCGGACCTGAGTCGTGAGGTTGGCGGCAAGCAAATTGACGTTGTCCGTCAAATCCTTCCACGTACCCCCGACGCCCGGCACCACGGCCTGGCCGCCGAGCTTGCCTTCGGTGCCGACCTCGCGCGCCACGCGCGTGACTTCGGCGGCGAATGAGCGCAGTTGCTCGACCATGGTATTGAGCGTTTCCTTGAGCAGCAGGATCTCGCCGCGCACGTCCACGGTGATCTTTTTCGAGAGGTCGCCGCTGGCGATGGCGGTGGCAACCTCGGCGATGTTGCGGACCTGGGCAGTCAGGTTCGAGGCCATGAAATTGACGTTGTCGGTCAGGTCCTTCCAGGTGCCGGCGACGCCCGGCACTTGCGCCTGGCCGCCGAGCTTGCCTTCCGTGCCGACCTCGCGCGCCA
>WNFO01021991.1_pt1 | contig 12766 bp, 14 predicted proteins | sample 5400251 | NCBI WGS metagenome assembly WNFO01 (sample SAMN13153354, study PRJNA577476) | soil metagenome | isolation source: 100 cm saprolite under Madrone tree | place: USA:California | collected 2016-06-14
AAGGAGCGAGCGGATTTCCGTTTCATAAAGGATGGGATTGCGGAGTCCTTCGTGCTTTTGAACGATGCGGCCTTCCGCGTCCAGCACGAAAGAAGTAGGAAGCGCGGCGATGCCACCATACTGCATTCGAATATCGTTGCTGGCCAGAGCGACGGGATAGTTGATGCCGAATTTTTCAACAAAATCCTTGAGGGCATCCTGATCGTCGTCGTCCACGACCAGACCGAGGATCTGGAGTCGGTCTTTATATTTGTTCTGCAGCTCGACGAGATCCGGGATTTCGGCGCGGCAAGGTCCGCACCACGTGGCCCAGAAATTCAAAAGAATCACTTTGCCGCGCGAATCCGCGAGCGTGACCGGCTTGCCATCGAAGCCACTAAGCTTGAATTCCGGAGCGGGATCGGGGTCGCGCACAAAACGGATCGTGCCTTGCTGTTCCTGCGCCGCAAAAATAGAAGGTGAAGAACAAAGATATAGCGCAGCAGCGAGAAATAGTGGTCGGCGAAGGCGGAAAGTGCTTCTCATGGTGTCATATATAGGAAAACACAGCGAAGGGACAACGCCAAGGGGCAGATTGAAATTATTGGTTAACAAGTAGCCCACCATTGGAACGAAGAAAAGAAAACTCAACGCTCAAGCGTGACCCGCTCGGTGCAGTCTTCCTATTAGTACTTGCAGTACTCCAAAACTTCACAGCGGCTGAAGGATTTGCCCCTGACCATCGGCGGGAAAAACCCTATCCACTGTATTTTGAACTTGTTACAAGGACAGCGTAAGGCGGAAGCGGTGCGTCCAAAGTGGTGGGAGGTGCACATGCATCTGACCAAACGGCACTACCTTATGATCGGGGTCGCACTCGTGCTGGCGGCAGCGTTGACCCTGTCTGCCGCCACGCTCCGGGATAGCACAGACCCCGTGATGCTGCCAGAACGCACTGCGATTCGTGTGACTCTGGACCAAGCGCTGGCGACAAACCAGAGCAGACCGGGAGACCACTTTGATGCAACGGTCTCCGATCCGGTGGTTGTGAACGGCAAGATAGTGATCCCTCAAGGCGCCCACGCTGAGGGGTTGGTGGTGGACTCGCGGCAATCCGGAAGGTTGATGGGCCGGGCGCGGTTGCAGCTTGCGCTGCAAACCGTGAACGTGAACGGGCAGAACTACGATGTCCGTACCTTCTCGCACCCAAGGATCGGCCGGGACCACAAGAAACGCAACTGGGCGTGGATCGGTGGCGGAGCCGCTGGGGGAGCCGTGATTGGCGCCCTGGCTGGCGGCGGAACCGGCGCGCTAATCGGCGGACCCGTGGGTGCGGGAGCCGGAGCGACGGTTGCGTTAGTGACAGGAAAGAAAGACATCAAACTGAGGGCGGAGACGCCGGTTAAGTTTGAGCTTTCTGAACCGGTAACCATCAACGTGAAGGGCTGAGATTTTTTTCTGACTCTTCACACACAGCGTCGAATGGGCGGGCGTGATTCGTGCCGAAGTTTGGGCGAGGGCGCCCGCCTTCTTTTGCGAAATGAAAGGAGCAGGCTGTAGCGCAAGGGATAATCGGAATGTGGAATGCTTGTTCGGCCAGGCTCGTCAGGGGGCTGCAAGTCCGAATACCTTGATCCAATGTTCGACCGGGGCGTTGAGCCGAATACCCAGAACATGCTCGTCGCTAGGGAGCTTCCTGCAATAAACGACATAACCTTGCACGCAAAGTCCAGGTGGGGAGGAAACCAGTACCAGCTCATCAGGCTCCCAGAACTTCTGCGTAACCATCTGGACCCCAAGTCTGCTGACATTTTCCGTGGGAACGATTTCAAAAACTCCCGGCTTGTGAAGGCTGGTGATCCACAGAAGCTCGTTTAGAGTGGCGCGCGGTTCCGATCTGGGAACCCGTCCGCGCTCACTGCATAGCGCCACTGTGGCGGGATTGGGAGATTCCTCGCGGACGCCATAGACGGGGAGCGTGGTAGTCATCTTGGTGTACAGACTAAGAAGGCCGAAGTGGGAACGGAATCCAGGGAGTCCTCGAAACGAGGATCAGGTAAATCCCTGAGTAGGTTCGGACAAGTGCGAGAAACGCGAGAACGGCGACGCATGGTGCCGTTTCAACGGTTCTAGGTGCGTACAGTGTCCGTCGGTTCCATTGACGCAGAGGAAGAAGCGCGGCACATTAGGTGCGTCAGCGAAACAGGTATTCTCTATGGCGAAGTGCCCCGCTTGCGAGCGCGACGTTGCTACGCCGTTTTTCATGAATACGGATGCATGGAGGTGGCTTGCTTGTCCGCATTGCGCAGCAAAGCTGGAAAGGAAAAGTCCCCGTTACCTTGTTGCACTGAGTTCCTTCATGCTGGCGCTCATTGCGCTCGGCGGGCTGGGGCACCGGTATAGAATCATTTCTTCAGTACTGTTAGTCGCGTTGATGGTGGTTATCTTTGTGTTGATCACCCTGCAACTTCTCCGTCCTGAATTGCAACTGCGGAAGCCGCTGTCGAAAGCTGAAGTTGAATTAAAGATCAGCAATCCGCCGAACTAGCAGACCATAGGCGCGTGGAGGAATTCGATTGACATTGGGAGGGTGCGGGCATACCGTCTTGGCACACTGGTCGGAACCCCAGGGCGCGAGCCTCCTTTTTCCAGGTTAGCCACTAGAACGAACGCCATCTCCCGCACCAACCGCGAACTCCGCGATTTGAGCGACGAACGAGCGACATTCAAGTGTTGCGCCCCGTGGCCTGCCAGAGAGTCCAGGAGGATTCAATAATGAAGAAGCGGATAGCGGGCCTGTTTGTGATTGCGTTGGCGCCCTTCCCCAAATGGAACCGACGCCTACGGTGTACACCTTTGTAAGCCAGTTCCAAGTCCCACGGGCGAATTGGGCGGGATACTCGGAAGATACTGAGAAGACGGCTGTTCCAATCCTGGAGAAGTTGACGGCCGACGGGACCATCCTAAGCTGGTCCACCTTTGAGCAAGTCGTACACACGGTGGATGGATATTCGCACGGTGCGGCGTGGTCTTCGACATCGATTTCGGGGCTGATGAAGGTGCTGGACGAAATCCGCAAGGCCGGTCCGCGGCCCGGGCAAGTCGCAGCCACCAGGCACGAAGACTTCCTGATGCAGACTTCGATGTACCGCGTGGGCGGCGGAACACCGGCATACTTGCGCGTGGTGTGCTCGAATGCCAAGGCGGACAACCCGGGGAATTACACGGCAACGCTGAAGAAGCTCCTGGTGCCGACGTTTGACGAACAGGTCAAGAAGGGCATGGCAACTTACTGGGGCGTCGACGAGCAGTACGTAAACACTTCAGCGCAGTCAACGCGCTGCGTGGTCATCACCTATCCGAATGCTGAAGGCATGGACAAGTGGGCGGCAGCCATCAATGCGACCATGGCTAAGTGGAGTGCGGCGGAGCGCGCGGAATTCGCAGGCTCTACCGTGCTAGACAGCCGGCGCGACATCATGGCGCGGATCACGCATTCGGGCCATAAATAGCTGATTGCGACGGTTGCGTTATGAGGAGGGGGCGAAGTTGGCTCCCTCTTTTTTTATGTTCGCGGGCAAGGGTTGAGGGTTCAGCGTTAGGAGTTAAAAAAGGAAGCGCTGAGGATTTCGGCGATGAAAAATGAGCGGGGCGAAAAATGGGTTCGCCGCCGCGGCGGTGAATCGCTCAAGGCAGCGGCGGCGAGTTAGTACAGCGAAACTAGCGCCAGTGTCGTGACTGACGAGCCCCGTCACGAGACGTGAAGCTTGGTGGTGTGCCCGATGGTTACGGCCACACGCTCCTGATAGAAGGTTTGGCCATCGGAATTGCGCAACTCGATATCGTGATTACCGGGTCGAAGTGCGAATTTCTTGGCCTCCCTGATGCGGGCCGCGTAACCGCCATCGATATACACCGTACCGTCCTTGCGGTGAGTCTCGATCTTGACTTCACCGAAGTTCTCAGCCATGTAGCTCGGAGGATACGGGTAGTATCCGTAGAACGGATAGAAGGGGCCAAAGAAAGGCCCTCGCTCCACAATCACGACCCGACTCCTGATTCGCTGTGCCCAGGCGGTCGGTGCCATACCAAGGAGAAGACCCCCTGTGATGGCACACGCCAATGCTAACGAAAACCATCGCATTGTCTTGCGCATAGTTAGGTCCTCCTTCACATTATGAAACACGATTAGGGCCGGATGGTTGCTCGCGGATCCTTTAGGTACTAGCACTCCTTCGCGCATCATGTTTGTGGTGCAAATTGGCGGGGAAGTATTCTGGGATCCTCTTTTTGTCAATGGAAAATTAGAAAAATCGCGGGTGAGGCGGGGGAAAGTCAAAAACTCGCGCACGCGCACCCAAGATTAACTCACGGATCGACTCGCGGTTATCCGCCACGCGACAGAAGATTATGAGCCAGAGGCTCCGCGGGCGGTGGCTTTGAAGATGGCGAACGCGGCGCCTTGGGGGTCGGCAATGACGGAAATGCGGCCGACGTCTTCAAAATCGGTTGGTGGCATATAGAGCGTGGCTCCGAGATTTTTTGCGGCCGTAGCAGTGGCGTCGCAGTCGGAAGCGGTGAAGTACGCCAGCCAGTGAGCGGGAGTGCCGGGCCGGTGGTGTGCAGCAGGCGGAATGCCGCCGATGAATTCTTCGCCGTTTTTGATGTGCCAGTAATTGTGAGCGGAAGATTCGTCTTCCTTCATCAGCTCCCATCCGAAAAGACCGGAGTAGAACTCTCCGGCGCGCCCGCGATCCGGAGTGTTTAAGTCGGCCCAGCAGAGCGTGCCTTGCGGCGCGGAGATGCCTATGCCCTTGTTCTTGTTAGGCTGCCAGAGACAGAAGATGGCCCCGGTGGGATCCTGCACAACGGCCATGCGGCCCGCATCGAAAACGTCGAAGGGTGGGGCCAAGACGGTGCCGCCAAGCTCGGCGGCGCGGGCAGCAGTGGCGTCGGCGCTTTCAACCGCGACGTAGAGCTTCCAGTGAGGAGGAACGCCTTGGGAGAGCTCTTCGGGACGGAGGGTGCAGCCTGCGGCGGCGTCGCGTCCGTCGAGCCGGAAAATCGTATAGAAGTCGTTGGGGCCCATGGGCATGTTGTTGGCGGACCAGCCAAATATTTTAGAGTAGAAGTCGATGGCGGCGTTTTGCTCGGTGGTGGCGAGTTCCGCCCAGCAAAATGCGCCGGGGGCGTGTTTTTCGACGTTTGGCATCGTGCGGGAAGCGTACTCCCACGCAGGGATGGAAGCAAGGCGGGTGGGAGGAAAGGCGCGTAGGCTGAGCTGGCCAGTGGCACAGAGGGACGTCTGTGCCACTGGCCGATTCTGCTGGGTGACTTCTGCCGTGTAGCTAGGGTTTCTTTACAGGCTCCTTGGTGGAGGCAGGTTCCATGGTGGCGGCTTTGGCTTTGGTCGTGGCAGCCATCATAGCTTTGGGATGCCAGAAGTCGGTGGCGACTTTTGCGATTTCGTCGGGAGGATTGCTTAGGTCGGGGTTGAAGCGATAGAGGGTGGACTCAGTAATCTCGACAGCGTCGGCATTGATTTGCTGGAATTTTTTGATACCCTCTTCGCCGAGGATGTCGCGCAGGGTGGGATTGTGGTCGAAGCCGGCCATGGAGGAGCGCAGCGAGGACACGTAGAAGGTGGCGCCTTTGCCGCCTTCGATGACTTGGGAAATAAAAAGGGATTGGGTGTCGGGGTTCTTTTGGACGGCTTCCTTAACGTCCCTCATAAGAGCCTCGAACTCGGGGACGTGGCCGGGACGGATGTGCACGGCGGTGGTCCGCAAGAGACGGGATTCGCCAATGAGTTTGGCGTAAGCCTGGGCGTCCTGCGGGGCCTTGCTGCTGAGATCCCAACGGCGGCGGCGGAGTTCGGTGCGGGACCACACCACACAGTTGTTGAAGTCCTGCCCCATTTTATCGGCAGCTGCCTTGCCAAAGGCTTTATTGACAGCGGCCATGACGGCTTCGTTGGTTTTGTCGATATCCGCGTAGTCCTTGCGGGTGCTGGTGAACTGGTAGACGTTGCCTTCGCCATAGACGGCTTCGAGAGCGAGCCAACGGTCGCCATTATTGCGGCGATTGGCGTCAGCCCATTTTTTGGTGAGGGCTTGGAAGTCGGCGAGTTTTTCCGGCTTCACTTTGACGACGAAAACATCGAGATAGTCTCCCTGCGCTTGGACAGCGATAGGCGCTGCCAAGCACACGACGACAGCAAAGGCCCAGAGGGCTCTGCGGAAAGACATACATTCCTCCTTCGATCGGGAAGTGCTGGGAAGGGTCCTAGTGGGCGGACTCTACACCTGAGAAAGGGAACGGTCAAGGAGAGCGGGTGAGAAGCAGGCCCCGCGGGGCTCAGGGTAAACGGTAGGAGCCGGGGGCGAGGAATTCGAGGTCCCTAAGGACTTGAAGTTGTTGGTGGATTTTGTCGCGGACGTGGGCGTTGTTGGGATGGAGTTTGGCCAAGACGTCGGCGTGAGCATAAACGTCGGCAAGAGTGAATTCGAGTTTGCCTAACGATTGGACCAGTTGGAGCACGTCAAGGGTCCAGCCGCGCTTTTCTACCTGTAGTTTTTCCAGTGGGCGAAGTCGGTTGTAGCAGCTGCGCACTTCACGCGGAGTTTGGGGAGTGCCTTGGTTGACAATCGGTATGCGAGCGTGAACGGGAATCTTATCTAACAGGATGTTGCAGCCGGCCCAGCCGGCGCGACGAGCCGTCGGTGCGAGAGCCTTGCGGCGTTCGACCGCGGATAATGCGAAATGGGGGACGAGAAGGACGGTGCGGACGGCCCAAGTGCCGAGTTCGTAGTGCAAGACGAAAAGATTGGGAGTTCGGTCTTCGAGAATGTCGCGCTTCATCTCGGAGTAAGCAGCGTCGACAATTCTGGTTCCTAACGACTTGGATTGGCTCTTCAGTTGGAACGGAGATTCGCAAGAGGGGCAAAAGTAATCCGCGGCCACGGTGTTGCGTGGCGCGACGGTAGACGCAGGTCGAGCACACCTGTGTTGAGGTCGCCTTCGTTGGAGGAGGCGAGGAGGATGCGTTCGAGGAGGGCGACGGACTTTTGGGTGGGGTGCTTGCCGAATTTTTTCTCCCAGGATTCGGGCGGACGGATTTCCCAAACGGATTTCATCTGCTTGCCGCGATTGGCTTCTTTCATGAGCTTGTAATGGAAGGTGTGGCGCTACTTGGAGTTTTTGGCGGCCCAGATGATGGTTTCGGTGGCGTGAGTGAAGTAGCGGCGGGAAAGATTGGGAGGAGGATTGGGCTTGACCCAGGAAATTTCGTTGAGGACCTTAAAACCGAGCTGCTGCGTGCCGAAGCCGACGGAATCCTGTTCGGGGGAAAGCTTGTGGCGGGAAAGAACGCCGTGAAGGCTGAGGAGAACGAGTGGCAGCGCGCTCGGAAAACATGCGGCCGTCCAAATCGGAGCTGATCAGGAGGATGGGGATTTCTTTGGGGATGCGGGCAGAGCTGCGCACGACCTGTGGTGTCAAGCGAGAGGCCAGAGGAGCGGGAGGGGGAGGACGATTTAGTACCAAGTGAGGAGAACAACGGGGAGGCGGAGACGTTAAGGGCACAGCCGGCCTCGGAAGGCCGGCCCTACAAATGAGAAAAATAGGGCGAACTGAAGTTTCGCCCCGTACAAGGAAAAAGAGAGTACGAAGGGTTATTTACCGTGACGCGGGAGCGGCGGAGGCCACGGCGGTGTTGCCGATGGCGTCGCCGTTGACAACGAGTTCGACGCGGCGGTTGCGCTGGCGGCCTTCGGGCGTGTCGTTGGAGGCGACAGGCTGCGTCTTGCCGAAGCCGTGAGCGGTAATGGAAGACGGCGCTACGCCTTGTTCGGCGAGAAAATCGCGAACGGAATCGGCGCGGCGCTCGGAGAGCTGCTGATTGAATTCGTCGCCGCCGACGCTGTCGGTGTGGCCCTCGATTTGGAGCGAGAGACCGGGATGCGCGAGGACGATGCCGGAAATTTTGGCGAGCTTCTCGCGCGCGCCGGGCTTTAGGGTGTAGCTGCCGGTGTCGAAGAGCACGTCGGACATGTTGACGATGAGGCCGCGAGCGGAATCGCGGGTCTGCAAAATGGAATTCAACTGCGAGAGAAGCTGGGCGCGAAGCTGCGCTTTTTCGGCTTCTGCTTGCGCGGCGGCATGGCGGGCTTTTTCGGTTTCGGCTTCGGCGGCGCGCTGCTGAGCTTGAGCGGAGGCCCGGTCTTTTGCGGCTTGATCGGCGGCGGCTTGCGCAGCTTGCTGCTGGAGTATGGCGGCGGCGCTGGCTTTTTCGGCTTCCGCTTTCTGGCGCGCGGCTTCGGCGGCGGCTTGCTGGGCTTCCTGCTGCATGCGGAGAGCTTCAGCTTTGGCGGTTTCGGCCTGCTGGCGAGCTAGCTCGGCGTCTTTGCGGCGCTGAACTTCAGAGATGGCGTCGGCGCGGGCTTTGGCTTCGCGGTCCTCGGCGGCCCTTTTGTCCGCGGCAATTTTAGCGTTGGCGTCTTCTTCGGCCTTTTGTTTTACGGCCATGACGCGAGCTTCTTCGGCGGTTTCGACAACTTCGCGAGCGGCGGCGATGACGGATTTTTTGTCGCTCTTGCGCGCGTAAATGTCTTCGGCATTCTTGAGCTGCTGTTCGGTTTTCGATTTTGGTGTTGGAGGAGGAATAGATGCCGCGGCCGAGAAGTTCGTAGCTGGCATCAATATTTTCGACCTTGCCGAGAGTGGCGGGGCCGAAAACGTTTTCGAGAACCACGGTATTGCCCGGCTGCGTCACCGAAAAATACGGTTCGGCGGTGACAATCATGCCGAACGTTTGCATGTCGGAGATGGCTTTCACTTCGCCGGCGCCATTTTTCAGAACAACTTCGCCGAGATTTACGGCGCGACCTCCGGGAGAGACGGCCCAGAGAACGTAGGTCAGATATTCGAGGCCGAACTTGGTGGCTTCATCGAGGCCCAGGAATTTTGCATCGATTTCCGTGCGGCTGCCCTTGTTCTGGACGCGAGCTTCGCCGCTGGCCTGCTGCATCAATTCGGTGCCTTGAAAATCGACTTTGGCGGCACCGGCGCGGCGGTAATTGACCGCTTTGGTGGTGCGAGAAACACTCTTGGCGGGGCTGGCGGAGGGTGGCGCTTGACCGAGCGCGGAAGCAGCCAACATTCCCAGGATTCCCGTTGCGACAAGAAAAGTAGATGCCAGTTTCACGACATGCTCCTTATCGCCATGGAAGGCGGAAGAATTACCATGGCCGTTCGGCGGCCACAATCGATCAAGAAAACCGACGCGCCCCGCAACAACGAACCTTCAAAAGTCTCCTGGGCGGGGTATGTCGTTTCGTATCTATAGACTAGCAAAGAAAGAAGAAGAAAAAGGCGGTTCGGAAGGGGCTTTGCGTAAACAATAACTGTACCGGGGGACAGCAGGATCGTATAGACGAGGGCGGCAGCCCGAATGGTCTAGAGCGAGCGCAGGAATTCGAGAAGGGCCTCCTTATCGGCGCGATTGAGCCTCTCAAATTTCTTAGTGACCTGCCGGGCCTCGCCGCGGTGGCGGAGGATGGCGTCCAGAAGAGTGGTGGAAGCGCCATCGTGCATGAGACGCGAATGCAGGCGGACACCCCAGAGAGGGGCCGTACGGAGTTTATTGCCCGTGTTGTTGAATTCGGAGATGGAGAAGTTTTTCCAGGTGGTCTGGTACATCCGCTTGCCATAGTGCTCCAGCATGGCCACGACGATGCCATCGCCGGTGCCGACGTTGTGGAGGAGGAAGTCGCCGTAGGGATGAAACTGCTTTTCACCGAGCGCGGGAGGAATGGTGAAAGTGCCGCCGTTGATTTTTGTGCCGGCAGAAGCAGTCCTGAGCGTCTGGACGTGACAAATATCGCAGCCGACTTTGTCGAATAATTCAGCGCCGTGGCGCGCATTGGTGGTCTGCGCCAATTGGGCGTCGCGGGCGGGAGCTTCAGTGGCACGCATGAAACGCGCGAAACGATCGATATCGGAGAGGCCGTCCGCCCCGGGCTTGTCGTTAGGCTCGCTGACGGTGTTGCAAAGGTTGGTGACTTCGTCGGGCTGGAGGCGGCTGGTAATGCCCATTTCATTGAGATAGGCATCAGCCGAGAAGGACAAGAGGCTGGCTTGCTGGTCCTTCCAGCCGAAACGGCCAACGGCGGTCTGGCCAAGGGCCTCGAGGACGGGAACGTAGAGGACCTGGCCGCAGATCTTCTTCTGGCTTTTCTGACATTGTTCCCGGGCGAGGTCCACGAAAGTCTGATCCGGGACGGCTTCCACAAAGCCATCGCCGAGCAAGTTCACAGAAACCCGGAAGGTGCGAATTTTCTCCGAGTCCGGCACGTGTTCCTGAATCTCCGTGGCGGGAAAGGCGGCGTTCGGGCAAATGGCGCGGTCGTTGACCAGAGTGCGGCCCTTGATGATTTCCGTTCCGCGAGCAATGGGTATATCTGGATTGACGAATTTGCCGTCGGGTCCACGATGGCCGACGCGCAATTCGGAAACCTGGCTGGAACCCCCGGACGTAGGATTCTGATGGCACTCGCGGCAGGATTGCGCGTTGTAGAGGGGGCCGAGACCGTCGGCGATCGCTTCGGTTTCCTCAAACCTGGCTTGATCGGCGGCGTGGGTGGCGTCGTCCGCGAGACCGTTGGTCTTATTATCGAAGCCGGTGGGAGCTTCAGGGAGCGTTGAAGCGAGAGAGAAAAGAGCGACGGCCAGCAGGGACACGCCGACGAAAAGTTTCATGCGCACCTCGGGTGGCTGGCTCAAAGAATTTACATTCAAACGGAACGGATGCCAAGTTAAAAAACGGTGAGAGCCAGCCGTTTAGCGAGATGCTCATTTGACGAACTGTGGCGATTGGCCTTTTGACCAGGGGTCGTAGGTGACGCCGAGGTGAATGCGGTCGGCGACCGGGGGATGATCGAAGAAGAGGAAGACGTCGACAGGGTTGGGGTCAGGGTCGACCAGAACGGTTTCGCCGTAAATCTGGAATGAATGCGCGAAGGCCTGGCCAGGGTCCGGAACAATGCCGTGGGTGACTTCGAGGCTGTAGATGTCGGCTTGGTGTTCCGTATAGCGGCTGAAGGTGTTGCCGATGGCATCGGATGCCAAACCGAAAAAAGTCAGGAGCAAGAGAAGCGCGGGGAGCGAAGCCCAATCGTCGAGGGAGCGGACGCCCCAGGAAGCGCCAGAGCGTGAGAGAAGCCAGCCGATGGAGCGGTAGCCAGAGTAGAAGAGAACGAAAATCATAGCGGCGAAGAACAGAAACCCCTTCCAGACGTGACCCAAGACGTAGTGGCCCATTTCATGGCCAAAATCAGTGAGTACTTCATCGGTGGTTTCCTGCGCGATGGTGGTGTCCCAAATAATGATGCGCTTGGAAGCGCCGAAGCCATTGACGGAGGCGTTGGTCGCGACGGTTTTGTCGCTGGCTTTCATCCAGAACATGCGGTCGGGAGAGACTTCCTGGCCGGCGCGGCGCGTGACGCGCTGGAGCTCAGGGACGAGCTGAGGGGCCTTGATAGAGAGGGGTTCGTATTTATTGAAGAGAGGGTCGATCACGTAGGGCGAGATGAACATGCCGAACAAGAGGAGCGGCAGAGAGATGATCCAGAAATAGAGCCACCAGCGGCGGGGGCTCCGGCGGATGACGGCGTAAAGAATCCAAACGAGCAAACCGCCGATGATGATGGTGAGGAGCTGGGCTTTGGCCCAATCAGCTATCCAGGAGGGCCAGGATTGGACGGAGATTTTGTAGAGTTTGGAGACCGACTCATGAAAGACGTCGAGGGGAAGCTGGAGAACGCCGATGGTTAGTACCAGGAGCACAGTGAAAACATACGCTTGGAGGAAGCGGTTGCGAGAAAACTTTTCCGCCCAATCGCAGAATTTGGCAGAGAGTCTGCGGCGCAGGATAAACCAGAGAACAAAGAGGCCGTAGAAAAAGCCAATGATGCGTGAGGCAAAACCGATGCGGCCGCGGTTGCGGGCTTTGCGATAGAGATCGGGCGGGAGGGTATAGGCAGTGATTTTGTTCTTAGGCTGAGATTGTGCAGTGGCTGGAGCGAGCGATTGAGTTGAGGAGATGGCGCTGCGTTGCTGAGGCGCAGCCGGAGTCGGAGGAGATTGCGGCAAAGCTTGCAAACAGCCAGCGAAAAAGACCTCGAGGAGAAAAACGAGGAGAAAATTCAGGCCGAATTTTGTCACGACTTCTCCTGGCTAGGATGCCGGGTCATTTGTGGAGTGGAGTATAGCCGAACTTGGCCAGTCGGCGAGTTCCGATCGCAAACAACCACCCCTGGAGCACCGCGCGCGTGGCGCAGTACCTCAAGCAAATTCTGTGGTCTCAATTCAGACGGCCGGATCGAGCTGCGGCACCTCACGAGCCTCCCGCTGGCGGCGAGAGGAGGATTCCGAAGAGGCCGACCACTTGGCGCGAAGTTCTTCCGCGCGGCGGATGACGCGTTCGATGAGATCGGCGGAAGGTTGTTTCTTCGCGGGGGCGTCGGAAGCGCCGCCGTTAGGAGAGATTTCAAGCATCTGGAGTTTTTCGAAAACTGGTTTCATGGCGCGATCCGGATTGCGGAGAAATTCCGTGCCGCGAATACGCGTGAAAATCCAGCCCATACGCTCGAGAACGGACTGGCGGTCCATGTCTTCCGGAAGTTTTTCGAGCGGATGATAGCGATCGCCGTCGCATTCGATGGCCAAGCGGCGGCCGTCGCCTTCCACAACCAAGTCAATTCGAAACGCTCCCACGCGCCATTGCGGA